>Ga0209125_1001230_pt1 | contig 25266 bp, 23 predicted proteins | sample BarGraIncub1131A_FD_184503 | JGI IMG/M metagenome (GOLD analysis project Ga0209125, IMG submission 184503) | Arctic peat soil microbial communities from Barrow, Alaska - Barrow Graham LP Incubations 11-31A (SPAdes) (version 2) | ecosystem: Environmental > Terrestrial > Soil > Wetlands > Peat... | reverse complement strand
ATAATACATTCTCGTGACTTTGGCATAATACCTACGATGTATCTCGTGGTATCCCAATTTTTCCTCGTTATCCATATTTGACTCTGTTTTATAAGTCAACTTTTTTCAGGGAAAGACAAGTTATTGATAAAATCCAACTTCTGTTTTGTGTAGAATTGAAATTTTTTATCGCTGCTGATAAGTGGCATTTTTTCTGTAATTGCCTGCGATATTATGATATGATCAGATGGATCTTTGTGTGCTTGTGCCTCATTGATTTCTAAACGGGCATAAGTGAATATATGTTCTTTTTTTATCGGAAGAATCTTAATGCCGAATTCATGTTCAATGGCTTCAATCATTTGAACTGGTGATTTCCATTGCTTAAACTTCACCTTTTTGTTTCGAATCAAAACTATAAGTTCTTTAATACTCTCAACACTTAGGTATAATGTATTGGAATAATCTTTTAAAATAACACTTACATCATTACTCAGAGAATGCGTATCATTAACTAAAAATATAAATATATTTGTATCAAGCAGATAACGCATATCAGAAACAAATAGGTTTGAATAAGGCATCCATATCCACTATCTCAACACTTCCTTGATATTTCAAAGCGGCTTTCCATGCTTTTGAAACCCTTTTCTTAGGTGTTGAAGCCTCTTTTTTTGGAGCTATTGTTTTTTTTGTTGTTTTATTTGTTTCCATTTTCTTTGTCATTTATTTACACCACAAAGGTACTGTATTTCTATTCAAATTGAAATCAATTATAAAAATTATTTTTTATACAACCGATTACTTTGCTCAGTATTGAGGCGTTGTCGAATACTTGTGGGTATTTTTTAAATCAAATCACTAAAATAAAACTCCACTCTAATGACTATTTTCCAAAAAAACCTTTTATCACATCCACCACTCTTTTTAAATCCTCATCCATAAGTATCGAACTTGAAGGAATACACAATCCTTCCTGAAATAACTTTTCCGACGTTCCGTTTCCATAATATGGACAATGAGCAAATACCGGCTGTAAATGCATGGGTTTCCATAATGGTCGTGATTCTATTTCTGCTGCATCCAAAGCAAGGCGTAGATCTTCTCGTGTTTTACCACCGGTGAGTTTTGGATCGACCAATATGGCTGTTAACCAATAGTTGGAATGAAAACGTTCATCCGGTTCCGTTTGAAATGAAATTCCTTTTATTGAAGCAAGTTCCTGCCGATAGAAAGCATTATTGGCTCTGCGCTTGTTAATATGATCTTGCAATACCAGCATCTGCCCCCGACCAATACCGGCACAAATATTACTCATCCTGTAATTGTATCCTATTTCAGAATGTTGGTAATGAGGAGCATCATCTCTTGATTGTGTAGCATAGAACTTGGTTTTTACAGCCTCTTGTTCTGTACTGCATACCAATGCACCACCGCCCGAAGTGGTTATGATTTTATTTCCGTTAAACGATAGACAGGCAAACACACCAAATGTACCACACTTCTGATTGTTGAATTCTGAACCTAATGCTTCGGCAGCATCTTCCAGGATAGGAATATCGTAACGTGAAGCGATCTCCACAATTTCATTCATCTTGGCAGGCATTCCATACAAATGCACAGGGATAATCGCTTTGGGCTTTTTGCCCGTTTGTTTTATTCTATCAACTATGGCTTGCTCCAACAAAACAGGATCCATATTCCATGTATCATGTTCACTACCCACAAACACGGGCATTGCTCCTAAATAACAGATTGGATTGGCTGAAGCCGAAAAAGTAAACGATTGGCAAATAACTTCATCGCCTGGAGCGACTCCCAACTGGATCAATGCAAGATGAATTGCTGCAGTTCCTGCACTTAAGGCTACCACTTTTTTATTTTCTCCAATAAAATTGACTAAGGAATTTTCAAAAGCATCTACATTAGGGCCCAAAGGTACTACCCAATTGGTATCAAAAGCTTCTTTAATGAAGTCTTGTTCACGCCCTCCCATGTGAGCAAGAGAAAGCCATATTTTTTTATTCATAATTTCAATTCAAATGTTTTCTATCAAAATAGCCAATCGTGATTTCATAAAGACATTTCCAGTGATAATATTCTTTCTAACAATTCATAATCATACACAATTTCTTCATTATCAGCACAAACAAAATACAAGTTTTTAAGTTTAAGCCTCAAAACCAATTCACATCCAATGCTTATGTAATCAGACTTATTACTTAGAAGTAGCAAGTTATCGTTGATGCATGTAAACTCAATAAATTTATCGTTAAAAAGAATACGTAAAAAAGCATATCCAGATTGCTTCTTTTCAGAATAGAACTGGGGATAATTTACGATATTAAATTGAGATTGACTGTTCTTGTTATTATCTACTTTTACTCTTCCAAAAAGACTTACACTCTTCTCCGAAAAATTAAATTTATCGTATAGTTTTAAAGCAGGACTATTACTCTTAAACACATCTAAATGGAAAGACGTACAACCTTCAGTTTTTTTTAATTCAATAATCTTATCCAAAAATATCTTACCGATATTATTCCCCTTATAATACTTATCGACAGCTATCATATTAAGATTAACTCGCTGGAAAACAGTTTTCAATTCTGCAAATGCTACAATTTCATCATTATATTTTGCCATGATAAAATCATAGGGGCTAAAAGGATTTTTAATTTCAAGATTAAGAACATTCTTTATACCGTGAGAACTGTATTTTGAAATTGATAGATGCTTCAATTCAAAAGAACTATAGATCAATTCAATACAATTGTTTAGATCTTTTGTTTTAATAATTTTACTTACACTAATATCCAATCCCATAATCTACTATTAGTTATTCATATACTTCCTATATTCAGGAAAATAATCCTTAGACTCAAGCTCCTCATCTATTATACCTTTCAAGTTCTTAAAATTTGTTTTAGCTTTGAATAAGATTTGGGAATATTTTTCAGGTGATACGATCCATCTACCTGTAAAATAATCGACTACATCATTTGTGAAAAATGTTTTTTTATATTTAAAAATACCATCTTCCGCTCCATAACCTCCTCCTAATACAAAATAAGTAATATTATTTGCACGAGCCCAATTTATTAATTCGACTTTTAATAAATCATTCGGCCTCTTATCAAACGCTTTAGATAGAGTACCACCTAAAAAAGAGAAGATAGATTCATCAGATATTAACACCATTTCAACTGAAACCGGTTTTCCTTCATCATAAATGAAGATAAATAAGCAAAGTTCACCACAGTTTCTCGTATAATTCAAAAAATCATCTTTTGAGTAGAAATAGTTATCGTGTGCATTATTTCTAATCATAGTATCAAAATAAATGGAATTAAATTCGGCAAGATCATCCTCAGACAGATCTAACCCCTTTACAATTTTATAGGTTAAGCCTTCTCGCATTGACTTTTTATAATTTTTCTTCACTTTACGATCAGCTCCTTTCCATTGATCTTCCACAGGCAAAATTCTACCCTTAATATTTTTCATAGTAGACTTTACCTCACCGGGAAAGCCGAGGGTATTGGCATCTAATGCAAATCGTATAAAACAACTAACAACAAATGCCGATTTAAAATAATCAGTTGTTACACTCCAAGCTTTTTCTATAAATTGATCATCTGCATCATTGGAAAGAATCGGCCCTGAATAGCCATATGGAGAAATAAAATCGACATAATTTGTTTCCGGCAGTGATTTCAAATAACCAGGCAAAAGAAATATTTTTTGAGAATCCCTATAAACTAAACATACGAGGTTTTCTAATCCATCGGAGAAGCTTTCAAAAAATTGAATTGAATCATAAGGCCTTTTTTGCCCAATTATTCGAAGTGCTTCATTATATTTGTTTTGATGATTTGGGAGATTTAAATTTAATAACTCAAACATTTATCGTATATTTTATTAAATGTATAAACCATATCTTTTAACTCAATAAAATCAATATCCTGATGTACAGGAAAGTTTATTATATGTTTAGATAGGTCATATGAATCGGGGAAAAGTTCACAATTAATTTCACGAATCATAGTATGGTAGAGACTTACCATTCCAAAGCCAGCTTCATTCATTTCTTTATAGACCAAGTCTCTATTTTTTTTTAATTTTATTGGAAATGTTTGAGGACAAATACCATCTGGTAATTCCGGATAAAGAATTTCGATATCTTTATTGCCATTTAAATATTTGTTGATTAGACTATAATTCGATCTTCTTTTCTCTGATATTGCATTTAAATCATATTCCCAAGGCAAATTTATATTTTCAACTGACCTGAATTTCTCGATTCTTTCTAAATTATTATTAATGACAAGCATACCTCCTTTTTTCAAAGGCAATAATTTATGAAGAGAATAGAATGACATCGCTCCCATTTTACCACAGGTATTTCCGACATAATCAGATAATAAGGCATGAGCGCAATCCTCAATGAAGTCCACTTTGTTAACTTTTAACCAGTACACCAATTCTAGGTATCTTGCATCAGGAAAGCCAAAATAGTGAACTAATAGAACTAAACATTTATGGTCACTACTAATAACTAAGTTTTTAAAATACTCAATATCAATCTGAAGATTGTTATTCAATTTATAAAAGGAAAAATTACATCTCAAGTTCCTTACAGGGTCAAAGATTCCACTTCCTTCATTTGAAGACCATCCTATATATGCAGGTAGAATTAACTGATAAGAAGAATCCTCCTTAAGATAATATTCCAGTATCGATTGCCAACAATCTCTTGCCCTGTTATCAAAAAAAACGGGTCGAAGATATGCATTTTCTATTCTAGCAATTTTTTCAATCTTCATTATTTTAAGTTCTATTTTATCAATATCGCCCAATATCTTAACATATAATACAAAAATATTTCAATTTTTTCTTGCATCATCCAAGTTATGAAGTACTTGAGTAGCATCAACAATAATATCCTTTTGATTAATTACATTAATTACGGTTTTGAATGCAATCTTAACGTCCAACATAAATGAAATGTGTTTTACGTAATAAATGTCCCATGCGAACCTTTTATCCCAGTCCACCAAGTTTCTACCATTTACTTGTGCAAGACCAGTTATACCGGGACGAATAAGGTGTCTTGCTTTTTCCGAATCCTTATAATAGGGCAAATATCTGATAAGTAATGGCCTAGGGCCGATGAAGCTCATATCACCAATTACAATATTAATTAATTGGGGTAACTCATCTAAGGATGTTTTCCTTACAAAAGTACCAACTTTCGTTAACCTTTCTCCATCGGATAAGAGTCTACCATCTTCCGTTTTCTTTTCATTCATGGTACGGAATTTTATGACTTTGAATGATTTTTCATTCTTTCCTGGGCGAGGTTGGGAAAAAAATGGCTTACCGTTATTGACAATAGACAAAATAATAATCAAGATGACAATTATTGGAGATAATATTGCAAGTGCAAAAAGCGCAAATATAAAATCAATTATTCTTTTTAAAATGGCCGGATACAAATTTATCATCCTTTTTCTTTATTCAAAAGTTTCTTAAACAATTCTTCAAATTTTGAAGCCCCAACCTCCATTGCTAAATTTCTATTGTAATATTCTTTTCCAGCACTTGCCATAACATTCAATTCAAAACTAGACAAAGATCTCATTTTCAATAACTTTTCAACCAAATCATATGGCTTTTCGGGAGTAAAAATAAAACCAGCACCTGAAGAACTAATAATATCGGCTGCATCACCTTCAATACCAGCCAAAATGGGTTTACCTATCATCAAATAGGATTGGGTTTTTGAGGGAATTGTAATTTTAAATAAAGGATTATTAATAAGATGTATTAATAATACATCGGCCTTTTTTAAAACCGAGCCAATTTTTTCTGGTACTACTCTATTTATGAACTTAACATTTTTTAGGTATAAACTTTCAGAATATTCCATTATTTCATATTTTGATGTACCAGTACCAACAAAAACAAATAATATATCTTCAATATTTTGTTTTTGAAGAATTTGAGCCGCATCAATAACTGTTTTCAGACCCTGGGCTTTCCCAATATTCCCTGCAAACATCAAAACAAACTTGTTTTCAAAATCAAATTGTTCCGAATCATCTAATTCTTGTTCTCCAATAGGAATGCTCCAGTTTTTTATTACAAAGACTTTCTCTTCAGGAATACCCCTATTAACTAAACATTTTTTAAAACCCTCAGAAATTACTGCAATAGCTGAACTTCTTTTGTAAATCCATTTTTGAAAATAATTTATTAAGTTAAATATCTTTCGACTCATAAGCATGTTCGTTGCACTGATGGAATCAGGCCACAAATCTTGAATATCGTAAACAATTTTAGCTCTATAGATCTTACCTAAAATCCAGGCAGGAATAAATACAGTTGCCGGCGGATGGTATACATATATCAAATCAACTTTCCGGGTCAGTATAGCTCCTTGAATGCTTGCAGATATAGCATAAGATAAATAATTGAAAATTCTTCTAATTGAATTATTATCATGACTCGGATATAGCCAAACTCTAATAATTTCTACTCCTGAAAGTACTTCTCTATTATTTAAACTTAGTTTATAACCATCATAAATCTTACCCCCAGGATAATTAGGGAAACCAGTCAGAATTTGTACACTATGACCTTTTTTAACAAGTTCACATGCCATGTTGAATATCCTCGCATCAGGTTCAGGATAACACCATTGAGAAATAAATAGTAGATTCATTTATTCTTCATTCCAAACAACACGTTTAATATAATCAGTATAAGATAGAATGATACGTACTACTTTATCACTTACATTGGGCATACTATAGTCTTCTACTGGTCTAAAATTACGTTCAACTCCAATTTTCTGATATTGCAACTGAACAAGTCCTTGTAAGACCCTCTCTGGATTTAATCCAACCATCATAACCGAAGCTTCTTCCATCGCTTCAGGACGTTCATGAGCCTCACGTATATTCAAAGCGCGGAAGTTCAATATGGATGATTCTTCTGAAATAGTTCCACTATCCGACAAAACGGTTTTTGAATTCACCTGCAAAGCCAGGTAATCGCTCAAACCCATGGGCTTCACCAATTTCACCTGTTCGCGAAATTTCACATTATGCTTCTCAATCATTATTCGTGTTCGAGGATGGCAGGAAACTATGATAGGAATCTTAAATCTATCTGCAGTTGTGTTTAGAATCTCCACCAAATTGAAGAAGTTCTTTTCCGAAGAGATATTTTCTTCTCTATGAGCTGAAACAACGAAATACTCACCTTTTTTCAAATTTAAGGTTTCCAATATCTTGGATTTCTCAACTTTTGGTGAATACTGGTGCAGGACTTCATACATAGGGCTTCCCGTCTTGATAATTCTATCGGGACGCAAACCTTCTGCCAATAAATATTCACGAGCGATATCGCTATAAGTCATATTGATATCACTTATATGGTCTACAATCTTCCTATTGCTTTCTTCAGGGACCCGTTGGTCGAAGCAACGGTTGCCGGCTTCCATGTGGAAAATGGGTATATGACGCTTCTTTGCAGCAATGGCACACAAACAAGAATTCGTGTCACCCAACACGAGAAATGCATCCGGTTTAACATTCTCTAAGATTGGGTCTATATTGATAAGAATACGACCAGCAGTTTCTGTTGCATTCTTGCCAGCAGCATTCAGAAAATAATCCGGCTTTCTCAAACCAAGATCCTCGAAAAATATCTCGTTTAATTCGTAATCATAATTCTGTCCTGTATGTACCAGTACATGGTCAATGGCTTCTGAAGCATCAAGCTTTTGAAGTACACAAGACAAACGTATTATTTCTGGACGTGTACCAACAACAGTAAGTACTTTTAATTTTTTCATCAGTAAGGTCTTTATACATTTTCAAAAACAGTATCACTGTCTTCTGGATTAAACCATTCGTTAATCCAAAATTGAGTATACAATTCTTCTGTTCCAATATTTTTAATATTATGGGTATACCAGATAGGAATATCCACATAAGATGGTTCATTTCCGTCAAGATAGAAATTCAACACTTCATCTGTACCTATCTTGCGCAACTGAATCAGTGCTTTACCCTTAATAACAATAAAACGTTCAATTTTACGGATATGATAGTGATTGCCTCGTGTAAAGCCCGGAACAGTTGTTGAGTAAGAGACTTGGCCTCCTACTCCCAATTTGATGGTTTCCACAAATACGCCTCTTACATCTGCAGACTGAACCAATTTCACCGGAAAATGGCTGACATTATCTATATAACATCTGTACGTATTAAACAGATTAAGGTCATTTCTGTCTTTTAATTCAGGAATGTAACCATGTTCAAAATATTGATCTTTAAACTTTTCAAACAAGGACAGAATTTCCGTTACTTTTTTCTCAAAATCGTATGGAACCGAGTCCTGTTCAATCACTGCAGATTCGGATTTGTGGACAGATATGATTTTTTCAATGATATGCTCACACAAACTGCCAACATATATTAATCTAACACAACTGTCCTGGATAACCTGAGGCGTTTCACCATGTGTCAGTTTGTAGCAGAAAGTTGTGATAAACGAATTGTAATTTGGCTGACCAAATGGGCCATATACATTAGGTACCACCATTCCGGTAAAGGATGCTCCATTACGATTTGCCCATTTTTCAAGTAAATCACGGCCCTCACGTTTTGATTTACCATATTCATTCTCACTTTCCTCTTGTGTAGATGAAGAAAAGAGCACATGAGGTTTTACATGTTCTGTTTCCATCGCAACAATCAGTTGTTTTACCAACTTAAGATTGGTTTCATAGAGGACCAGAGGATCCGGATGACGGTTCATCGCTGCAAGGTGTACAATTACATCACATTGCTTTACAAACTGACGTAATGCCGCTTCACTTTGGAAAAAAGCATCTTTGAAAGGGATACGTTCAAATTCAACTGGAAATAATCCGAACGTATTGTAAAGATGCGTTCCGACAAAACCAGGCTGACCGGTTATACCAATTCTTATCATAAACCCAAATCCTCTTTAATTATATCCAGTTTAAGCAAAAGTTTCTGCATACCACCTACATCCAGACGGAAAGTATTATGTGAATGATAATCTTCAAACTGATCAACCTTTTCCTCGCCTTCTACAAAATATTTATCATAGTTTAAATCACGTGCATCGCAAGGAATACGGAAATAATTACCCATGTCTTCGCTCTTCGCCATTTCTTCACGCGTAACAAGGGTTTCATACAGTTTTTCTCCGTGACGTGTCCCTATTAATCTTACTTTGGCATTTGATTTATATAATCCAATTAAAGCATTAGCCAATACTTCCAAAGTGGCTGCGGGGGCTTTTTGAACAAATAAGTCTCCATTTTCTCCATTTTGGAATGCATATTGAACCAAGTCAACAGCATCATCCAATGTCATCATGTATCTTGTCATGTTCGGATCTGTTATTGTAATATCATTCCCTGATTTTATTTGATCCACCCACAATGGAATAACAGATCCTCGACTTGCCATAACATTACCATAGCGTGTGCAGCATATAGTAGTATTTGCGCCTTTTCCCAATGCACGGGCTTTGGCTATGGCGACTTTTTCCATCATTGCTTTAGATATACCCATTGCATTAATTGGATAACAGGCTTTATCAGTAGAAAGAACAACTACATTTTTTACATTATGCTCTATTGCTGAGTCTAAAACATTTTCTGTTCCTATAACGTTTGTACGAACAGCTTGCATTGGGAAAAACTCGCAAGATGGGACTTGTTTAAGAGCTGCTGCAGAAAAGACGTAATCAACACCTTTCATCACTCCGTCTACAGAACGTTTATCGCGCACATCACCAATATAAAATTTCACTTTGGGATTTTGTAACTGGTGGCGCATATCGTCTTGTTTTTTCTCATCCCTACTAAAAATACGTATTTCTTTTATATCTGTATCAAGAAACCTTTTAAGGACAGCATTACCAAACGAACCTGTACCTCCAGTAATCAATAGTGTTTTATTATTAAATAATGACATTTTATTAAAATTTAATTTACTGAAATAATTATAGTTGATGTGTCATAATGTTTGGTAGCCATATGGTTAACAAATATATTTCCAGTGTTATTGTCACCCTCTGGAAATTGGAGAGTGCCGAACTGAAAAACAAAAGGCCAAATATCTTTTTTTACATAGTAAATGTCCTCAAATACGAAATCACCACCACCAACATACAAGTGGCAATAATCATCTTTAATTCCACAACCTCGTTTGCGTTCAAAACAGAGTGTCTTTAATGTCTGGCCTCGTCCGTCGCTTTCAACAGCAGTTGAGAAAATGTATTTGTCATTAACTCGACAGCCATAGATACACGACCCGTTAATAGAACATATCTTTTTTGAAGTCCACTCACCACTCTCCTCAATCAAAAACCGAATCGTATTGTCGGCGAATGGCGTATCAGTTGCGTATAATAATCCGTTATTAACGGGAAATGCGACACAACTTCTATACTTTTGTTCACCACCCACAACAAATTCAACCTTTTTAAAATTATAAGTAGCTTTCCAGATGGCTGAAGCTTTATCAAAATCACCGGTTAAAATCCAAACACATTTATTACTTACGTCTGGAACAATATTGTGTATATGATTAATGAGATTTTCAGGGAAAGTATAAATAGTCTTCCAAGAGTCAATACCTGTTCTACAATACACTGATACTTCTTTTTTATTGGGGTTCCCTAAATATCCTCCAAAAACTACCATATCATCAAAACCATCAATTGAATGAATTATTGAAATTTTCAAGGGTCTTACGCCTGAAAGGAATGTCTTCCCATCTGACAAGCTATGAGTTGCAAAACTATATTCACATAATCTTTTATTGACAAATAATAATATTGTTTCATCATCAATTTTAGCTGAAGCTCTAATACCGAGCCGAAATAATTTATAAAATAATTTACTATGTGATAAAATAGTTTCTTTATATGAATTAACAGACGCAAGCTTTCTAATTACACTGAAATTTTTAGCATCTAACAAATAAAGATTTCCAAATCGATATCCTATTAACTCATTGGAGTTTAATATTAGTTCAATGCTATATTTACATTTAACCCTGCACATTAATATTTATTTTCGTTTTAATATGAATCCCTTTAATTTAATCCCCAAATAATACAATTTAGCGGCAGTCTTTTGTAATGGAATCAAAACATCGTATTTAGCTGAGATAATACTAGCGTAATATTTTTCTTGAGATCCAAATTTTCGTTTATAGTCGCGTATACCTACCATATCAAATATTTCACAACCACGGTCTCGCCAGTATTGAATAGCGCTATAAATCATATATTCATTAGGCCGATATGACTGAGATAAACGGTAGCTAGCTCCTCCCCAAAAGAAAAATTTTTTATTGTAACCAGGAAAAATTGATGAGGCAATGCTTTGCCCTTCTGGATTTCTTACCCTTAAACATAAGATATTCCCAGATTCACCCATATTTCTCAATAAACATTTTACTTTTTTCAAACTATATGTTGGCACTAGATTTTGTTTTGCAAAAACGTCTTTAAGTTGGTTATAATACTCTTCTGCAAACTCATCATTAGGTTCTGCAACCTCCAATGATGCACCCCTGCGTTCAAATTGTCTAATATAGTTACGACAATCCACTTTCATATTTTTGAACAATCCGTTATCATCGAAATTAATTGGCAGTTCTAACGTATCGACAGTAGAAACATGATAACCAGCTTGTTTTGCCATATCAACTGTGATATCACGGTCTGTAATCTGAACGAATACGCATTTTTCACTTTTATATAAAAAAGGTATAAGTTCTGATATTATTTCTAATTTGGATCTATTTTCTAATAAATCAAGTCCCATGTGAACTGTACTCCATCCCGGAAAAGGACTAGCAATAATTTTAACTCCGAATTTTACAGTCAATAAGCTAACAAAATATCCCAAAAATTTCTTACATTCTGTTATTCGTAAAATTACGGGTGATGCATTTGAATCTTCAGATATATATTCTATCCACTCTTTTGTCGTCAATACCGATTTATCTGGCAAATCGTTAAATTCATTTAGATCTAAATTAGACAACCCTATCTTTGTAAATTCATACTTACCACTTATTTTATTTAAAGGCATTTATTTAGCTGTTTTTTTCTTTACTATATTCTTTTAATATCAACATTTATAATATTGATATTAATTTGTTTTTAAATTCCTGAGATATTTTTGTCTTATCAAAATTACTAGTAGCATAATCATAGCCTCGTATAGCGATACTATCCCGATAATCATAATTTAGGAGAATTTCCATTAACTTTTTATTTAAATCCTCATCAGAGGCATCACTAGATATAACAAATCCAATATTGTTATCAGACAATAACCGCATAGAAGCAACTTCTGCAGGACCAAATCCGATAGTTAATCTTCCAGCCATTAAATATTCTGGTATTTTAGTTGAAATTGCAAGTTTTGTAAATTGTCGCAGAACAGGATTATCGCTTTCAACATGCAAAAGAATATCACTATTTAATATTGCATCACGAAATTCACTCCCACACAAACCTTTATGATATGTAATTTGGGAATTTATGAAAGCACAACTAATCTCTTCAGATAACTCTGTAAAAGAGTAAACATGTATATTAGCATTTGGGTATATAATATTGCTTAATCGTACTATCATTTTCCATCTATCAAGAAGTAACCCTCCAAAATATGCTATAATAGGTTTTTCCGCGTTACTTTTAGGTTTGACATATGGCAAAACGTCAGCAGCATTCATAATATGTAAAAATGGCTTATTAAAATAGTCACCATATTCCTTTGCCATAGTTTCTCCAATTGCATAGCATACAGAAGCATAATCTATGGTCTTCTTATAAAAATATTTCATTCTTTTTTGTTGCAATTTTGCAAAGAAAGATTCATATCTCGCATAAATTAGATAATCATCAGTAAAGAAAGCAATCATAGGTATATTTAGTAATTTGGCAATGAACATTGCTATGTTATATAAATATTTATCGCCACCTCCGCTAATAAATACAATATTAGGATTTTGCGTTTCACACCATGCTTTTAGCTCTTTTGTTTTCCACAAATTTGTTGCCCAAAGCATGTCTCTAAAGATACCTAAATTTTGTTTTCTCTTACCTTTTATCTTGTTATAAATCTCATGTTTTGTATCATATTTATTATCGTTATTTTCTCCAGAGTGACCACAAGTTCTAGATTTAAACATTAGTTTACGTATAATATCTATCTCATTTACAGTATAGTAGCTATCGCAAAAATCAAAATCAGTACATTCTCGACTTACTGGACGACAAAACAATTGACACAACTCATCCTTTTTGAAAGCACTAAAAATTGCTTCGTGAGTTTTTCCATTATTTAAAACCGTTGAAAATGGGTTTCCGGTAACTATAAGAACTTTCATTTTTTTACTATCCATAATAATTGAAAGAAATTAAACTAGTCATTGTTTGTTTTTACTATTGATATCAATTGTTACTATACTCTCAATAAATATCAGAATATATATTTATTAGTTGCTTATAGTTCTTTTCTGGATTATGTCTTCCTTTAGCTTGTATACTTCCATGGTAAGAAATATTCTTAGCAAGAGAATCATTTCCAAAAATGTCACAAACATATTTTGCAAGCATCTCATACTCTTCAAAACGATAGAGAAAGCCGCTTATACCATGTTCAATTAATCCAGCATTACCTCCAACATACGATGCTATACATGGAACACCTAAAATTTGAGCCTCTCCTAAAGAGTTAGGAACATTTTCAATAGATGAAGGACAAATAAAAACATGCGATTTAAGATACATTTCACAAATTTCAGTTTCACTTAACGAACCTGTGAAAATAATTTTATTTTTCAAATTATATTTTTTCATTAATGTCGATACATATTTACCATAACCTAAATATTTAACTTTATCCTTTATGTTTCGATTATCAAACATATTATCTCCAGAAATATAAACTTTCACATCTGGATATTCTCTTAAAATATATGGTAAAGCCTTAATAAGTTGATGTATTCCTTTAATTGGAGAAGAAGATTGACTTAAAAATATTGTATATTTATTACATCTATCTAATGACCATGATTTAGTATAAAAAATAGATCTTAAAGTTCTATCACAATGATAATACTTAGACATAGGATTTATTGACCATACAATACACTTATCCCAATCACTTCTACCTTCAAAGTATTGTGCTTTTTTTATGATTTCAATTTCGTTTCTATTGCTTTTATCAAAACTTTTCTTCTGATATATTAATATCGGATTTCTTAATATATCTAGCCAATATATATTGCCATAATAATATCTTGAGTATATATTAACAATACCTTGTAAAGAAACCACAACATTTTCATTCCCACAAGCTTTTAGATATGCTAATCCATGCGGAAGTTCTGTTCCATATAAATGAATTACGTTAGGACAAAATTCTTGTTTTATTTCTCTCCAATAAGCTTCTAAACTTTTATCATAAATTGTAATATGTTTCTTAACTGGGAGTAAATAATATAATATATTATCAATCGTATATTGTTTAATTTCTGTACCATTATAAACTGTAGCGACTGCTAATTGAATATCTTTATTCTCACATAAAATATCAGCAGCAGAATACATCCAACCACCAAGAGAAGTTTCAGCATATCCTAATTCCTTGGCCAATTTTGGAAAAATCACATTTGTAATCCATAAAATTCTCATAATCATCAATATTAATTTTCTATGCTATATTTTTTTAACTGCTTATCCCTTTCGGTCTAGTAAAAGGTGTAACGTGTTAATAATTAAAGCATTAGAAAAAAGTGGTAATTGTTTAAATATTAAGTAGCTAGCCCGATACGCTTGACTAAAGGAGATAAGCAGTTTTTTTTATTGAGAGACTTTATCATTTTTACCTATTAGCATTTTTTGACAAAATAAAATAAAAACAATTTCATAAAGGAAAGCTGCACCTATAAAATTTCCAAATTCTTCTGAAATTGCAATCATGAATATAGGATAATATAATAAAGATGAAATAACATAAACCGCACCATTATGAACATTATTATATCCATATTTGAACCGTGCTATTACATAACCTAAAACAAATCCCCAAAAAAATCTTGAAATAACTAGTCCTAAATATGAAAAATCTAATATAAGATAATAAGGACTTGCATAAATATTTGAGTGTCCATTTTTCCAAGTAAAATCCACTTGGTGGTATTGGGCTGTAGGGAGATTAAATCCAAGTTTTCTTACTATACTAACTACACCATCTAAAGTTCTTTGACCAGGAAAATCGCTGTGTCTGAGTGGCTCTGTATTTAAATACTTATCTAGACCAATAATTGAAGCACCAATATAACCACTTGTAAATTCGACTGCAGAATCCATTGTATATGCTTCTCCTTTTTCCCTTTTCATTGTACCAAGTGCCATAAATATTACCATAAATACTAATAGAAAAATTGACCCGTACTTAGCAATGTTAGTATTACTTTTCGAACTTTGCCAACCGTAATGTTTCTGCTTGTACATTATAAAAGCAATTATAGCAATAAAAGCAATAAACTGAATAAAAGTAGATCTGGTTGTTCCCAATATCATTATCGGGATATATAATAAAACTGGTAAAAAATAAATAAGCTTTCTCTTTCTAAAAAATATTAAATTATACAAGAATATATACATATACATATATACAAGCACTTTAACAAATATATTAAGAAAGTCCATTAAGTGATTTGAACTTATACCTTGGATAAGGGGCTCACCATTTTCAATACTAACTGCATATGTTCTAACTAGCGCATAAGATGTAATGAAATTTTGACCACCCATTTGGCTACCAATCTCTATAAATTTATTATAATTATAAAATAATACAAATAATATAACTAAGCTTGAAAGAACTATTTTTTTCTTTGAAACTATAATTTCATTTAAAGATTCTAAATTCGGATATTTGATTTTTGATTTAGGGAATAATAGCAATCGTACAGATATTTCTCCTACACCAAAAAAAAATAAAGACATCAAAATTACTACAACAGTAATAAACGAAATATCAGTTGCAAAATAATCAATATTTATAATCACAACCGAAACCGAAATAAGAAACATTATGTGTGATAATACCCATGCAGATAATAGATTTTTACCCGTCAAATAATATGAAAGAATCAATCCTACTAATAAACAAAAAAATAATAAATAGACCATTTAATATTCCATTATAATTTAACGATTATTAGTAATAACTTGTATATATTTCATCACGAATTGATTACATTCTTTTTTGGTTTATATAATTAACACAAATGATCGTGTCAAAAAAATCATTAAGAAAAGCTTAAAAATAAATTATTATGTTATTATACAAGTCTTATTCATCACTAATAATTGTCCCTAATACCATCGATGTAGTATTTGATAAATAAATATAATTCTCTTAATCGTAATCTCAATAGATAATATATAATATGTTCTACTCCAAATAGAACAACCCTCCATTTTGAATAATATCTGCTGAAAATATAGCCATGGTTTTTCATGCTATATTTAATTCTATCTTTTCGAACAATTAATATTTTTCTTTTAAAAAAGGGCAATAATGGAAGCATTTGACTTCTGCCTTCTGGGTGATAATGTATAGCCGTGACAACTGTAGTTGGTACAATTTTATTTTTTTGAGCTCTTAACGTATATTCCCATTCATCCCCCCAGATATACATCTCTTTTTTTATAAATCCAATTTGATCAATAACTTTACGATTTATAAAAGTACCATTAAATGGGTTTACGCTATTAGGTATGAGCTTATATTTTTTTGCATCAGCAACATTCTGTATGGTTTGTTTATAAAATAATCCAAAAGATAATTTCTCTGGTTCTTCAATGTTACATACAAGAGCATTTGTGAATATTAAATTATTTGCTACAGATTTTTCAACAAGTTCTTTTAACTGATCTTTGTCAGTTACACCATCATCGTCCATCATCCAAATCCAATCATAATTGTTATCGTAAGCATATTTCATACCTGTATAAAAACCACCTGCACCACCAAGATTTTCTTGATTAATTGTTTTAATTTTAGTTTTTGATAATAACCACTCTTGTGTTCCATCCGTACTGTCATTATTGATGACAACTATATCAAAATCTTTATAAGATTGATTTTCTAAACCATCAATACATGCTTTTAATAAATTCAGTCTATTGTAAGTTACAACATTACAAGCTATTTTCATATTAATTTTGGCTCTAAAACTCTATAACGGTTGATAAAACATTTTCAATTATTTGATGCATATCATAATATTTATACTCTGCAAGTCTGCCTCCAAATAATACATTCACTTCTTTATCAGCTAACTTTTTATATTTTTGATATATTAAATTATTTTTATCATTATTTATCGGGTAAAAAGGCTCATCTCCCTGTTTCCATTCTTTTGAAAACTCGTAGGTTATAATAGTTTTCGGTTGTCTACCGAACTCAAAATGTTTGTGTTCAATAATGCGAGTAAAAGGAATTTCAGCCTCTGTATAATTTATTACCGCATTACCTTGGTAGTTATCTGTATCTAAAACCTTATTTTTGAACTCTAAGCTTCTATATTCGAGAGCTCCAAATTGATAATTATAAAATTCATCTATTTTGCCAGTATAAACTATTTTAGTCGTCAATGAATCAAATTCGGATTTATTCTCAAAATAATCTACCCCTGTGCGAACATCAATGTCCTTAAGCAATGCTTGAATTAATTTGGTATAGCCTCCTATTGGTATTCCTTGATATGTGTCATTAAAATAGTTGTTATCGAAAGTGAAACGAAAAGGTAATCGTCGAATAATAAATGAAGGGATTTCGGTTGCCGGACGACCCCATTGCTTTTCAGAATAGCCTTTAATTAGTTTCTCATAAATATCTTTTCCACCTAATACTAAGGCTTGCTCTTCTAAATTTTGAGGTTCAGTAATATGAGCATAAGTTGCACGCTGTTCATCAATTTTTCTTTTTGCTTCTTCCGGTGTTTTCAGACCCCAAAGTTGGTAAAAAGTATTCATATTAAAAGGTAAATTATATAATTTACCTTGATAATTGGCAATCGGCGAATTAGTATAGCGATTAAACTCTACGAATGAATTTACATAATCCCAAACTTTTTTATTGCTCGTATGGAATATATGAGCTCCATATCTATGAACATTGATATCATCAATATTTTCGGTAAAAACATTTCCACCAATATGATTCCGTTTATCAATAACCAAACATTTTCCCCCTTGTTTTGTGGCCTCGTGAGCGAATACTGAACCGAACAATCCACTACCCACAATTAAATAATCATATGGCTTTACCATAGTTTATATTTTTTGCAGAAATAGAACATTAATGAAGTGACAAAGATTTCTGTTGTAACAGTTAATGCAGAGATATTGTATATATTTACTCCAAACAGAGACCAAACAATTAAAAATTGCAGAAAGTAAAAAACGCCTGAAACAATAATTATTTGACTAAATTTTTTTGTATATCCAAAGGGTATTAAGAGTTGAATACCAAAAATATTACTCATTGCAACAAGTGGGGCATTAAGAGCTAAGATATTTACTACCCAAATGGCCTTTATCATTTGATTTCCTCCCAAAAGAAGTACAATATATCTTGAAAAAAACAAAGCTAAAACAAATAGAAAAATATTAAAAATTACAGAATATTTAAAAGCTTTCTTTACAAATGCAATATTTTTATCTTTATTTATTTTGGGAAATAGACTCTGACCAAATAAGCTCAGAGGCATTTTCAAAATTGAGGTAATTTTATCACCTAAATCATAATAGGCGACATCTGCCATTCCCAAGAAGGCACCAATTATCACTTTATTTGTACTAACATATAATTGGACAGAAAGATTAGACATAAAAATAGGAATGGAATCTACAAAATAAGCTTTTAGAACCACATAAGGCTGAATTATAAATTTAAGTCCATGATTTTTAAAAATAATGCCTAAAGAAATAATTCCGGCAACAAGAGCACCTATTCCATTAATAACTGGCACCCACAGATAATCACTTCGTTCTTTAATAAAAACAAATATCAACCCTAAAAATATTATCCGACTGATCAGTGTCAAATAAGTTATAAATTTCATTCTTTCGATTCCCTGAAAGTACCAAGCGGGAAATATCACATCATATAGACATATCCACATTGTTAAAACAAACAGCATTTTATATGCATTTGCCTGAGGGATAGAATACAATAGAATTAAAAGAATTATGAAAGTTAAAACAAGCAAGCCCACTTTTATTTGGAGAACGCTGCTAACAATCTTGCTTAATGTTTCTTTGTCATCACGATGTATACTAACTTCTTTTGTTGCTGAAATATTAAATCCAAAACTCACTAGAATAAATAAATAGCCTATAATAGCCTGAGCAAAAACAATTAATCCGTAAGTTTCTTTACCAAGAACTCTTATTAAATAAGGATAGGTAATTAGAGGTATAAAAAGATTGAAAATTTGTATAGCTGAAAGATAAGAGAAATTTTGAATAATCGTTTTGTGTTGAGCCGCTTTCGACTTTAAGTGTTTTATCATCAAGTAATAGGATTGATATTTAATACTTTAGGTAGGTTTAAACATAAGAGACCACTCCGAAAAGCCCTAAATGTTTAAAGACTTATATTCTTCTCATTCCATTTTAGTTTGATTCCTGAAGTAAACTGTTTTCCAAAAACTAGCCCAAGTCCTACAATACCTCCGAGGAAAATACTGATAACAAGAATCATGAGTCGATTAGGTTTCGATTTTAGAAATGGAACAGATACCGGTTCAATGATTGTAAAAACAGGAGTATCTTTTTTAACCTGAATTTTAGCTTGTTCCAGCTGCTTGGCTAATTCCTGATAAACGTTATTAGCAATGCCGTATTTTGATTGAATGCGTGTGTTGGTAACTTGAGGCACACTGCTGGTGAGGCTTTTATAACGATCGGTATTGACAGCAATATTCACTTGGTAGCCTTCGGCTTCAGCTTTAGCAATATTGTAGCGTTCTTGGATGAATTCAAGGTTGGCTTGTGATTTCTCAACTTTGAATCTGGTGATGTCACGCTGGAGCAATTCTTGTGCTTTTTGAGCAATTTGAGCGGCAGCCAAGGCTTCAGGCATTCGGACAGTGAGGGTTAAATAACCATCTTTTTTTTCGACTTCTAAAGATATGCATTTATCAAGGGCTTTTTTAACCTCATATTGCTTTTTGGTAAGGTTGATTGGTTGGTTGGTTGGTCCTTTCGGGAGTGTCAACTCCTGTGGGGTTTTCCGAATAGCACGGAGTATGACTCCTGGTAAACCGATGGTGTATTTTTTCAGAGCACCAAGGAAAGTCGGCTTTTGTTTTTTGGTGTAATAGTCGTAAAGGGTGATGGGTTTGTCAAACGTACTGAAATTGACAGGGGTGTTCATCAGCTCCAGTGTGAAAGGGATGCTGCCGACAATTTTTGGATAGATCACAGGCGATAATTCGGAGCTTTCGGCCATGCCCAAGTCCACTCCGGCCAAGGATGCGAGGTTACTAAGGCCGGATGGACTTTTACCTCCGGTTTGCGGCACCATGATGGAGATGGCGGTGTACTCGTTGGGGGTAAGTATTGCGACAAACACACCTAACAGAGTACCAATTAAGATGGAAATGAGTATTGTTTTGCGTCCTCCCCATATCGTTTTGGCAATAGCCATGAGGTCAATTTCGTCCTCGGTTTCAACCGGGGGAATAGATGGATTCGTTGTATAATTTGAATCAGTGATCATATTGAATATTTTTGGATAGTAAAAAATGGGTGTTTAATAAGTTGAGTGGTCGTTCTAAACTCCTATGAGGGCCTTAAAAGGTTCATGATCTCATCAATAAATTCAACCATTTCGTCCAACATGATGTCAACTTCTTGTTGAGTGAAACTTATAAATGCATCGTAATCACCTTTGGTCCTGTTTTGAAATGCGTTACGAAGTATTTTACCGAATTTAGACTCTAACTTTTTGTTGGCAATGTATTCTTTATTAAACCAGCCGATTAACTGACCATGCTTGGAGGTTTCAAAACTATTAGCCAATGCTAAAGCTGTAAGGGCATAATACATGCCATAATAAATGCGATTCACCGCAATTACTAACTTTTGACTTTCAGCAAGAAATCTTGCTAATTCAATTGTTTCAATTGCTTGTTGCATACGATATGCAACCAAAGCATCTCTGTCATTATCTTCGATCATGCGTGCAGCCCTCTCTCAAGTGCGTTTACAAAGATTGGTTGTTTCCCACGTAAGGTTGTCAATTCTGATTCTCCGAGAATGTGCGTGTCGGTAACTATATTGTATTTTAATTCGATTTCATAGCTTAAGTCCGAGATTTCTCTTTCTGTTTTCCAGTCTGCTTTTTGCTTTAGGATTATTAAGAAGTCATAATCAGAATCCCTTTTTGCCTTGCCGGTCATTCGAGAACCAAATAGAACCAAATCTTTCAGATTATCCGAAAGGTGTAGCCTTAAAAGTTGGCTGAAATCCTTAAGAATAATATTTTTACTTGCTTTCATGTTTCTGTTTGTTTGATGGTTCTTTTTAAGGGTCGTGATGGTGGCTACTCGTAGAGGGTGACGGGTTTAGGGATGCTGTTGACAATTTTTGGATAGATCACTGGCGATAATTCGGAGCTTTCAGTCATACCAAGGTCGACACCGGCTAATGACGCAAGACTACTTAGACATGGCAATAGCCATGAGGTCAATTTGATTCGTTGTATAATTTGAATCGGTGATCATATTGAATATTTTAGGATAGTAAAAAATGAGGTTAAAGCCTTTGCATTAGAAGAATAATTGAAAGTGTGGGCAGGGGTCATTAATTACGTGTTGACTTCCCAATGACCGCCTTTGGGTTGGCCGATGCGCTTAACGACACCTTTGTTTGCCAATGTTTTTAAATAACGCTGTATGGTACGTTCCGTCATATTCATTTTAATGGCTAAAGCTTTAGCAGAAAAGGTGTTGTTTTCGTTCAAAAATCCAATAATTTTCAATTCGTTTTCTACGACATTTTCTACGACATTTTCTACGACATTTTCTACGACATTTCCCTTTTCTGTCCCCTTTTCTGTCCCCTTTTCATCATATCCATCAAAAACCACTACCTGAAAACCATCTGAAATATTCTCAAAAACAGGTCGAGGCAGGTTTGCTTCCTCGAAGTAGTTGATAATGCGTTGGATACCGCTACCGTATTTTTCGATAATACCGGCCGCTTTACAAAAGTCCGCAATAAGTTTGTTTCTCGGCGTGGATTTGTACGTATTGTTGAGCAGATCGTCCACTGTGATGGTATCGGGAAGCCTACCGGGATTGTAAAACTCAATTTTATGGTTGAATACTTTTACAATTGAATCTGATGAAGAGCGGTAATCTCTATGGATGATCATGTTGAGAACGATCTCGCGTAGGGCATCCAAAGGGTATTGCCAGCGCTGAGTATTGCGAATCCGTTCGGTGATGATTACTTCCTTATTGATGTGTTTCTTTACAAAATTCAGAACCTCATCGACCTGGTTCAGTATATCGCATTTGCTTCGTGCCGAGTCTTTGATGATGATACTTGTCTGGAAACGGCCCAACTCTATGGTAGTAAACAAAATTTCTTTTTTGGTAAACAACAGATAAGCGGCATTGGTAATAGCGCCCTCGCGTACCAAATCGTGTTTAAGCAGGAAGGTCAGCGGATCATCGGTTATGTTTAGTTTCAGCTCCTGGTTTATGGTATCTATTACCTGTTGCACTTTTTCTAAAGAGATGTCTTCCAGTCCAAATTGATGCGATAGGTAATAATCCCAGCTGGTATTGAACGTTTGCAGGTGCATGTTAACCACTTCGGTCGTAGACAACAGATGGTTGCTGTTTTTTACCCGCTTGTAATATTTACCACGAAAAGAGACCGGTTTGATGGGGTATTCCTGCAGTTTGAGAACAACGACCGTTTTCCCGCTCACTTCGAGCACTTCTCCATCGGGAATCAATGTCGGTGAGGTTCTGGTCTTAACTTCATTAATCCACTGTACCACTGTTTCCTGAGAGATTTCTACGCCCTTGACCATACCATCATCCTGAAGACCAATATATACACTTCCTCCTTTGGCATTGGCAAAAGCTACCAATGTCTCAATGACTTCTGCTTGAAACGATTGCTTAAACTCTACCGTTTCGGATTCTTGGGTGGGGATGGTGAAGGACATATTTTTTTGACTGGGCTGATGCAGTTAAGAAAGTTTATTTGAGACTTCGTAGAAGAAGAATGACAGAAAGTGTGGACATTAAAGTGGCAAGTCCTTTAGATACGGTGGATTCCCAGTCGACTTTTTCTTTGGGTTTGAGTTCAGCTTCGATTTTATCTGGATCCATTTTCATGGTGATGGTGGAGCCGGGTTCAACAATTGGATAGGCGTTGAAGAACACCAGATACCGTTTGGTGGACTGCATTTGGTTGTTGAGATAGGTTACGGTGACGCTGTTGCGGTCGGCATTCTTTTGAAATCCACCTGCAAAATTTCGGATGTACCATTTTGCCGACTGACGGCCTTGGAACACAATGTTCCGAATTTTGTTGGTAGTGGTATCTGTTGAATATTGGGATATACGGGTGCCTGTTTCGAGGATGGCCACCGTATTTTCCAAACGGTTGATGTTGACAACATCGCCTTCAAAAAGAATGGGATTCTGGCTGAGGTCTTTGGGGTGGCGCATGGCTTTACGGATTTGTACGGTGATGTTTCCGCGGTTTTTGTAGGTGCGGAAGAAGGAGGCACCGTAGGGATCGGCATCGCGTAAAAGTCCACCTGCTTTCATGACGATATCGTGTAAGGTAGATCGATTTGATTCGAGCACATAAACGCCAGGATATTTTACTTGTCCGTTCAATTCGACGGTGCGGCCAAGTGTGAATTCGGGTGTCATACGTACCACTACTTGATCGTAGGGCTGTAGGACGAACGAAGTAGGTTGTATCAACTGGTAGGCACTATCCACATGAAGGGTTATGAGCTGCAATTTGGCTTTTTCAGTTTGTGACAAAACGGTACGGAAAACTTCAACCCGATTGAAAGCGGCACCGACATTAAAGCCACCGGCATTGGTGAGCAGGTCGCGGAGGCTCATGCTGGGATCGAAGGTGTAGGAGCTGGGGTTCTTGATGGCACCTGAGATGCGGATTTCGCCGATGTTTCGGTAGGTGGTGTTGTCGTAGATGTTTAATTGATCGCCGGGTTGGAGTTCCATCGAGCCTGAGGTTTCCAAATCGATGCGAATGTATTTCATTTCGGTGGGAACGTAGAGGTTGCGGCGGAAGATGTAGGCAACGGGGTAAACGCTTTCTTTGAGGCCGCCGGCAAGCTCGATGGCATGGCTGATGGTCATGCGGTCGTTCAGGCCGAGGATTTGGGCAAAGGGCTTACGAACTTGCCCGACTACGGCAATGGTATCGACGTCGCGATAGAGGGATCTATCTAAGACACGGACGGTATCACGACTTTGGAGGGCAAAGTCTGGGGCTCCTTGGTAGCCTGGGAAGGGCACTCGAATGATTTCGACGGTGAGGTCTGGGTGGGTACGTTCAACAAACACAAGGTCGGTTTTGGCCTGGTAATTGGGTTTTGCGTTGGCAAGGACTAGGCTAAGCATGGGGTTGGTCTTCAAATCGAAGAGGCCTGGGTAGTAAACACTTCCTTCGACATCCACATAGGTGTCCATGGGTTTGTTGATGGACTTGATGCGGACGATGTCGCCATCGGTCAGGGCTACTTTGGTTTTGTTGCTGGTGATGTCGGCCAGGTTCCATTCGAACAGTTTTTCTTCGCCGTTGATGTAGCGTTGCACCTGGATGAATTCGGGATAGACGTTCATGGTGAGACCACCGGCATATTTGATAAGGTCGGTGATGGATTCGCCTTCCAGCATTTCGTAGCGCATGGGGCGTTTCACGGCGCCTTCGATGGTGACGATGCGTTTAACGACGGGTACAAAGATGATGTCGTTGTTTTGCAGGTCGAAGTTGAATTGTACGGCGGGGTCGCTCATAAATTCATAGAGGTCTATGTTTTTGCGGGTGGTGCCGCGAATGAGCTGAATGGTACGGACCGATCCGAAATCGGTGACACCGCCGGCTGCGCTCAGGGCGTTC
>Ga0209125_1001229_pt1 | contig 25302 bp, 23 predicted proteins | sample BarGraIncub1131A_FD_184503 | JGI IMG/M metagenome (GOLD analysis project Ga0209125, IMG submission 184503) | Arctic peat soil microbial communities from Barrow, Alaska - Barrow Graham LP Incubations 11-31A (SPAdes) (version 2) | ecosystem: Environmental > Terrestrial > Soil > Wetlands > Peat... | reverse complement strand
ATAGTAAACTCTTCTGGTTTTATTACCTTACTTAAATCAATAGTTCTAATTACTTTGCCAGCGTGTTTAATAACTGCAATTTTTTCTGACCCTTTACTTGAGTTTTTGTACACATAAGTTGCACCTACTGTTATTAGTACAATAATTAAAAGTATTATTCCAACTATCTTATCTCCCTTTTTCATAAGTAAACTCCTTATTTGTTAAATCAAAACTACCTTTTAGTCCTGGGGTAACATATATTTTTTTATCATTTGTTATAAAAATAGCCTCTACACCCTTAATAGACTCTACTAATTTAAGACCTTTATCAAGGCCTAGAATGTAAGTACTTGTAGATAGTGCATCTCCATCAATTGATTTATCTGATACAATTGTTGTACTAATAAGACCCTTATTTGCTGGATATCCATTTTTGGGGTCAAATATGTGATGGTACCTTATGCCGTCCTTTATAAAAAATCTTTCATAATTGCCTGATGTAACTATTGATTTATCAGTGACATTAATTGTACCTAAATATTCTCCTCGTGTACTTAAGGGGTTCTGTATTCCTATATTCCAGCTAGTTCCATCTGTTTTATTTCCTAAAGCATAAACATTACCACCTAAATTTATAATAGCACTACTAATTTTATTATTTAATAATACTTTTTTTACTTCATCAGCAGTATAACCCTTAGCTATAGCGCCTAAATCTATAGCTTGATTTGTCCGCCTTAGCTTTACCGTAGAATTCTTCTTATCTAGAATAATATCCTTATAATTAACATCCTTCAACTTTTCATTAATTTCCGTTTTTAAAGGTACTCTTTCCTTATCTGTACCAATACCCCACAGCTTCACAATTGGTTCTATTGTTGCATCGAGGGCACCTCCGCTTAATTTACTATAAAAAATTGATTTTTCTATTACCGAATATGTATCTGCATTAAGCTTCTCCCCTGAAACTCCCGCTTTAGCATTTAATTTACTAACTTCTGAGGTTTCGATATTAACGGACATTTTCTTTTCTATTTCACTCACTCTTTTTATGGCTTCATCTGTTGCTTTTTCTGCATTTTTACCATAAACTTTAAATTGAATTACTGTACCCATTAAATACGTCTCTTTCTGAGTAGGTTTAGAATCGCTTTTGCAAGATATTAAAAATATTGAAAGAGTCAATAATAAAAGTACATACCATTTTTTTCGTGAACCTTGCATGTTGCCTCACCACCTCTAGCTTATCTTTCCATATGTATTATAACATATATATAATTCAAATAAACCTTTGTATATCACTTGAAACATACGAAATTCACCTTAAATTTATTCATCTATCACTTTCCATAAACGTGAAAGATGTGTAGTTTATCTATGTTGTATATAAGAACATCAAAATAAAGGTGCAGAAATAAATTTCTGCACCCACTTTTCATAACTATCAGCTTATTATTTTTAATAAGACCTTTGATCTCCATTTAAAATCTTGCGATTAATAAAAATTTGTAATTAACTATTCACCTTTAACATTCTTTATCATATACTAATTTATACTTCTTTATTATTCTCAAAAGTATTTGTCAAAGATGACATCTTTTAATGTTATGAAACATTCTAGTTATAAAAACTATTGCATGATTACTATTAATTTTACAAAAATGTACAAATTGCATATAAGAAAAACATATGTTATACTAATTTAAAATTTACAATATTTAAGTATTTTTTAAAATTGTCAATTTTATGTATATAATGTAATAATTTCTAGGGGGTACTTATGGAAATTAACCTAAAGGATACTTTAAGAAAAAATATGCTACATCAAAGAAGAAATATGGAAATGCAAGAAGTAGATACTTTTAGTAATAAAATTACAGAGACAATTATGAAATTACCGCAATTTATAAATGGAAAAAATATTATGTTATACTTAAGTTTCAATAAAGAGGTGAATACATATCCTCTTGCTGCATGGTGTTTGGATAATGGTAAAACGGTAATTGCTCCATATTGTATACAATCCACAAAACAAATAATACCTTTTAAATTAAGTAATCTTACTAGTGATCTTACTAAATCTACTTTCGGTATTATGGAACCAAAAATTACTTTACTTGAAAAATTTAATATCGAAGATATCGATCTAATCGTAGTCCCCGGTGTAGTATTTGATAAAAATTGCAATAGAATAGGTTTTGGTGCTGGCTATTATGATCGATTTCTAGTGAAAAAATCGAAAAAAACTTCTATCATAGGCATAGCCTATGACTATCAAATAACTGATAATATTCCAACCGATAAATATGATGTACCTTTAGATTTCATAATAACTGAAAAAAAAATAATATTTCCTAGTTAAATCATTTAGTAATATTTTCTATACTGTAATATAATTCGTATATACTGATGTTGGAGGTGACCCCCTTTGAAAAAAAGAATAGCTGCTTTCTTTGATATTGACGGTACTCTCTATAGGGAAAGTTTAATGACAGAGGTATTTAAGAAATTGATAAAAAGCGAAATAATAGAAAATGATAAATGGTACAAAGAAGTAAAACCCTATTATGTTAAATGGGATAAGCGAATAGGAAATTACGATAATTACCTGCTTAAAATGGCTGATATTTATACACAAGCTATAATTGGACTTCATAGGTCTCAAATTGAATTTATTGCTAGGCAGATCATAAGGCAAAAAGGTGATAGGGTTTATACCTACACTCGTGATAGAATTAAATGGCATAAGAGTCAAGGTCACATAATTATCACTATATCGGGTAGTCCAATTGAACTTGTACGCGAAATGTCTATAAAATATGGTTTTGATGATTATATAGGAACAAAATATACTTTGGATGAAGATAATATTTATACTGGTGAAATTATTCCTATGTGGGATAGTATTAGTAAAAAAGCCTCTATTGAATATTTTGTAAGTAAATATAATATTGATTTGGATCAAAGTTATGCTTATGGAGATACTTCAGGAGATTACACTATGTTAAAGTTAATTAGTCATCCTACTGCAATAAACCCAACTAAAGAATTGTTATTAAGTATACTTGATGATGATGAATTAAAAGAGAAAATAAGTATAATTCTTGAAAGAAAAGACGTGGTCTATAGGCTAAGACCAGAGCATATAGAAATATAATTATTTCTATATGCTTATTTTTTCTACATTTTCTACTTTATTTTGTTAAAAAATTACTATATAATAAAATTATATAGTAATTTTTTGTCGTAATTCTAACATATATTATTTTGAGAGGGGATATATAATGCTAAAAGATATATTTATCAACGGTACGATACTAATTTCCTTTATATTTATATTTAGCCATATATTTAAAAAAATTTTTTTAAACCTATCAGTATCGTATAAGTATAAATTTTTCTTCGGTTTATCACAAGGAGTACTTGGTATTATATTAATGCTATTTACTATTCAAATTACCCCTAAAGTTATTATGGATTTTCGGCATATTCCAATACTACTCGCCGCTTTTTCTGGTGGTGGACTTGCCTCAATTGTTGCTGGAATCTCAATTGCAATATTTAGAATAAGTTACTTTGGTGTCAGCACCCCAGCTATAGTAGCCTCTATTAACATGCTTGTTGTTGCTTTTGCTTGTGCTATTATATCAAGGTTAAATCTAAATGGGTTTAAAAAATGGACATACATGAACATTATAAGCTGTCTAATTATTACTAGTTCATTCTTATTAGTTATTAAAAATTCAACAGTACTTCATTATACCCTTATTTGCTTTTGGCTAGCTTCAACAGTTATTGGAATTCTTGCATATTATATTTCAAATTACATGAATACCTCAATTAAACTGCTTACTAGGTTAGAGCAAGAGTCATCTAAAGATTTTCTTACTGGTCTAAATAACGTTAGACAATTTGATAATTCATTAAACCAGTCTTTTTTAAATGTTAAAGACAAAAATGAGCATTTATCTATTTTAATTATAGATATAGATTTTTTTAAAAAAGTAAATGACACTTATGGCCATTTAGCTGGCGATTCGGTTCTGCAGCAATTAGGCACTGTATTATCATCATCTTCTAGAAGTTTTGATATTGTATCTAGAATTGGTGGGGAAGAATTTTCTGTTATTTTGCCCGATTGTCCAAAGCAGCAAGCCATAGAAGTCGCAGAACGCTTAAGAGTAGCTGTAGAAATTCATGAATTTATCCTACCTGATAAAATTAAAATCAATATTTGTATTTCTATAGGTGCTGCAACCTATCCCGATAACGTATCCGATCTGACCTGCCTTGTTAAACAGGCTGACAATGCGCTATATGCGGCTAAGCACTCCGGTAGAAATAAAGTGTGTCATCCCTAATACTTCTTTAAAAAAGAAGCAGAATGGAAGTGTCCTATTATATAGAGGACTTCTTCCATTCTGCTTCTTATTTTTTGTTTGAAAATCTTTTCTTAGATATTACCGAATAAGCAATCCATATAATTAATAACATTCCAATTGTTACATTTGTTATTATATCTTTTAATAAAGGTATTCCCTGTCCGAGTATTGTTCCAATTAGGATTATCCCTCCAAATGAAATCAGCACAATCTTATTTGTTTTTATATATTCATTAAAATTCTCGCCCTTATAATTTCTGCCCTGTTTTTTATCGAAATTCAAACCAGAAACAATAGCCGATGCACCCATCATAATAAATATAATAGTAAACACACCATCACTCAGTCCCATTTGTAAATCCCCTTATACTAAATTTCTTTTAGCAAATTTGCCATTTCTATTGCAGTTACTGCAGCATCATACCCTTTATTACCTGCTTTAGTCCCCGCTCTTTCTATTGCTTGCTCTATATTCTCAGTAGTAAGAACTCCAAATATAACTGGAACTCCCGTTTCTAGTGAAACCGACGCAATCCCTTTAGTAACCTCACCGGATACAAATTCATAATGTGATGTAGCACCCCTTATTACTGCTCCTAAACAAAGTACACCATCATATTTTCCAGACTTCGCCATCTTTTTAGCAACTAAAGGTATCTCGAATGCACCTGGAACCCATGCAATTTCAATATTCTCTTCTTCAACACCATGTCGTTTTAAACCATCTAGTGCTCCTGATAATAATTTTCCACCTATAAACTCATTAAATCTTGCTACAATAATTCCAAATTTTAAACCCTCTGCTATTAACTTACCTTCATATATTTTCATGTCAAATCCTCCTAATTGTTTATTATATTTGTTTTTTTATTTAAGTTTTAAATTTAAGATTTCATTTATTTAACATCTAACAAATGACCCATTTTTTCTTTTTTAGTTCGTAAATAAAACTCATCTTTTTCATTATGGTTCATTATTATTGGTATTCTTTGAATTATTTCAATACCATACCCTGAAATTCCTGTTATTTTTTTAGGATTATTAGTCATTAGTCTTATCTTTTTAGCTCCTAATAATTCTAATATCTGAGCCCCTATACTATAATCTCTCATATCTGCTGGAAATCCTAAAGCTAAATTTGCCTCCACTGTATCCATGCCTTTGTCTTGAAGCTCATATGCTTTTAATTTATTAATTAATCCTATGCCGCGGCCTTCTTGCCTCATATATAACAAAATTCCACTATCTTCTTTAGATATTGCTTTCATCGCTGCATCATATTGCTCTCCACAATCACATCTCATAGATCCTAGTGCATCCCCTGTAAGACATTCAGAGTGCACCCTTACAAGAACGGATTCATTTTTTCGAACATCGCCTTTAACTAATGCTACATGATGTTCTCCATTTACCTTATTTACAAACCCATAGATAGTAAATTCTCCATATCTAGTTGGCATTTTAGCCTGAGTTACCATTTCTACAAGGCATTCAGTTTTTCTTCTATAAGCAACTAAATCTACTATAGTAATCATTTTTAGGTTATGTTTTTTTACATACTCTATAAGCTGTGGCACTCTAGCCATTGTACCATCCTCATTCATAATTTCACAAATCACACCTGCTGGATATAGACCAGCTATTCTTGCTAAATCTACTGCAGCTTCTGTATGGCCATTTCTTTTTAGTACGCCACCATCCCTCGCAGCTAGTGGAAATACGTGACCAGGTCTATTAAAATCTTTTGCGGTTGAATTCGGATCCAAAACCTTTAATATAGTAGCTGCTCTTTCAGCTGCAGATATTCCAGTAGTTGCATCTGCAGAATCAATAGAAACACTAAATGCTGTTCCGTGTACATCTGTATTGTTCACAAGCATTTGATTTATATTTAATTCATCTAATCTTTCTTTGACTATTGGCATACATATAAGTCCACGAGCATATTTTGCCATGAAATTTATATTCTCCTGACTTGCCATCTCCGCAGCGATTATTATATCTCCTTCGTTTTCTCTATCCTCATCATCTACAACAACAACCATTTTACCATTTTTAATATCTTCTAAAGCTTCCTCAATACTACTGAATTTATACATTATGTCACCCCTTAATCAGCACTTATAGTGCCGTAATCATCACTTTGTGATGTGATCAGCACTCTCTGTGCTGTAATATTATTTATTACGTCTATGATCATAATTATTTATTAAAAACCATTTTCCTCAAGAAAACTCATATTTATAGACTTCTTTTCCTTTGGAACATTACCATATATGAGTAGTTTTTCTATATACTTTGCCATCATATCAGTTTCAAGGTTAACTACATCTCCTATTTTTTTAGTTAATAATGTAGTTTCACCCTTTGTATGAGGTATGATTGATACTTTAAAAATACTCTCATCAACATATGCTACAGTTAAGCTAATGCCATCAATTGCTATGGATCCTTTATGTACAATATATTTTAATATATCCTTTGGAGTTTCAACGGATACCCAAGTTGCATTCTCCTCAATGTGTATATCTACAATAGTTCCAATTCCATCGATATGCCCACTAACTATATGACCACCCAACCTATCACTAGCCCTAAGTGCCCTTTCTAAATTAATTTTTGAACCTGATTTTAATTTTTCTAAATTACTACACCTCATAGTCTCCGCCATTACATCAACACTAAAACTATCTTTATTAAATTCTGTTACCGTAAGGCAAACTCCATTTGTACAAATGCTATCACCAAGTTGTACACCACTCATAACCTTTTCAGCCTTTATGGTAATTCTTGCAGACTTAGTATTCTTAGCTATTGACTTTATCTCTCCAATTTCCTCAATTAAGCCCGTAAACATCCATTCACCTCCTTTATTATTAATTTAATTTTGATGAAACCTTGAGATTTACTTAGAATTCTTTATATAACCCTCTATCATAATATCTTCATCAAACCTAGTAACCTCAGTATCAACCAGCATGATAGAATCATCTACATTATCAATTCCCACACCCCCAACTGGAGTTTTCCCTGTTGTACCCCCAAATATTTTTGGGGATATGAATGTGATAACTTTATCAACTATGCCGCTCTCTAATGCGGAATAATTTATTGTGCTTCCACCTTCAATAAGAATACTATCTATTCCCCTCACGCCAAGTGCTTCCATTAAGTAATTTAAATCTACCCATTTATTTGAACTTGGGGTTACTATAACTTCGACTCCCTTTTGCTTAATAGCCTCAATTTTAGAACTATCTGCAAATTTAGTTGTAGCTATAATAGTTTTTGTTTTTTTATCACATTTTAGTACTTTTGCATCTATTGATATTTTTGCAGTGCTGTCTATAATTATTCTTATGGGGTTTTTGCTAATCAAACCTTCTCTTCTTGTAGTAAGTTCCGGATCATCACTTAAGACAGTCCCAATTCCCACCATAATACCAGATACCATATTCCTTAATTCATGCACATACGCTCTAGATTTTTCATTACTTATCCACTTAGAATCCCCAGTAGAAGTTGCTATCTTCCCATCTATTGTCATAGCAGTTTTCACAATACAAAATGGTTTTTTCTCAGTTATATATTTTATAAATATTTCATTTGTTTTTCTTATTTTATGATCCATTATTCCTGTAGTAACTTCTATTCCAGCTTTTCTAAGAATTTCTATACCTTTGCCTGCAACTAATGGATTAGGATCCACCATCCCAACTACTACCTTAGCTATTTTCTTTTTAACAATAAGCTCAGCACAAGGAGGTGTTTTACCATAGTGTGCACAAGGTTCCAAAGTTACATACATTGTTGCACCTTCTACATCGCAAGCGGCATTCTTAAAAGCATTTTCTTTTGCATTTGCAAACGCGTTGACTTCCGCATGTGGGCCACCAAAATATTCATGGTATCCTTCGCCGATAATTTTATTATCTTTTACAATAACAGCACCAACTAATGGATTAGGATTTACGAAACCCACTGCTTTTTTAGATAATTCAAGTGCTCTTTTCATGTAATAATTGTCCAATTCATCACCCCTAACTTCGTAATTTTGTTGTCAATTTTCCTTAGTATTACTTTGCTTAGCAAACGTAATTTAGGTAAAATAAAATCATATAAAATAATAAAAGCCCTGAAAACAATGTTTTCAGGGCTTAATAAGCTAACTATATACTTAGTTCATCACCTACGGCGCTGTTAAATCATCACCTAGGATTCTATTTACTAAATACATGAACGCTCAAAATATAAAAGCATTACATTAACTATTTTACATAATTAATAAATGAAACTCTCCTATACTTATCACTATTATTCTCCTTCTCTCATCCAGACTTTACTGTCGGTTCTGGAATTAAACCAGATCTACCTTTCGGCTCGCGGACTATACCGCCGATTGGGAATTTCACCCTACCCTGAAGGATTTATTTAATTTTCAACATAAGATTAACACTTTGTTATTTTATTGTCAAGTAAGTTTTTAACATATGATTTTTATGGGCTTTATAATTATTTAATCCTAGATATATATAATTATTTTTGATTTTTACTTTACAAAGTTAATACGATAAATTAAAATTACACTTGTAGGTACTATAAAGGGGTGTTCAATATGAAAAGTAAATTTAAATTACTAATGGTTGCAATGATTGCTTCAGTCATTTTAGCTGGCTGTGGTAGCAAAACCGCAAAAGATAATTCTTTAAACGATATAAAAAATAAAAAAGAACTAATAGTTGGTCTTGATGATAATTTCCCACCAATGGGATTTAGAGATAAAAGTGGTGAAATTGTAGGTTTTGATATTGATATGGCAAAAGAAGTAGGAAAGAGATTGGGCGTTAAAGTAACCTTTAAACCAGTAGAGTGGGACGGTATTATACTGAGTTTAAATAATAAAGATATTGATGTTATATGGAATGGATTATCAATAACAGATAAAAGAAAAAAACAAATAGGTTTTTCTAAAGCATACCTTCAAAATAAGCAAATAATTATTGTAAACAGCAAGTCGAATATATCTAAAAAAAGTGCTTTAAATGGTAAAATTGTAGGACTACAATTAGGTAGTAGCAGTGAAATAGCTCTTGCTAAAGATACTTCACTTACTAAGTCACTAAAACAAGTCAAGAAATATTCAAATAATACAGAAGCCTTATTAGATTTAAATGCTAGACGTATTGATGCTATTATAATAGATGAGGTAGTTGGAAGATACTATGTTAGTAAAAAACCTGGTGATTATAAAGTACTTGATGAAAATCTAGGTGTAGAAGATTATGGAGTAGGTTTAAGAAAAAATGATACTAGTCTTATTACCGAAATAGATAAGCTGCTCCAAGAAATAAAAAGTGATGGAACATCAAATACTATATCAAAAAAATGGTTTGGTAAGGATATAATCTATAAATAATAAGTAACTACTCAAACATTTCTTTTAAGAAATGTTTGAGTAGTTACTATAACGATTATGAATTTTTTTTAAAGGAGTGTTATTTTTGGCTAATTTTATAGATAGTACAGCATATATTTTACAAGGGAGCATATTTACAATAGAGTTATATATTGCAACAATTATTTTCAGCATACCTCTCGGAATAATAGGTGCGCTTATTAAAGTTTCAAGTTTTAAAATACTTAGTAAAATTGTAGACATATATACTTGGCTTTTTCGCGGAACACCTTTACTTCTCCAACTATTTTTTACATATTTCGGACTGCCTATTATTGGAATTAGGTTTTCTCCTTTTACAGCTGCGGCTCTTACTTTTTCTTTGAATTACGGAGCTTATTTCACAGAAATATTTAGATCAGGTATTCAATCTATAGATAAAGGTCAATATGAGGCTGCCAAAGTGTTAGGCATGAGTTATAGACAAACTATGTCAAAAATAATATTACCTCAGGCTTTTAAAAGAATAATTCCTCCCACTTGTAATGAGGGAATTACTCTAATTAAAGATACAGCTTTAGTAGCTGCAATCGGATTACAAGATATCCTTCGCGCTGCTAGAGAAATCGTAACTAGAGATTTTACAATCACTCCTTTTTTTATTGCCGCAATAATATATTTATTATTTACTTCCCTTATTGTGTTAGCTTTTAAAAAACTCGAGAAAAAATATTCAGTCTACGAATAAAATTATGATGTTTTCGAAGGATGGTGTTACTATGGATTTACTCAATATATGTAATATAAATAAAAGCTATGATAAAAACCAAGTTTTAAATAATGTATCCTTAAATCTAAAAAAGGGCGAAGTTATCTCAATTATTGGTCCTTCTGGCTCTGGTAAAAGCACTCTTCTTAGATGCATAAGTGGTCTTGAGCATATGGACAGTGGACTCATTAAATTTAATGGCATTACAATTGCAGAAGCTAATAAAAAGTTTAATAATAATGATGTTATTAACGCTTGTAAAAAAATAGGAATGGTCTTTCAAAACTTCAATTTATTCCCTCATAAAACTGTTCTTAACAATATAATTGAAGCACCCATTATAGTTAATAATATAAATAAAAAAGATGCCATAGACATTGCAAAAAAATTGCTTATAAAAGTAGACCTATTAGACAAAATTAGTGCTTATCCTTGTACTCTATCCGGTGGACAAAAACAGCGAATTGCTATTGCGAGGTGCCTTGCTATGAACCCAGAGTTAATTTTATTTGATGAGCCAACTTCTGCACTAGATCCTAAACTAGTCAGTGAAGTATTAAAAGTCATTAAAGGTCTTGCAGACGATAAAATATCGCTATTAGTAGTTACCCACGAGATGCAATTTGCAAGAGAAATATCAGATAAAGTTATTTTTATGGAAAATGGCGAGATACTAGAAACTTCAACTCCTGAACTGTTGTTTTCTAATCCTAAACATACTCGAATAAAACAATTCTTAAATTTAGATTAAAATGTGTCAATTATTATATTTAAGGAAAAAGTGTTTCCAAGAGAAATATTTGGATCTATTATAACTTTGGTAGGCATTTCACTTTTATTTATAAAAAAAAGCATATAAACATAATATTACAAATCTAATCTCCCTTCTTATCTGTACTCTATTTTAAATTTATCAGTAAATGATTTTCTTCATAATTTACTAAATTCATAATTTTCAAATAATTTACACGAAAATAACATTATGTTAACACATTATTAACTCAAGTAACTTAAAATTGAATTATGAATAATGTTACATTAAATATAAAATATAAAATATAGTTTAAAAATAGGGGGTAAATATGAAATTTTCAAAGAAAACATTAAGTTTTATTATTTCACTAGTTGTCATTTCAAGCCCAATTATTCCGTTAAATTCAATGGTATTTGCGGCAAGTACCACAACTCCGGTAGTGGATGCATCTTCTCCAAAAGGTACTGTCACTAAGTTAATGGTTACATTTAATGGGAATTCGACTACATCAAAGGGATTTACTTGGTACACTTCAACTGCATCAGTTAAGAGTGACTTGCAAATAGTTGAAAAAACCTCAAACGCTTCTAATTTTGATAAATGCGACAAATTTACTGGCACAAGTGCTGTTCCAAGTAATAATACGGCAGCTACTCCTCCAACTGGAACAACTACGGCAAAATTAGAGTTCTTACATAAAGCAGAAGCCATTGGATTAAAACCCAACACAACTTATTATTATCGTGTTGGAGATGCTACGTTAGGTCTTTGGTCAACTGTCGGTACATTTCAAACGGCTCCAACCAACGGTTCTTTTTCGTTTATTGATCTAGCAGATCCACAGGCTAAGGACATGGATGAAGCAACACTCGCAGCCTCAACATTTAAAACAGCTCTTGCTACTGTTCCAGATTCCAAATTCTTAGCAATTAACGGCGATTTAGTTGATGACGGTAGTGTGGAATATGAATGGGATTGGCTCTTTAATAATATAGGACAACCTTTCCTTAACACAACGGTTGCTCCTATAGCTGGAAATCATGACAACAAATCTAGTTCTTTCGTAGATCATTTTAATCTTACTCCAGCAACAGGTTCTGATACTAGTACCGGAGTTTATTATTCTTACGATTACTCAAATGCACATTTTATAATGCTTAATAATAATGAAAATACTTCAGTAAATGACCTTTCCCAGGCTCAAATTGATTGGATGAAAGCTGATGTTTCAAAAGCTCGTGCTAATGGCTCAAAATGGATTATTGTTAATATGCACAAAGGACCTTATACTACATCAAATCATGCTACTGATAGTGACATTAATGGAGCAACAGGATCTAGAAATACAGTTGCTCCTGTCATGGCAAAACTTGGAATTGACTTAGTTCTTCAAGGTCATGACCATATCTATGCTCGTTCTAAACCAATAAAAGCAGATAATACGGCAGCAGCAGAAGAGTTAATCACTGAAAGCTTTAACGGCAAAGAAATAAAATATCAAGTAAATCCAAATGGTACTACTTATTTGATTCCTGCAACAGCTGGCCCAAAGGTTTATTATAAAAATACTAAAACTTCAGCGTTGCCTTTGAATTATTATGGTCTCTTTGATGTTGCAGATGAAAGCCATGCTGCTATTTATGGAGCAGATCCAACTGACGCAACTAGACCAGCACGTGGCAATATACAAAACTTCGAAAGCGTCACAATAAATAAAGATAAACTTTCTGTTATTTCTTACGAAATAGACCAAACCAAGAAAGATATAACAGGTGTTGCACAACCATACATTATTGATACATTCGGTATTGTAAAACAACCTACGCCTTCAGTAGTATACAAATATCAGTATGGTGTAACAACAGCAAGTAATATAAGTATAAGAACTGGAGCAGGCATAAACTATTCGGTACAAGGAAGTTTAAACAATGGAACTAAAGTTAATATTCTTGGAACAGCAGGTTCTTATTATAAGATAAGTTACAGCGGTAAAACAGGGTTTATTAGTAATGAAAATGTAAAAACAACTGCTAAACCAGTAGTCGTAGTAACACCTAAAACAGTATACAAAAATCAGCATGGCATAGCAACTGGAGATGGTATAAGTATAAGAACTGGTGCAGGAACTCAATATTCTTGGCAAGGAGGTTTCGCACTTGGAACTAAAATTAACATTTTAGGAACAGCTGGATCTTTTTACAAAGTAAGTTACAGTGGAATAACTGGCTACGTAAGTAATCAGTATGTAAAAATAACTGCTAAATAACTGAGAATCAATAACTATTAAAGTGGAAATCCTGCTAATTTATTTTATTAGCAGGATTTTTAAATTTAGTTTATAACTTTTCTTGCCTTATATTTAGAATAATTAAATTCATACCAAGAATTCTCCTCAGATAACTCTTTCTTCACATCATCTATATATCTATTAACTTCACTAGAAATCTCGCTATTAGAATCATTTTTTAGCTTTAGTATTTGTGGAATAACATCATAAGATAAACTTTCTAAATATAACACATCAATCTTCTGGGTTTTATAGTATATATCTATATTCTTTTCAGCAATTATTTTATCTACATTAATATAATTTATCAGTATATACATAATCAAAACAATTACAATCAAAACCTTATTAATTGGTATTCTTCTATTCCAAATTCCAATTAACGCAACTATAAATAACATGAATAACATAAGCATAAATATATGAACGAAAATTCTTAAATAAGTGAATCCATAAATTTGTTCATATAATGACATCTTATAATGAGCCGAAAATAACAAGTTAATTGTAAATATTACAAGTGTGCTTAATAATATATTGGATACTGTGTTTATTATCTTTTTATCTTTTTTAATAAACTTCATACTACTTATTAGTATAGTAAAATTAATTATTGTAACAGCGAAAAGCTCAAAGAAGCCTTTTCTTGCATATTCTGAGTAAGTGAATTCATGAGGAAGAAAATTACTACCTCCACCATAAAGATAAGAAAACTGTACTATTGAAAATAAAAGGTAGACTATATTTATCACGAAAATAATTGTTAATACAGTAATTGGCTCCCACTGCATAATTTTTTTATTATCTTCTTCTTCATCATAGTTATATTTAAAACTCCATATATATGAGAAGATAATAAAGAACGCTATTATAACAACTAATAAATGGCTTGTAATTGAGCCTATATTTATATCCGCAATTCCCATTGATAAATTTGTTACATAATTCTTAAATACCATATCTGCTGATGTTAATAAAATTAAAATAACAACCAATAATGGTATAGAAATAATTAACCCCCGTATAATATTTTTCTTGGTAGCACTTTTTTCCTTTTTATTATTTATAGTTATACTACTTTTAATAAATAAGAATGGTTTCAAAATATTTTGGGGAATGGATTTAATCACTCTGTTGCATATTTTTATTATTAATCTTTTTGAATTCAATGTTATATTCTCATATCTAATCATTGAATTACTTATTGCAATAAAAGCAAAAATCATAACTCCATTAAAATTGTTTAGAAAACCATTAGAATGAATGGAGTAATTTAATGCAAGCATTAATGTAGGTATAATCATAATAAACCCAATACCATTTTTAAATCTAACCTGTTTCCTAACACTCCATAAGAAAAAACCCGTAAACATAACATAAAAAATAAGGGTAGAAATGCCTAATTGCTTACCAGTAAAAAATTTATCATATATTATTGCTAAAATAAGTGTTATAGCTATTGTATACATTTTTTCATTCATTCCAATTTTAGAATCAATGTTCCTTATTTTTTTTATACATTCTTCCTTTGATAATTGCGTATTATCCATTTCCTCATAATATTTCATTTAATATTCCTCCTGAACTAATATTTTCTATGATTTAAATATACTACTTTTTTAATTATTTATCAACATTTTTTTATTGTTTATCAATATATTTTTATTTAAAAACAATTATATTTAATGTTGAAGCCAAGAACCACAATATGTATCCTACAACTTTGAGGACAAACAATATAAATGTATCTTTTAATCTCATTTTTTGATATAATATAATATAAACAATGCTTATGAAGTCGTTAATAGTACCTCTTCAAAGCAGATAAGTAGCTGCGCAGGTGATGATTTAATGTAATATAGAAAGGATGATTAAATTAATATGCCCTATTACTTAACAAGTTCTATGAATTTGGGATGGGATCAATTTTTTATTGCCGTTTCAAAATCTTCAGACCCTACTTTTCAAATTTTAATAACCTTACTGTGTTTCATTATGTTGTATCTAATGAATAGCAAGTTGGAAGCTCTTTGCGGTGTATTCAATATCGGTATTACTGGTTTTACAAACTTAGTACTTAAAAACACAGTAAAAAGATATAGACCCACGGGAATAAAATTGGTTGAAGCTCATGGGTATGGTTTCCCTAGCGGTCACTCTTCTATTTCTACAGCTATTGGTATTGTTCTGATTTACTTTATAATTAAACGAATCAAAAATAAAAAAATCGCGTACACAATAAGTGGTCTTATACTTACATATCTGATTCTAGTTGGAATTAGTAGAGTTTATGTGGGTGCCCACTATGTAACAGATGTTTTTGGTGGATGGTTTATAGCTGGAATATGGTCTTTTATTTCCATAACCGCTTATAAGTTTTTTAAAATCAAAGGTGTGGATAAATACTTAGATAAATATTTTACTATTAAATTTAATTTTTCAAAAGATAAATCAAAATATATGTAAACTTAATAAATGATATAAACAGATAAAATACCTAGGCAAATTAAATTTGCCTAGGTATTTTATCTGTTTATATATATTGGTATTATTTGTAAATTTCCATATCAGAAATAGCCTTCTCAACTAGTGCGTCAATATCTAAAACTGATTCAGACTTAATTATCTCAATTAACCTTGGTTTTGTTTTTGGATGTTTTGGAACAAAAATAGTGCAGCAATCTTCATAAGGTAAAATGGATGTCTCATAAGTATCTATTTGCCTCGAAACATCTATAATATCCACCTTATCCATAGCAATCAGTGGCCTAAATACTGGTCTATCTGAAACATCATCACTTACTACAAGCCCTTCCATAGTTTGACTAGCTACTTGCCCTATGCTCTCTCCAGTAGTTACTGAATTTATACCATATTTTTCGGCGAGTGTGCAGGCAAGTCTCATCATAAACCTTCTCATGATTATTGTTAATTCATCTTCTCTACACTTTTCTATAATTTGCATTTGAATTTCCGTGAATGGAACTACGTATAGTGTTAATTTTCCTGTGTATTCCTTTAATATAGCAGTTAATTGTTTTACTTTATCTTTTGCCCGTTCACTGGTATAGGGATGGCTGTGATAATAAACTGCATGAAGTTCTACCCCACGCTTTGCCATCATATAGCCTGCAACAGGTGAATCTATACCCCCTGATAACATTAGCATAGTACTGCCATTCATTCCATATGGTAATCCTCGTACTGCCTTTATTCTTTTAGAATAAATATATGCCATATTTCTAATTTCAACATTTATGACGCACTCTGGATTATGAACATCTACACTTACATTTTCATTGTTTTTTAATATATAAGCTCCTACTTTTCTACTTACGTCCATTGAACCTGGGGTGAAGTTTTTATTTGCTCTATTCGTTTCTACTTTAAAAGTTTTAGCTGGATTACCATCTAACTCTAAAAGTCCTTGCTTTTCGATATTATCTAATGTAGCTTCAACCTGCGTAACTACGCAAACTTCCATTACTCCAAAAACATTTTTAACCTTCTCTATTATCTTATCCATTACATCTGAGCATATAAACCATCTTCCTTGATCCTCAACAAATTCGTAATCTAAGTCTTTAATTACATTTTTTATGTTATCTTTAAGTTTTTTTTCAAATTTCCCTCTGTTGAGCCCTTTTAAAAATATCTCCGGGGCAAATTTTATAAGTATTAATTTTTTCATTTTTCAGCACTCCTCTGTTTCTTATATAAATTATACAATTATCTTTTGTGGAACTTTCTTAAAAATTTTAATGACTTATCCAATTCAACCACCAGATAGTCTATTTCATCTTTAGTATTAAATTCGGAAAAACTAAACCTTATAGTTCCTGCTTGCTGCTTTAAGGTCCTTCCAAGAGCCTTTAATATTTCGCTGCTATTATGATTTTTGGATGAACATGCTGAACCTGTTGACACATATATCTCTTTTTCTTCTAAAGAATGAAGTAGGACTTCTCCTTTTACTCCCTCGAATGAAGCACTTAATATATAAGGTGTAAAATTATCATCTAGTTTGCTATTAATTATAACATTATCTAATTGGGATAGTTTTTCCATTAAATATTTCTTTACCTCTAAAATTTTATTAAAATTCTCTTGCCGATTTTTGCAGACAATCCCTACTGCCGATTCAAATCCAACAATTCCTGCAAGATTTTCTGTACCTGATCTCAAATTCCTTTCTTGCCCGCCACCACTTATTAGGCTAACAGGCAAAAGTCCTTTTTTTATATATGCAAATCCAACTCCGCGGGGTCCATGGATTTTATGCGCACTTGTAGATAATAAATCAATATTACACTTTTGTACATCAATAGCAAGCTTTCCATAACTTTGCACCGCATCCACATGAAATTTAGCTCTACTACTTTTCTCTTTAATTAATTTCCCTATAAGTTCAATATCCTGCACTACCCCTACTTCATTATTAACGTGCATTACACTAACAATTTGAGTGTTCTTAGTTATACTGCTTATAAGTCCTTCTATATCAATTCTACCATTTTCGTCTACATCAATATAAGTAACCTTTATCCCTAAATCTTCTAATGCCTTAAAGGTATTTAATACACTTGGATGTTCTATTTTAGTAGTTATTATATCTGAGGAGATTTTAGCGAACCCCTTGATAAGAAAATTATTACTTTCACTTCCTCCTGATGTAAATATTATTTCCTCACTACTAGCATTTATGCTTTTTGCAATATTCGCTCTGCTCTCCCTAAGTTTTTGCTCTGCCTTAAACCCTAAACTATGAGCTGAGGACGGATTACCATAATAATTTCTCATAGTACTACATACTTCCTCAATAACCTCCTCATAAGGCATGGTAGTTGCGCTGTTATCTAAATATATTTCCATGTTTTTATCTCTCTCCTCGTGTAGAATCCACTAAAATAAATATATTAATTCTTAACACATTAATTCTTAGTATTCCACTCTACTTTATTCAATTATAAATATGTTAATAATCAATGTCAATGGATAAAAACGAAAGTATATATTACTTTTTTTATAGCCACTTCAGTATAATGCTTATAATTTATAAATTTAGGCTAATGCTCATTTTTATGGTAAAATAAATTATTGATACATATTATTTAATTACTAATATTTGAGTAATTTCACAAAGTTCATAAATTAATTTTAAGGGGGGCTTCATCTATGAAACCGAAAGTTAAAAGTATAAGCATTTACGAACTAAAACCAAATATGATTTTAGCTGAAAATTTAATACTAAACGGCTTAACTTTAGTTGCAAAAGAAATCGCATTAAATAATTCCATGATAAATAAGATATTAGAATTTTACCCATCAGACACCATAATTGTCTATGAGAGTAAAGATGATCCAGTAATTCCTAGTTTACGTGATTCAAGAAAACAGGCTTTAATCAAAACCGAAAATTTATTAAATCATTTTTCAAATAAAATAGGTAAATTCTTAAATAGCATAAATAAAGATTCTGAACCGGACTTAACAGAAATAAGAACTATGTCTAAAGAAATTTTAGATAACCTAAATGATTATGGTTCTATTATAGCTAGTATAACAAATTCTAGAACCATAGATGAATATCTTACACGTCATTGCGTAAATGTCGCACTTTTAAGTTCTATGCTAGGCAAGTGGCTTAATTTACCTGAAAATGATTTAACACTCTTGACCTATGCAGCTTTTCTTCATGATATTGGTAAAACTATGGTTAACCCCACTATATTAAATAAACCTTCAAAACTTACAAAATCAGAATTTGAAGAAATTAAAAAACATTCAATTTACTCTTATGAACTTATACGCAATATCCCTTATTTAGATAAGTCTGTAAGCCTAGGGGTACTTATGCATCATGAACGTTTAGACGGTTCAGGTTACCCTCTTGGTTTAAAAGAAGATAAAATTAATACATTTGGGAAAATAATAGGTATTACAGATATGTTTGATGCTATGACCTCAGACAAAGTCTACAGCAAAAAACAAAATCCATTTAAAGTATTAGAAATTATGCGAAATGAGTGTATGGGCTTATTAGATTATAGCTATCTAAATACGTTTATAAAGCATATGTTAAATTACTATACTGGTGAAATTGTAAGACTAAGTGATGGTTCTATTGGAAAAATAATTAAAATAGATCTAAATAATATATCTAAACCTTTTATAAGTATTGATTCGGATTTTATAGATTTGAGCAAATCAAAAGATTTATTTATTGTAGAACTTTTACCTTAGTAAATAACTTTTGGGTTCAAAGATTTAATAATTCACCTAATGTCAAAGGAGTGAAAACTATGAAAAATTTTTACAAGAAAAAGAGTATCCTCGCTGATATGTCTTTGCTGATAGTGGCAATTTTTTGGGGAGGTGGCTTTATAGCTGTAAAAGACGCTTTAGATAGTCTCACGCCTTTTTACATAATGACAATGCGGTTTGGTATTTCGGTAATAATTATGATTTTTATTTTCAGAAAAAAAATAAAACTTATAACTAGAAATGAGTTAAAAATTGGAACGCTAGTTGGACTTCTCTTATTTTTAGGTTTTGCTGCTCAAACAGTTGGTATGAAATATACAACTGCTGGTAAAAATGCTTTCTTAACTGGAACAAATGTAGTTATTGTTCCCTTTCTTTATTGGGTAATCAGCAAGAAAAAACCAGATTGTTATTCATTAACATCTGCTTTTATGTGTTTTATTGGGATAGGAATGCTGACCTTAGATGGAGGTATACATATTGGACTTGGAGACAGTTTGACCTTATTATGTGCAGTCTTTTTCGCAGCTCATATAGTTTCCGTTGGCTTTTTTATTAAGAAAATGGATGCTATATTACTTATAATAATACAGTTAGGCATCGCCGCAGTATTGTCAACTATAGCTGCATTAATTTATGAACCAATGCCACAACCATTAAGTTCAAACACAATGTTTGCAATTGGTTATTTAGCAATTTTCAGTACAATGATTGCATTTTTCATACAAAATGTAGCACAAAAATATACTACACCTACACATGCTGCTATTATTTTATGTTTAGAATCTGTTATTGGCTCCATTTTATCTGTTATAATGCTTAAGGAAATATTTACATCAAAAATGATTTTGGGATGTTTAACTATATTTATCGCAATTATAACAACAGAAACTAAATGGAATTTTCTCAAAGTAAAAGATATAAGTATTATTAAAACTAGATAAGAGGCGACATACATGAAATGGATACGAAAAGATGTATTTAATTTAGCACTTCCAATAATGACAGAACAATTATTTGTTATATCTTTAGGTATGATAAATACTATGATGGCAGGACATATAGGAAAAGAAGCAGTTTCTGCAATTGGAATGGTAGATTCCATAAATAATATATTTATAGCATTCTTTTCTGCCCTTGCAATAGGAGGAATGGTTGTTGTAGCTCAATTCGTTGGTCAAGGAAATATAAAAAAAGCTAATGCTGCTATGAAGCAAGCTCTTTTTTCTGGACTTATAATTACTTTCATACTAACTATTATGATGTTTCTATTAAAGGGTCCTATCATTGCTGCACTTTTCGGCTCAGCCGAGCCTGAAGTAATTAGTAATGCTCATACATATCTAAGCATAACATTACTTACTTATCCCTTAATAACTATTGATTTAGTTTCAAATGGTCTTTTGCGTGGAGCTGGGGATACAAAAACTCCTATGAAAATCAGTATCTTTATGAACATTATAAATGTGTGCTTAACATATACTTTTATTAATATTTTAGGTATGGGAATAGTAGGTGCAGCCCTGGGGATTGCTATTGCAAGGGTTAGTGGCGGAACTATTATATTAATAGTTCTTATACGTGGTTCAAAAATTTTAAAACTTACAAATATAAAAAAATTCAAATTTGATAAATCACTATTAAAGCTTGTATTCGGTATAGGAGTTCCTGCAAGTGTAGAGTCTTTGGTTTTTAATGGTGGAAAGTTAATTACTCAGGTTTTTATAGTAAATATGGGAACTATTGCTATTGCATCCAACGCAATAGCTAGCTCCGTTGCCACTATGCTTAACGTACCTGGAAATTCTTTGTGTATTGCAGCAACTGCACTTGTCGGGAAATATATGGGAAAAGGTGAAAGTAACGAGGCTGAAAATTCACTATCCTATATTACAACTCTTTCAACCATTGCTTTAATTGTAATAGCCGTAATATTTATACCCTTTGCACCAAATGTTGTCGCACTATTTACAACTAATAAAGAAATAATTCATTTAGCAGCTATTGTGCTTATAGTAAATTCTGCATGCATTCCCTTATGGTCAATATCCTTTGTGCTGCCATCGGGACTCAAAGGTGCAGGCGATGTAAAATATACTCTAGTAACTGCAATTATAGGAATGTGGCTTTTTAGAATTACATTAGGTTATCTTCTAGGAGTCGTATTAAAATTTGGCCTAATCGGCGTATGGATAGGTATGGTTGTTGATTGGTTGGTTCGTGGTTCTCTTTATTATATAAGGTTCAAAAAAGGGAAATGGAAACTTAAAACGGTAATCAAAATGGCAAAAAAGCCTTAATTAAATTATCAAAATAAGGCAATATTAACAGATTATACATCACTAAATCTACAAAGCATGTTATAATGGTATAGTAATGCAACTGACATACTAAAATAAAAATCTTTAAAGGATGGGTAAACTATGAACATAGCTTTTTTTCTTACTCCTAAAAATGAAGTTGTTTATGAAAAACCGAATTCTACTATGAGACAAGCACTAGAACGAATGGAGTATCATAGGTATACATCTGTACCCTTAGTAAATGAAAAGGGAATTTATGTAGGTACTTTAACCGAAGGTGATTTATTATGGAAATTAAAGAATACTCCAAATTTAAGTTTTAATGATACAAATAAAATTATAATTAAAGATATCCCAATGCATATGTCTAACAAAGCAGTATTAATTAGTGCTGACATTGAGAACTTAATATCCCTTGCAAAGGATCAAAACTTTGTTCCTGTTGTAGATGATAATGGTGTTTTTATAGGGATAATTAAAAGAAGTGATATAATAACTTATTGTTATAATTTATTATACGAAAAAAATGAATTAAAAGCTCTAAATAAATAGCATTATAATGCATACCATAATAAATATATCTTAAAACAAAGCACCTGTGCTTAGGTTATTCCTAGCATAGGTGCTTTGTCCAAGCATAGGTGCTCTGTTTTTATAAATTACTGCCTGCCTTTTTATCTATAATAATAGTTACATCATTATGAAGCTGTAAAATAGACGCCGGTATATTAGGATTTATTTTACCATTAACAGCTCTTTCTATGGCTTTCGCTTTATTTAATCCATTAGCTAATAAAATAATCTTTTTTGAGCTCATTATTGTCTTGATACCCATACTTATGGCTTTTACTGGCACATCTTTTATTGATTTAAAGAATCTAGAATTAGCTTCTATTGTTTCTTCATCAAGATTAACTAAATGCGTTTCTGCCTCAAAATTTACATCCGGTTCATTAAAACCAATATGCCCATTTCCACCTATGCCTAGCACTTGCATATCTATTCCACCAAGTTCTTTTATTTTATTTTCATAATTCACGCAACTAGAATCTACATCTTTTGCCATGCCATCAGGCATATTAATATTTTCTCTAACTATATTTATAGTATTAAATAAATTAGTATTCATATAATTATAGTAACTTTGAGGATTCTCTCTATCAAGTCCATAATATTCATCCAAGTTAAAGGTTCTAACCTCATTAAAATCTACATCTTTTTTGTTATACAATTTAATTAATTCCTTATACATGCCAAGTGGAGTATCACCAGTCGCAAGTCCTAAAACACTATCAGGTTTTAACATAACCTGACTTGCAATCATTAAAGCTGCTCTTTTACTCATTTCCTCATAATTATCTACTACTACTATTCTCATATCAACACCACCTCATAATAATACTCAAAATTTTACTCTTGAGCTTCATGCACTATCTTTCCTTCAACTATTGTAGTTATTGCATCTATATTTTCATCAAAAATGACTATATCCGCGTCTAATCCAACCTCTAAACTTCCCTTTTTATTATCCATATTAATAACTTTTGCTGGATTAAGAGTTGCCATTGCAACTACCTCATAAATTTCTAAATCGCTGTTGCGGAGCATATTTAAAACTGCCTTATTTAAAGTTAAAACACTTCCTGCCAGGGTTCCATCTTGAAGTCTAGCCGCTCCATCCTTAACTATTACCTTCTGTCCACCTAGATCATAATTACCACTCTTCATGCAACCAGCTCTCATTGAGTCTGTTATAAGTACCATTTTATCTTTATGGACAACATTTATGAGTATATTAAAAATTGCTGGATGAATGTGTATTAAATCTGCTATCAGCTCACATGTTATATCACTTGTAAATATTGCACCTACAACTCCTGGTTTTCTATGGTTTAACGGAGTCATAGCATTAAATGCATGGGTTGCATGGGTTATTCCATCCTCAATTGCCATAAGTGTCTCCTCATAACTTGCATCTGAATGACCTATTGATAATGTAATTTTAGAATTATGTTTTACTTTTTTTATAAAACTATGCTTCTCATCTTTTTCAGGTGCAAGGGTTATCATTTTGATAATGTCTAAATAATCCTTTATAATATCATAATTTGGCTTTATAATATTATCTGCCTTCTGGGCGCCTTTATACTTTTCATTTATGAAAGGCCCTTCCATATGTACTCCTAAAATTTTTGCCCCTTTAGTTTCTACCTTCATCGCTTCTCTCACTGCATTTAATGCTATATATATATTATCAATATCCATAGTCATTGTAGTAGGTAAATAAGCTGTCACTCCATTTGCAGCTATTGTGGTACTTATAACTCTTAATGCTTCTTGCGTCGCATCCATGGTGTCATAACCTCCAGAGCCATGAATATGAATATCAATAAACCCAGGTGATACATATTTACCCTTAGCATCTATCTCTAGAATAACTTCCTTATATTTTTCTTTAAACTCTTTTTTATATTTAATATAATTATCGTTATCGATAATATCTATAATTTTTGTATTAAAAATAATTACGTGACCTTGAATTACTTTATCCCTCATAATAAGTTTTCCATTAACTATAGCTTTAATATTCATCACCTCATCATATATTTTACCCTTTAAATTTGCTTTTTTTCATAAGATCTCCTTTGCAATAGCTTAAGAATATAATAGTTCTAAAAGGTTATTCCTATTTTAAAGTTATTTGATATTTATACTTATCGCTTCTATATATGGCCTTGGTATACTCAATAGGTGTTTCATTCTCTAAATAGGTAGTCCTTCTAAATATTAGTGCTAAAGCACGATTTGCTTGATTTAGGAGTTTACTCTCATAAACATTTAGCATTATAGGTTCAATTGTTTGTTTTGCCCTATACGGATGATATCCATACTTCTCCCTAAATATACCATACAGTGATTTATCCTCAATCATCTCTCTAGTCATCCCACTATATAAATAATATGGAAGCCATGCTATTTCTATAGCTACAGGTTGCTCTTCGCTAAATCTCAATCTTTTAACTTCAATTATCTTATTTTCATCCTCTGACATTTTAAGTTCAAGTTTACACTTCTTTGTTGCCTCAATCACCTTAAATGATAATATTTTTGTCTTTGAAATTATTCCATTCTCCTCCATTTGCTCTGTAAAGCCATTAAGTCTTGG
>Ga0209125_1001228_pt1 | contig 25336 bp, 25 predicted proteins | sample BarGraIncub1131A_FD_184503 | JGI IMG/M metagenome (GOLD analysis project Ga0209125, IMG submission 184503) | Arctic peat soil microbial communities from Barrow, Alaska - Barrow Graham LP Incubations 11-31A (SPAdes) (version 2) | ecosystem: Environmental > Terrestrial > Soil > Wetlands > Peat... | reverse complement strand
TAACGTCTTTCTTAGTTTCCTAATTAAGATTCGCTATTAAAACTCTCATACATGATTCTGTTAAGAACCATAATGAATTGCTGGTTTAGTTTATTTTCCTCTGTTTAATTTTCAATGACCGTCTGTTTTCATAGCTTATTGGACTATTACATAACAGATTTTTCCTGCGTCACTTACGACGCTTAATCATAGTATCACCTTTGTTTCACTCTGTCAATATACTTTTTAATATTTTTCTACAAATTATTACTCTGTACAATCCAAAAAAACATACCAACCTTTAGAATTACTTAATAAAGTGAAATAATGTAAGTTTTTCCCATCACTTCTTCCATTATTTTTATTGAAAGAATTATAAATATCTACACTTACTACTTTATAATGTAAATATTGCTCCTCAATTATAGGTTTACTTATGTTTTTAATAGTACACTTTTTTGTTATGTATTTTAAATATGCTTCAATAGCATCCTCTGGAAGCTTTTTATGTGGTTTATAATTATTAATAAAAGCTAGTCCACTCAAGAAAATAATTACCACCAATACTACTATATAAGTCATCAATTAACATCACCTTATAAATTATTTCATTCATTTCGATTGGGTCCTATTTAGTTTGTCCTCCATAGTTTTCCATTATACTATCCTTTGGTATAAATAATTTTGTTTTTTTATTATTTGAATATTCCTTCCACCCAGAGTTATCTACAAAGATATCATTTACTTGACTAAGTAAAAAAGAACTGATTTTACTTCCTAACCCTTTAAGGGATGTTTTATTAATTTTAAGCCTAACCCTATTATATACCTGAATATTTTCATATTTAGGTTGCTCTCCATAGCCGAGAATAACTGTATCTGTATCAACTACTAGTCTTTTTTCCATAGCACTATACTGGGTTCCTAAAAGCTTAAACACATAGATGTTTTCATTGTCTGCAATTTCTTTACCAAGATAATAATCTCCTGATACATCTGGTAGTAAATCTAAGGTAGCACTATCTATTACTTTGTTTCCAATAGTTTTTTCCTTTTCCCCTACAAGCCAAATAATTTCAGGAACAATATTTGCAATAAAAATAACCATTAGGCACGCAATAAAAATCCTAATTGGCAACTTATGCTTCAAATATTTAGCCTTGTCCTTAGGCGCTACCCTTTTTAATCTCATCTTTATGTTATCCAAAAAATACATAAATAGAATTAACAATATGCCACTAATAATACCAAAATATAAAAAAATAACCATACTACATCTCCAAAGCTTTAATCTTATCTGCGAGCCGCTTCGCAGCTCACACTTTGATAATATTATATCATAAAGAAATAAGACAAGCTATAAACATGAACACGGATGAGACGAACAATATACTCAAAAAACGTGACTGTGATAATTCACAGTCACCAAATTTACTCATTAATAGTTACATGGGAACTTTCCTTATTTTCTTTACAACTTGCCACTATGTAGACCTCTAGGATAAGTATATGAATAAAAGTAAAAATGCAAGTCCAGGTATACCAAAGAAACCCGCTATTAGAACATTAGGAATATTTATTGGTATAGACATTTTTAGATACACTCCCAAGAAGTTAAATGCAAATAGTAATACAAGTCCAATAATACTATTCAACAATACTTTCCATAGAATTTTTAAAGGCCAAGTAAAAAGCTTTAAAATAATAAAGAACCCTACTACTGCTAATAGGAAATATACTGCATATTCCATGATTTCACCTCCAAATAATGTTTAACTATTTTTATGATAATTTCTACTATTAATAGTATATACTTTTATAAATTGTTACATGCTAATTATAGCATAAAGTTTCAATAAAATAATTTAGCAAAAAAACAAGCAATTCATTGCTTGTTTTATATTGATTTTTTCTTATACTGCACGTATTACATCAGGCATATTAGCTACATTTACTACAATACCTTTTTTCTTTGCTTCAAATAATAGATACATATACTTAATTCTGGCAGCTTCCTCCATAAATATAGCATAATCTATTAATCTAGGTTCAACCACAATTTGAAAGTAGTTCCTAGCAGAGTCTAAAGTTACCCTTGCAATTTCAATTTGGCTAAGGAGCTCTAATTCGTCCTTAGTATGTACCATATAATCATTTTTAAATATTCGCAAAATATCGCCTCCTGTTTAATTGTAGACAGGAAGTATGATTAATATTCAATATTTACCAAAAATTAATTTATTAATATTCTATATAAGAATCTATCATCAATAAGAGTTTGTACAAATCCATGATATATCACAATTGGGCATTTCTTTCCTTCATAAACTACACAATCTAAATTATCTTTTACAGCCTTTTTTAAGATTCTATCAAGTCGATCTGTGTTTTCCATTAATCCTGATTTCTCAACATAACTAATCATAATAATACATCTCCTAAAATAACTGGTTACCTTATAATAGCATATTTAACCCGCTATATTTTTAATGTTAAGTATATTTAACATTAAATGATGATATTCGCAGATAACTTAAACTCCTCTTAATATAAGATTAACACACCTTTGTTATAATCATTATACAAAAATATACTAAAGGAGAAACTAATTATATGAAGAATATTAGAAACCCATTTAAGTTAAGACTGAAGGATAAGCTGATCGCTGCATATGTGGTTTTATTTGCATGTTTCGGCTTAGTTATTTTAATTGTAGCAAACAGCCAAGTTAGTAAAATAGCTTTAAACGATGAATCTCAACAGCTCTTAGTTGGTTCTAAAACAGGTATAACCTTTTTAAATCAGTCTTTTCCTGGAGATTTCATTATTATAAACAAGAAATTATATCGAGGGGATTTCCCTATGGAAACTAATACAATAGTAGTGGACAAGGTATCAAGCGAGACTGGTACTGTAGCCGCTTTATTTAGAGGGGATGTTTTAATTTCTTCAAGCTCTATTAGTAAAAATAAAAGGATAACCAATATACCTCTAACGGATTTAATCAAGGAATCAGTATTAAAAGAAGGAAAGGAATACATAACTACCCTGAAGATTTCAGGGAAAAGCTATAAGTGTAAGTTTATACCAATAAAAGATAAGGATGCTAAGGTTATTGGAATGTGGTTCTCAGCCATTGATGAAACAACCTTTTTAAATATTATTAGAAATGTGGACACAGTAATATTTTTAACAACCTTAATATTTATCATAGTTGGTTTTTTTGTTTTTAATCTATTTATAAGTAAAATGGTTAAAAGTATAAAAGTTGTTTCCTCTACAATAAAAGAAGTAGGAAAAGGTAACCTTAATGTATATTGTGATGTTTCAAGCGGAGACGAAATTCAAGAAATCTCTGATAGCTTGAACAAAACCACTCGTAGCATGAAGAGTTTAATTTCAGAAATAACAGATATGACCAAAATACTAGAGGAAGCCTCAGAAAATATATCTGATACCTCAAATAATATATCAGAAGCTAGTAGTCAAATATCAATGTCGGTTTCAAATATTTCTAACGGAACTTCTAAAGAAATGGAAGAAATACGTATATGTGGGGAAATAACTAAGGAATTGGAGTCGAAAATAGATGCCCTCTCTCTAGAGACTATAAATACTATGAACAATACTAAAGAGCTTAATGAGTTTAATGAAATTGGTATATCCTCAATAAGGGATTTGGGTGGTAAATTAGATAATAACAATGAGTTTATCAAAGATTTATCAAAGGATGTTGATACACTTTTATCTTCATCAAAGGAAATAGGAAATATAGTTACTACCATGAATGCAATAGCAAGTAAAACCAATTTATTAGCCTTAAATGCTTCAATTGAAGCTGCTAGAGCAGGGGAGGCAGGTATGGGATTTTCTGTAGTCGCCTTTGAAATAAGGAAATTAGCTGATCAATCAAAAATAGCCTCTGAGGAAATATATTCTATCATAAATGATATTACAAAAACTATATTTGAAACTAAAGATAATATGAAAGAAGGCGTCAAGACTGCCCTTGATGCCAATAGTTCAATGGTGAACACTGAGAAATCCTTCACAAATATTAAATTAACTGCAGACACTTTAATAAAAGAAATAATTAATATAAAATCAAATCTTGATGATGTAAGCGAAATAAAGCATAAAGTGGTAGCAGCGATTGAACATATATATATAATTACACAAGAATTATCTTCAATCGCCTTAGAAGTTGATGCGTCCACAGATGAACAAAATTCTTCAATTAGCCGAATAACTTCTTCTCTAGAAGAAGAAAAAATAAATATTAAACGGCTAGTCCAATCAATATCCTCCTTTACATTGTAAAGCCTTAGACTTTACCTTGTAAAGCCCTTAGCACTCTTTGGGTTGTAAACTACGGACACGAGTATGCTTATCGCCAAAATTGCTATTATACTTAAGATAGAAAAAGCTATGGAAATTTCTATCTTGAAAAATAATATAGAAAGCTTTATACCTGTGAAAATAAGAATCATAGCCACACCATATTTCACATACTTAAAGGAGCTGTGGAGTCTCTCAATTATAAAATATAAATTTCTTAATGTTATTATTGCAAATATGTTTGAGGTATAAATTATAAAGGTATCTGTAGTGATAGAAAAGATTGCTGGGATAGAGTCAATCGCAAATATAATATCTGATGCTTCAATCAAAATCAATATAGCAAACAAAGGAGTCGCATATAATATTTTATTTCGTCTCACAAAAAACTTTTGTCCTTCTAGTTCATGCGTGATTGGAATACACTTATTTATTAATTTTAGTATTTTGCTATCTTTAACATCAGCTTCTTCTTTTTGAGCAAATATCTTTAGCCCACTAATAATCAATATTATCCCGAATATGTACAATACAAAGTGAAACTCATTTACAATTGTTACCCCTAGGAAAATAAATATGAATCTTAAAATAATTGCGCCAATGATTCCATAATTAAGAACCCTTTTTTGATAGCTTTTACTTAGTTTAAAGCTTGAAAATATCATTAAAAATAAAAACAGATTATCAAGACTTAAGCTCTGTTCAATTACATATCCTCCAGCAAATTCAAGAGCCTTTTCTGATCCTTTAAAATATAATATTCCTAAGTCAAATATTATAGCTAATAGTACCCATACTAAAAGATTTCTTATTAATTCTTTCTTTTGCATTTTCCCCTCCTAATAATTAAAGACTCTGCATTTATAAATAAAGCATATGCCATATAGCATTGCTTTACTAATAAATACAGAGTCTCATGATTCCATGTAAAACCGGGTATAATACCGTATTGACGACTTTACAACTGAAAATTTCAGTTCATTACTCCCTCTGATTACTCAGCATAGCTGAGGACTTCTAATTAAGATTGTAACTAATATATATATCTGTGTCAATCATATTTCCCTTCTGCCTTCTAAAGCTTTAGATAGAGTTACCTCATCAGCGTAATCAAGATCGCCGCCAACTGGAATTCCATGTGCTATTCTTGTGACCAAACAGCCTAAAGGTTTAAGTATTCTTGAAATATACATTGCTGTGGCCTCTCCCTCTATATTTGGGTTTGTTGCCACTATAACTTCTTTAACCTCAGTATTTACTCTTCTTATAAGTTCCTTTAATTTTATATCTTCAGGCCCTCTTCCTGCCATTGGGGACAAGGTGCCATGAAGTACATGATATACTCCATTAAACTCTCTTACTTTTTCCATGGTCATTATATCCTTGGGCTGTTCTATAACACATATTATGCTCTGATCCCTATTCGGATTGCTACATATTGAGCAAGGATCTTTTTCCGTATAATTACCGCAGATAGAACAGTACTTTACAGTACCTCTAGCCTGAACAAGAGCTCTAGCGAACCCTCTCACCTCATTTTCTGGTAAATTCAAAACGTGGAGAGTTAGTCTTTGAGCAGTCTTATAGCCAATACCCGGAAGCTTAGCAAATTCTTCTATAAGCTTCTCTATTACTATGGGATAAAATTCCAAATCGTTCACCTCAAATTGTTAATAACTAAAATAACCCTGGCATACTAATTCCGCCAGTTAATTTTTTCATCTCTGCTGCTGTTTCTTCTTCTGCTCTATTTAAAGCATCATTACAAGCAGTTAATATTAAATCCTCTAGCATTTCTACATCATCAGGATCAACCGCTTCTGGTTTTATATTTATTTCAAGTATTTGCCTTTTTCCTGATGCAATTACCTTCACAACTCCACCACCTACTGTAGCTTCAAACTTCCTACCATCAAGCTCCTTTTGCATGTCTTCCATCTGTTGCTGAAACTTTTGAGCCTGTTTCATAAGATTATTCATATTTCCTCCTCCCATTCCTGGGAAACCACCTTTAGCCATTACAATACCTCCTAGTATAAAAAATCTTTTAATAAAATTAAAGCATATATTTAATTATATAACATTTTAATACTGTTTTCCACAAGATAAGTTATTCATCGAGAATTTCCACAATATCTTCTCCAAAGGTCGCTTTTAATCTTGCTTCCTTAGTGTCAGTATTAACAATTTCCTTCTCCACAATATATTTTATTCTAATACTTTCCTTTAGTTCCTCAGAAAAAATACCCTCAATAATTTTTTTATTATCTTCTCTATCTAGTCTTTGCTTACTAAAGGAATAGTCCTTGCTAAACTTAATTTCAATAATTCCCCCTTGGCAGGTCAAAAGTTCACCAGTCATAAGAGAGGCATACAAAACCATAAGATGCCTGGATTTAATTGTTTCCAGTATATCCTTCCACTTTTTCTTTACTTTTTCTATATCTAAGCCAGAAGTTGGATTAAATTCCTCCTTAGGCTTAATAACTATTTCCTCCAGTCCTGAATTCTTTGAACCTTTTTCAACCTCCACATATCTAGGTATAATCGCCTCGCAGGATACTGATATCTCGCCACTTTTCATGGCTTCCTCCAATTTGTTTAACCTCATAAGCATTACCTCTTTAGATGTATCATATTCCACCTTACAACATTTTAGTATTGCAAGCTCTAAATATATTCTACTTTGCTTACTCCATTTAGATTGCTCCGCTGCCTCTTGAAAGATTCTTATATCTCTCATTATCTCTTCAATCCTTATCTTTTGAGCTTGATCTTGTAATAGCTTTATATTCTCTAAAGACATATCTATTATATCCTCAGGCTTTTGGCTTATTTTCACCATCATCAAATTTCTTAAATGTATTGTCATATCCCTAATAAAGGTATATACATCTTTACCACCAAAGATTATTTCATCCACAAGCTTTATTGCAACTTCAATATTTTTATCTATGATACTATCAGATAATTTTAGCATATTATCATTTGTAACTAGCCCAAGCATGTCTAAAAGCTCATTATATTCAATATTACCATCCCCCATAGATATTGCTTGATCTAATATGCTTTGTGCATCCCTCATAGCCCCATCAGACATTCTTGCTATTAGCTTTAAGCTTTCATCTTCAGCGTAAACCCCTATCTCTTGAACCATAGTTCTTAATCTATCAAATATATCACTACTTTTTATTCTCCTAAAATCAAATCTTTGACAGCGAGATATTATGGTAATTGGTAGCTTTTGAGGGTCAGTGGTAGCAAGTATGAAGATCACCTTCTCAGGCGGCTCTTCTAGTGTCTTTAAAAATGCATTCACAGCTCCAATGGAAAGCATATGAACCTCATCTATTATGTACACCTTGAATTTTGCTTCCTGGGGAGGGTATTGGACATCCTCAATTATATCTCTTATCTTATCTACTCCATTATGGGAGGCTGCATCAAGCTCTGTAACATCAATTGCTGTACCTGCATTTATGCTTAAGCACATAGCACATTTATTGCAGGGATCTCCATCTTTTGGATCAAGACAATTAACAGCTTTTGATATTATCTTAGCGGTTGTAGTTTTTCCAGTTCCCCTTGTTCCACATAAAAGATAAGCATGTGCTATCCTTCCTGTGCTCATTTGATTTCTTAATGTAACCTTTATATGCTCCTGACCTATTAAATCTTCAAAGCTTTTAGGTCTCCATTCTCTATATAATGCAGTATATGCCATTTATTTCACCTCCAATTAATTATAATGCAAAAACAATATTATTTAAATAGAAGATAATTCTTTTAGTTATCCTTCTCCACCGATAATAAAGATGATTCATTTCAGGGACATACCAGCAATGGCAAACAGACTCTTATAATAAAATATTATCATATGGAAAAACCTTTACTTTTCGATTTAGAATCAGCTGGTATGTCCCTGTTCAGTTTAGAACGTATATTATAAAATGTAAAAAAAAAGAGTCTATTACGACTCTTAAGTATCTTTTTTGAAAACCGTGCACCTCGCTTTGACATGAAGCATATAAGCGTTACCTATACAGTTAGCTCAAATCAGGCTGCTCTACGGCACACAAAAGGTTTCACTTACCGCTGCTTCCTTCCGGATCTGACGGGGTTCATGAATTTTCGTTGCGTAGAACCCAACTCTCAACGCCACTTATATAGGTCAGACCCTACAGGCCTATGCCTAGGCGAGGAATTCGACCCTGCTGAAGCGGGTTGCAGGTACAGGGCACCGCTGGCTCCCCATCTAGCACGGAAAGATCAACTGGCGGAGAAAGGGGGATTCGAACCCCCGGAAGAGTTTCCCCTTCACACGCTTTCCAGGCGTGCTCCATAAGCCGCTCGGACATCTCTCCACATAACATAGTTAAATCAAGGACTTTAGACTACTTACAACTTTTCCTCTAGAAACTAAGGGACACGTTGAAAAGCATCTTGTCTTAACAATGCTTTTTTATTATAGCAAATTAATTTTGTAATATCAAGTAGTTTAAAAAGTAATTAGTGTATTAGCTATTATGCTAATCACCTTATTATTGTCATTATTAACCATTAATATTACTAATCTGTAAATTATTTTCATTAGTCTATATAATTTGTATAATAAGATCCTACAGTTTGCTTGTAAATATATCTTTAGTATGAAAATTTAATTGAAAGGTGATAGATTTATGAAAAAATAAGGCTTATAGGAACCTAGAAAGGATATACACAACACTCGGCTAATACCAAGAGACTATTTTATTTCAAGGAGGATGAATCATGAAAAGTAATAATTCATCGAAAATAATTTCGATAATATGTTATGGTGTTTCTGCATTAATTTTTTTGGCAATTTATATCCAGGGAGTATTTCTTCCTGCGGGTGATGAAATGAGCTATTGTGTACTTAATTTTTACATGATAATGCCTTTAACTACTCTGATTGCTTCGCTTATCATTAGCGTGAAAAAAGGTTATCTATTTTGGATTTATCCAGTATTTATTGGTCTTTTAGGTGCAATAATACCATCTGTAGTATTTAGTTTTAGTTCATTTGATTGGATAGTCTTGTTTTTTGCGTTTTTTCCTGCGTCGATTGGACTTATAATTGGCTTGATTATCAGGGTTAAGACAAAAAAAAGAATTTGAAATGAATTAAAATCAGAATTAATTGAAGTTGAATATTTTAGATTTTACTAAATATTATAAGATAATAAAAAGCAGAAGGTTTGTGCTAAACCTTCTGCTTTTTCTATTGTTAAAATACATAGTATTTGAAGTGCTAATTGATATATATGCAACTCAAAACCGAACCCGTGTCTATAATTATTTATAAAGCTCTACCAGCCTTAACAGATGGTCATAACGATCTGCTGCAGCTTTCTCAGATGCTTTGAACAATTGTACTGCACGTTCTGGAAATGAACGTGTTAAACTACTGTAACGTGTTTCGTTATTTAAGAATGCCTGATAAGTTCCATCACCTGGTTTAGATGTAAGAACAAATGGATTCTTTCCTTCTGCCTTAAGTGCAGGATTGAAGGAGAAGAGATTCCAGTATCCAGCTTTAACAGCTGATTTCATTTCATCCTGGCAGTGGTTCATACCGCCTTTAACTCCATGAAGTTCACAAGGGGCATATCCAATGATTAAGGATGGTCCCTTATAAGCTTCTGCTTCAGCAATAACTTTAACAGTCTGAGCTGCATTTGCACCAAGAGCGATCTGTGCTACATATACGTAACCATAACTCATAGCGATTTCAGCAAGACTCTTCTTACCAATATCTTTACCAGCAGCAGCGAACTGACAAACTTCACCGATGTTAGAGGCCTTAGACGCTTGTCCACCTGTATTTGAATACATTTCTGTATCGAATACCATAACATTTACATTCTCACCTGAAGCAAGAACATGGTCAAGTCCACCAAACCCGATATCATATGCCCAACCATCTCCACCAAGAATCCATACGGACTTCTTAGCCAAGTACTGTTTCTTTTCAAGAACTTCTTTAGAAAGATCACTATCTACAAGCGCTGATTTTTCTAATTCAACAAGGAATGCTTCAGACGCAGCAGTGTTTTCTTTTGTGCTTTCTTTTGTTTCGATAAACTTATTAGCAGCAGCTTTCAATTCGTCAGATGCTTTTTCAGAAGCAACAAGCTTCTCAACTTTAGCTATAACCTGTTCACGAAGTGTCTTCTGTCCAAGAAACATACCAAACCCATGCTCTGCATTATCTTCGAATAAGGAGTTTGCCCATGCAGGGCCCATCTTGGAATCTTTATTTACTGTATAAGGACAAGTTGCAGCAGGACCACCCCAGATTGAAGAACATCCTGTAGCATTTGAAATATACATATGCTCACCAAAAAGTTGAGTAAGTATACGAGCATAAGTTGTTTCAGCACACCCTGCACAACTCCCTGAGAACTCAAGAAGAGGTTGATTGAACTGAGAGCCCTTAACTGTAGTATCAGCAAGCATTCCAGGTTTCTTACTTACATTTGCAACTAAGTAATTGAATACTGGCTGTTCTTCAAGCTGTGTTTCCTGAGGTACCATTTTGATAGCCTTTGCAGGACAAACGGTAATACATTCGCCACAACCCATACAGTCAAGAGGAGTTACACTCATTGTAAATTTATATTCGCTAGCCTTTGGCTTTGTATCAGCAAACTTAATATTTGAAGGTGCTGCTTTTACTTCAGCTTCGTTTAGCATGAATGGACGAATAGTAGCATGTGAACATACAAATGCACAGGTATTACACTGAACACATTTTTCTGGATCCCATTCAGGAACAGATACTGCTGTACCACGTTTTTCATATGCAGTAGCACCAAGTTCGAACTGTCCGTCTGCATTATTTATAAATGCAGATACAGGAAGGCTGTCCCCATCCATTAATCCGATAGGATTCATTAGGTTCTTAACCATCTTAACAGTCTCTTTAAGACCTATAAGCTCTGCTTCAGGAGCATCTGCTTCTGGACTCGACCAAGTCGCTGGAACTTCAACTTTGTGTAGAGCATCTAACCCAGCAGCAATTGCTTTGTAGTTCATCTCTACGATTGCATCGCCCTTTTTACCATAGGATTTCTTAGCAGCAGCTTTCATAAAATCAATAGCAGTATCAATTGGCATAACCTTTGCTAATTTAAAGAATGCAGACTGAAGAATAGTATTAGTACGTTTACCCATACCAATTTCAACCGCTTTATCAATAGCATTGATTGTGTATAACTGAATGTTGTTATCTGAAATATATTTCTTTGCAGCAGCATTAAGTTTAGAATCAAGTTCTTCATCAGACCACTGGCAGTTAATCATGAAGATTCCGCCTGGTTTAACATCCTGAACCATCTTAAACCCTTTAATAACATATGATGGGTTATGGCATGCAACAAAGTCAGCCTGGTTGATGTAATATGGGCTTCTGATTGGCTTGTCACCAAAACGAAGATGGGAAATTGTAATACCACCAGTCTTCTTAGAGTCATACTGGAAATATGCCTGAATATATTTATCTGTGTGGTCACCGATGATCTTTGTAGAGTTCTTGTTAGCACCTACTGTACCATCGCCACCAAGACCCCAGAACTTACATTCTACTGTACCCACAGCAGATGTAATAGGAGCTGGCTTAATTTCTGGTAAGCTTAAGTAGGTAACATCATCTAGGATACCCAGTGTGAAACGTGACTTAGGAGCATCTTTTGAAAGTTCTGTAAATACAGCAAATACAGATGAAGGTGGAGTATCCTTAGAGCCAAGTCCGTAACGGCCATTAGAAAGAATAACATCGTTCATTCCTGCTTCACGAAGTGTTACAGCAACATCAAGATAAAGAGGCTCAGCTAATGCACCTGGCTCTTTTGTACGGTCAAGAACAGCAATCTTCTTAGCTGTCTTAGGAAGAACTTTAAGAAGTCCGTTAGATACCCATGGACGATATAAACGAACTTTAACAAGTCCGACTTTCTCGCCTTTAGCTGTTAAGTAATCAATAACTTCTTCAGCTACGTCACAGAAAGATCCCATAGCGATGATGACACGGTCAGCATCAGGAGCTCCGTAGTAGTTGAATAAATCATAGTTTGTCCCTAATTTTTCATTAACCTTAGCCATGTATTTTTCAACAATAGCTGGTAATTCATTGTAAACTGTATTACAAGCCTCACGATGCTGGAAGAAAACGTCTCCGTTCTCATGAGAACCACGCATAGCTGGGTGTTCTGGATTTAATGCATGTTCACGGAAAGCCTTAACAGCATCCATGTTGCACATTTCTTTAAGATCTGTATAATCCCATTTTTCAATTTTCTGAATTTCATGGGATGTACGGAATCCATCAAAGAAGTTTATGAATGGAACTTTGCCTTCAAGTGCAGCAAGATGTGCAACAGGGCTTAAGTCCATAACTTCCTGAGGATTTGTCTCAGCGAGCATTGCGAAACCTGTCTGGCGACAAGCATATACATCACTATGGTCACCGAAAATGTTTAGAGATTGTGTTGCAACGGTACGAGCAGATACATCAAATACGCAAGGAAGCTGTTCGCCGGCAATCTTGTACATATTTGGAATCATCAGAAGAAGACCTTGCGATGCTGTAAATGTAGTAGTAAGTGCACCTGCAGCAAGTGAACCATGAACAGTTCCGGCAGCACCTGCTTCAGACTGCATTTCAACAACTTTAACCTGGTTACCAAAAATATTTTCCTGTCCTGCAGCAGACCATTGGTCAACAAGATCAGCCATTGGACTTGATGGTGTGATTGGATAGATACCAGCTACTTCAGTATAAGCATACGCTACATGTGCAGCTGCTGTATTAGCATCCATTGATTGTTTAGATCTAGACATATGAAATTTCCTCCTTTATTATTAAAGGCTATAATCGCCCTATTTGTCGACATAATTTTATCATTAATAATATAATTTGTAAAGGCATGGCCATCTTTCATAACCAATTTATACCGTTTACATGCATCTATTTACTATATTATTTCTATATAATATTTAAATTCAATATAAATCTGAGCAGTCAGGCTAAAGTATTTATAAATAGAAAAATCCTAATTTCTATTATAAATATTTATTTGATAGATACTCTATTTTGTCTTCAAAATTTTCAATATCCTTGAACTTATCAAAGGAGAAAAGCTTACTTAAGCTCTCGATAGAGGTCAATAATATACTAGATGCTATTATCAAATTGTCATTTATTCCTTGTGTGATAGGGGAGGTAACTATATTTATCAGTTTTTTGTTTTCATCAAGATTCATATAGATCTCTAAAGCCCTGGGATTAGTATGTATGTCCATACTTAATAATCTGTAGGCACACTGATAAAATTCTTCTAGATCTGCCCTTTTCGCCCAATCCTCCACCGAAATCATTTTTATGCCCTTTTCTCTATTTTCTTTTTTCAAATTTTCATATAAGTATTCAGGTATCTCTCCCTTTATAGCTTTAAATATATCCTCATTCCTTTTATCATTTATTGCTTTACCAAATCTTTCTCTATCTTTGTTGTCAATCTCAATAAAATCTTGTGCATATTCCCTCTTATCACAAATAGCCTTAAGTATAAAAGCCGACTCTAGAACGGTTCTTATTATTATTCGTCCTTCAACCGATAGTCCATACTTATATAATAAAACTGATGATTGAAATCCGTTTAGCACCTTAACGAAAAGACAGGAAGCTGCTACCTCCTGACTATCTTCTTTATTAATAATAAACAGAAACTTTAACTCTTGCGCAAATTTATTCAAAGCATAGCACAAATCAAATGCTTCTATATTTTCTACATATATAGCTTGAGAAATATTCACTATTTGTTCACCTAAGAACCCTAGCTCATCAAAATCCATAAATGCCTCCCGGAATATCCAATAAAAAACTATACAATAATTGTACCTAGAATATTGGTTAATATCAACCACCTAAAGTTATATCCTGAGCATTGAACCAATTAAGTGCTTCATGAAATTGTTCTACTTTGAAATCAGGCCAATAATCATCTATTATATAAAAGTCTGAATATATCGACTGGACCGGAAGGAAACCACTCAATCTTCTTCTTCCGCCCCAACGCACTATTAAATCAACTCTTGATATATCCTTTGAATTTATCATTCCAGAAATTTTCCCCTTAGATAAACCTGCCTGTTTTAAATTATTTAAATCCCACTCCCAGCTGTAATTAACTAAAAAATTCACCTTGAGTCCACCCTCTCCAAATTTTCTTCTTTGGGTGAACTCCTTTAACTCTGCTGGAAACATTTCAGAATCCTTATTACCTACCACTAGTAGCTCTGCATTTTCCTTTGATAGTAAATTTACTGCTTGAATGCAGGCATTAGTAAAAGCCTCCCTTTGTTCCCTAGGTCTTTTAGTATTGTCAGAGGTAAAGCCATAATAGGTCATTTCTTTTATCCCTAAGCTTTCACATATCTTAAACAATAATAACCCTGGATCTATCCCAGAATCATATCCCTTATCCTTAGTCATACCCCTTTCAACTGCCCACCTTCTGTTCCCATCAGGTATTATTCCAATATGGTTTGGTACTCTCATATTTGTCACCTCAGCCATATTATTGACAATAAACTTAAATATTATCAATTTATCACTTTAAGAGTTTTAACGATACTTTCCACATAGCTGGACATATCTAGATAATTATTTTTCAAGTCCTCATCTTCATTATATTGTACATTAGAGGGTAGTGCATAGGCTATCACCTTTTCACCTTCCTCATAAAGCTTAGTTATTCCGATTGCATCTCCAATTGACTTACCTACCGTATTCCAATTGTCTTTAGAATTAAAGATGTAAATATAGAAAATTACGCCTCCATTACCACTATACCAGGAATGTCTATTTAAAACTTTAATAGTAATAGGACTTAGGTTGGATTCATTATAGGACGTTTCTTGTATCATAAATTGATTCTTCCAAGAGGGTGGGAAAAGAAGACTTATTCCATAGTTGTTACTTAAATACTTTATTTTCCCTGCTTCCTCCTCTTTGAAATTTACATAGCAATTACCATTTCCTATAATATAGCTATATTTAGCAAGGTTTTGGCTTAGCTCAGTATTAGTGGAAGCAAGAGCTTTATTTACCATATTTGTATCCTGATACAGTTTTTTATAGGGTAATAGGGAATTGTATTTTTTTTCATAAGAAGCGCTAGTCAAGTATTTACTTTTAAGTTTATTATAATCGTTAAGAACACCAAAACTTCTATAAATAATAAAAATACAAACTAGGGTTAATAATATTATTAAAAAGGTTTTTTTCCAATTTTTTATTCCAAATTTATTTACTCTTTCCACCATTGTTTATGCCCCCTATTAAATATTCTAGTATCTATATCAATTTAAGCCCTTTATTCAATTCCTGCTGCGAGTATAGGTGAATAAAGCATATAAGCATGATTCTCAGTTATAAACTCTTCCTTAAGTTCGCCAAACCCCTCTTGAAATACTTTCCTGTATATTGAATTATTTCTTACATACCCTCCAAAACATCCTGCTGTAATATAGTGTTCCTTTTCATATATAAGGTAAGAATAAATAGCATCTTTATTACTCCTCCACTCCCCATTTAAGTGATCTTCGCTTAAGTATAAAACAAGCTGATATTCACTATCCGTGCCATTGTATATCTGAAGATCTAATGAATTATAAGCGCAAGTCGCTCCGGTGCCAAAGGGTTGCTTTCTATCTTCATCAGGAAATACATCATGGCTATGCCTATGTCTTTCAGTAACAATTAAAGGAGTGTGAAGAGTCATCCAATATATTAAATTAGATAGCTGACATAATCCTCCACCGATACCGGATTTAAAGCTTCCATCAGGGCATAAGACAAGTCCTTCTAAGTATCCTTTTTTATATGTAGGCTTCCCTATCAGCTTCCAATAAGAGAGGGTTTCTCCAGGTTTTAAAACAATATTATTAAGCATTTTTATGGCAAGCTTAAGATTTGTAATTTTGTTATATTGAAGATACATATCTACATCCTTAAGTTTTCTTAAAAGAGGTGTTCTATGAGAAAATACAGAAAAATCATATGTATTATTATTTATTTCTTTAGCGTAGCTTCTACCTGGTAAATACCACTGGCCATGCCTTTTAAGTGAATATAATTTCTTGCCAATATATAATCTTAACTTTGATCTTATTATTGGTTTCTTTTCTAAATATAGCATACCCTCACCTCTTATCGCGATAATAATATAGTTATACCACTATGTTACATAATATCCTTAATAAAATGGTTACAAAAATATAACAAATCAATTTATTGCTTTTATGGTTTTAACTATGCTTTTAACTTCGCTAGCCATGTCTTGATAAGCCTTATTGCTATTAATACTTGGATCATTTTCAGATTCAAAAGGTATTGAATAGGCTATGGTCTTTTCTCCCTTTTGATAAATCTTATTAACCTGCAACATAAACATATAATTTGGATCTAAATTGTCCCAATACTCGCGCGAGCTATAAATTAGGATATCAAAAGTAAAATTCGCCTCTGTGCTGATCTTAGAATTTTTATATGTAATATTTATCCGACCCTCCTCCATTTCCATCATATTATTTTCTTCTGATATAATAAATTTATTTTTCCAGATACCGGGAAAAGTTAGGCTAAAACCATATCTACCGCTTCTATATATCAAATCACCTTTATCATCCTCCATTAAGGCTGTAATTCTATTCGAATATTCGATGGTACTTTTATATTCATTAAGAGTATTATTTAAGTCATTATTCTTAAGAGTAAGAGATTGATTTGTAAGCTCAGTTTCAGAATAAAGCTGTTTGTAAGGCACAATCTCATCATATTTCTTTGTTAGCTTTTTATATTTGTCTTTAAAGGGAGAACTGACTTTGTACTTTTTAGAAAGATTTCTATAGCTATCAAAAATTTTATAGGCTTCGTTACTTATAAAAAGGCATGCTAGGATTATAATGAAAATTAATATATGTTTCTTTTTCTTTTTAATATCAAAATTGCTAACTCTCTCAACTTCCATTTCCCTTTTGTGATTATATGCCACCTTCAATTGATCACCTTCAAAGTCTTAACTATACTATACACCTGAGCTGCCATGTCTTTAGCATCATTTATCAAAGCCATATCCTGCATATCTTTTTCCACCTCAGGAAACTGAACACATGTTATAACCTTTTTTCCGTTATCATAAAGCTTATAGGCACTAGCTGAGGCTGCAAGGGAGGGTTCTGCTAAATTATAACTTTCTTTTGAATAGAATATGTAAATCGTAAAGAATAATCCATCTTTAGGCCAAACTCTTTTATCATATATATTAATCAAAATAGCTCCTTTGTAGTCTTGATTATTTGATATTTCTTCTATAAGTAACTTGTTTTCCCAAGAAACAGGGAAAGTAAGACTTATTCCATAAGCAGCGCTTATATATTTTATTTTCCCAGCTTCCTCCTCATTAAAAAAGGTGTAATAATTATTATTGTTTTCCACCTTGGACTTATAGCTTGGAATTTCTGCTTCTGCAATTGAATTATCGGTAATCATGGTTTCGTTCTTCGCTTCTAAGCTATCATTTAATCCTTGAAAGGGAGCCATTGAATTATATTCCTTAAGAAGACTTTTATATTTGTATTCATAAGAGGAACTCTCCTTAAGCTTGTCTTTTAAGTGAGTAAACCCATTAAATAAACAGCAGGCTAGGATTATGGCTGCAGTACTGATTAGCACTATAATTACTATTGGTTTTCTATATTTTCTATTTACAGTATTTATTACTCTCTCAATTATCATTTAATAGCCCCCTTATACTGCTTACTCTATCATCATACCATAATGTTACAAAATGTCCTTAATATACTTGTTAATAAAATCTTACAAATTTCTTACAATATTGTTACGATTAATTTACAAATATCTGTACATTCTAAATAAAAAAATAAAAACCTTCATAATTGAAGGTTTCTTAATGTTATTACTTATTTACTTTGTTTAAGCCTTTCTCTGTAAGCTTTATTTCTTTAGGCTCTCCAGAAAAGGGCGGAAAATTATCTTTTACAATGTTATAATCTATGTAACCCTCCTCTTTAAGTTCCTCCAAAAGATCTAAAAAATATACCTTTTGAATTATATATCTGTTATAGCTTGGAATTATTGAATTATTTAAGTCCTTAAGTATTGTATCCTTCAGCTTCACAAAGGCTACCCCCTTAACATATAATTTCTATTATTATACCATATATGCTATTTGTCATTAAGACTTTTTATCATGCTACCATCATTTTTTATTATTTTAATACTAGTTAGAAATTCTTTCACCTTAGCAGTATATTCAATTTTATCAGTGAAATAGGACATAGCATGTTCTGCATTAGGAGCAATGTAAATATATCTCTCTCCTTTTTTCTCCATATATAATTCAAGGGACATACTTGCTGGTATAAAAGTATCATTTGAACCATGAATAAACATTATAGGGGTGCTAATGTCCTTTATTACCTTAATAGGTGATACTGCGTATATTGAAAAATCGGATTTTTTAAGAGCTACTAAATTGCCATAAAACAATATAACCTTTGCAAAAAATTCAGAGTTAGGCATATACCCTCCGGATAATTTACTTGATAATAGCTCTGTTAAATCAGAATAAGCGCAATCAGAAATATAAAAGCTTACATTGTGGTTATTTTGATCAAGCTTTGCTTGAAGGAGGGCGGTAACTGCTCCAATTGATTCCCCATGAACTCCAATGACACAAGTAGACGATGCTTCCCTTAGGTACTTTACTACATTATCTAGGTCATATTTTTCAAAAAACCCTAAGGTTATATTCTCTCCACCAGATAAGCCATGATATCTAGAATCATAAACTAAAACATTAAAGCCCATATCAAGATACATATCTTCATATTTCATAGCCTCCCATCTACTACCTGTGATTCCATGAACCACAATTACTGTATTGTTAGTAGCTACAGGATTTAATATATAAGTACCTGAAAGAGTATAGCCAAAATTAGATTTTATATTTACATCTAAGGTCTGCAGCGTGCTGAACCTTTTATAATCGAAACTTTTTATATAATATTCCATATCTAAATTTCTGTTTATTTCTAACTTACATATCTTCTCATAATAGTAGTTTCCAGCATATATACCTACGGAATTCACTAGAATAAAGGCTACTAATATAACGATCAATATTATTTTCGCTCTTTTTTTATTCTTTATTTTCAGTTTTAATCTAAGCATTTACACCATCACCAAATCTATTAATTGTTTTATATATAATCTTGACAAAGTTAATTGTTTCTAACCTTCTATACTATCTTTTTTTATTATAGTATAATATATTCACAAATGAAATAAATTAGCCAATATAAATTTATATAATTTTATAAATGGAGGTTAAGATTGTGGAAACTAAGATTGTAACCGACAGTACTTCCTATATACCAAAGGAACTACTTGCGAAATATGAAATTGAGATTGTATCTCTTAATATACTTATGGACGGAGAAAGCATCCGTGAAGTTGACCTAGATACTTCAACCTTTTATGAAAAAATGAGTAAAAGCAAAGTTATACCTACCTCTTCCCAACCTTCACTTGAGGAAATGTATAAGGTATTTGAAAAAATCATTCTAGAAGAATCTTCTATTGTTGGCGTATTCATATCTTCAAAAATGAGTGGAACCTATTCTAGTGCTAATCTTGTAAAGGATATGATAATTGAAAAGTATCCAGAAGCAAAAATTGAAATAATTGATTCTCTATCCAATTGTATGCAACTTGGATTTATAGCCTTGGCAGCAGCCAAAGCCTCTTACATAGGTAAAAGCTTTAAGGAGATTGTAGCTACCGCCAAAAAAGTAATTGGCCAAAGTAGATTTTTATTTGTTCCGGATACCTTAGAGTATTTAAAAAAAGGTGGAAGAATCGGTAGTGCCTCTGCACTCATAGGAAGCATATTATCTATAAAACCTATTTTAACTGTTTCAGAGGGAACCACCACAGTTTTTCAAAAGGTCCGTAACAAACAAAAGGCTATTTCTACCATGATAAGTGCTACTTTAGATGATATAAAGGATAAGGTAATAGGAGGAATTATAATCCATCATATAAATTGTGAAGAAGAAGGAAGAGCTTTAGCTGATAAATTGGAAAAAATCCTTGGCATCTCCATAGATATATGTCCAATTGGTCCAATAATTGGTGTACATGTTGGTCCTGGTGCTTTAGGCATAGTATATTATACAGATAATTAATAAGATTGAGGTGTTAGCATGGAATTTTTTAATGAATATAATTTGAGTGAAGATATATTAAAGGCACTAAATACTCTAAATATTATTACCCCTACTAAGGTTCAAGATAAGGTAATACCCCTTTTACTTAAGGAGCAAGATTTGATTGTTCAATCTCAGACAGGCAGTGGGAAAACCGCTGCCTTCGGTATTCCTCTATGCCAAGATATTCAAGTAGAGGAGGAGCTTAAAGCCCTCATACTCACCCCAACAAGGGAGCTATGTCTTCAAGTTAAAGATGTCTTAATTAATATAGGAAGATATAAAAGACTTAGGACTGTAGCAATTTTTGGAAAGCAACCTGTAAAGCTCCAAAAAGCCGAACTTAAACAAAGAGTTAATATGGTAGTAGGTACTCCAGGAAGAACCTTAGACTTAATTGAACGAGGGATACTTGACCCTTCTAGTTTTAAATATTTAATAATTGATGAAGCAGATAAAATGCTAAGTATGGGTTTTATTGATCAAATGGAAGCCTTACTTAATAAATTACCAAAGGATAGGGTTAGTTTGCTTTTTTCTGCTACCTTACCAGAGAAAATTCAAGAACTATGTCAAAAATATATGAAGGAACCAATTAGTATTAGGATCGAACCAGATAAACCTTTAACTTATATAGACCAGGAATGCTATTTATGTCAGGATAATAATAAATATAAGCTCCTAGAAACTATTATTTTTGATAAAAGGCCTACTAGCTCAATAATTTTTTGTAATACTAAGGCTAATATAGAAAATCTTTATGCCCATATGAAAAAGAACTTTGAATCTATAGGAATTCTACATGGAGGAATGTTACAAAAGGACAGAACCAATATTATGGAGGAATTTAAAAAAGGTAGTTTTACTTTTTTATTGGCAACGGATGTTGCGTCTCGAGGAATAGATGTAGAGGCTATTTCCCATATAATAAATTATGATGTGCCCTTTGAAGTTGAAACTTATGTACATCGAATAGGAAGAACAGGAAGAGCTGGTAATTTTGGGGTGGCTATAACTTTAGTAGTTCCCTATGAAATGAAATATTTAACCCAGATTGAAACCTATATAGGCTTTGAAATACCAAAAACTCTTCCTCCCATGAGTGTTGATTTTGATGCTGGTAAGAAATTCTACAAAGAAAATATTTCAATAAAGCATCCTTTAAAGGAGTCACTCTTTAATAAAGAAATTACAAAGCTATATATAAATGCTGGAAAAAAGAAGAAGTTAAGAACTGTGGATATTGTTGGAGCCTTAACTAGCTTAGAGGGGATTTCCCCGGAAAATATCGGTATAATCAATATTTACGATAATTATTCAAATGTAGATATATTAGATGGAAAAGGGGACTATGTAATTAAAGCTTTGCAAACTAACCTAATAAAGGGAAAGCTACTTAGAGTAGAAAAAGCTAAGGATTAGTCAACTTGTGTCTATATGTTACATATATTTGTCCAGATAAAAATGCAATTTAAGTTTATTATTATATTAACAACAGAATAGGGGGACTATCCATGGAAAATATTCTTTTTAACGCACATCATTCACCTATAGGGGCTTTCTCCAGCTTTACCTTGGGCTTTCCTGGTGCAAAGGGAGGTCTTGGCCTTGGCCTTACAAAGCCTGCAGATACAAATGTATATATTGGAATTGAAAATACTGACTCTAAGTTTGATGTCTTTCCTTTTTATGAAACTGGTGAGGATGAACGAAAAAGATATGATTTAGAAAGCTCAGATAAAGAAGTTGAAGCCCTACTAATTCCTATCCCTAAAAGTAAAATAGAAAGAGAATTTGAAGCTTGTATAGATAAGTTTAAAAGCAGCGATTTGGATCTAAGCATTTATTCTCAAATAAGATCCATACCTGATCCTAAAACCTCTAGTGTAGACGAACTTAAAATAGCCCTATTACCCGCTATAATCGCAGAGCTTACCATTGATAACCTAAATGGAACAAAATCAAGAAAAGGATTTTTGGGCTATGATGGTAGTGATCCTTATTTCTCCATGAGGCATATGAAAACTAAAGCTATTGTAGGTATTGGACAAGGTCCTAATACTGCAATCGTGTCTTCAATGGGAACTGCTAAATCTGCCATTGGCTTTTCAGCTGAAGCTATACTAGGGGAAACCTTAGAAGAGAACTTAAGTTGTGGTCTTGGCAATACCGGTCTTCTAATAGTTGAAGTCCTCCCAGGTCAAAAACTTACCTTTAGATTTGCAATATGCTTTTTTAGAGATGGGCAAGCTACCTGTGGTATTGATACCCATTATTATTATACAAAGCTATTCAAAAACATTGATGAAGTTGGAAGATTTGCCTTAGATAACTTTCAACTGCTTAAAGAGACCTGTATTGCTTATGACGAAGATCTAAAAGCATCCAAACTATCAGAGGATCAGAGATTCATGTTAAGCCATTCCTTAAGAAGCTATTATGGATGTTCGGAACTATTAACTGATGGAAAGGATCCAATATGGCTTATCAATGAAGGGGAATATAGAATGTTAAATACCTTAGATCTTACAGTAGATCAACTCTTCTTCGAGATGAAAATGAATCCTTGGACCGTTAAAAATGTTTTAGATATGTTTCTTAATAGATATTCCTATTATGATATGGTTAGCTTTCCTGGTGATAACAACTTATATGAAGGTGGCTTAACCTTTACCCATGATATGGGAGTAGGAAATATATTTTCACCAAAGGGTTATTCCTCCTATGAAAGGTCAGGAATAGATGGTTGCTTCTCACAGATGAGTCATGAGCAACTAGTAAACTGGCTAAGCTGTAGCCTTGTCTATATAAACCAAAGTAAAGATGAGCACTATCTTAATACTAGAATTAGTACCTTGATAGAATGCTTTAAAAGCATGCAAAATCGTGATAATCCTGATTCAAATAGAAGAAATGGAATAATGTCCTTAGATAGTAGTAGGACAAAGGGTGGTGCAGAAATAACCACCTATGATAGCCTAGACACTTCCTTAGGTCAGTCTAGAAACAATATTTATATGGCTGGTAAATGTTGGGCTTCATACCTGGGCTTAGAAAAGCTATTTGCTTCTTTAGGCTTATTGGATTTATCTAAGGAGGCAGGGGAAGCCGCTGTTATGTGTGCCTTTACCATAACTCAAAACCTTACAGAAGAAGGTTTCATACCTGCAGTTATTGGTGAAAATGTTGATTCAAGAATAATCCCTGCTATTGAAGGTCTTATTTTCCCATACTTTAATGGGACTATGGAAGCCTTAAGCTCTGATGGAAAATACAAGGATTATCTAGAGGCTCTTAAAACCCATTTCAATACCATATTAGTAAAGGGTACCTGTCTATTTGAGGATGGGGGGTGGAAGTTATCCTCCACTAGCAATAATTCCTGGCTTAGCAAAATATATCTTTGCCAGTTTATTGCAAGAAAGATATTAGGCATTGATTCAGACGATATCACTAAGAATGCTGATAAAGCCCACGTTACATGGCTAACTGATAAGGACTATTCCTATTGGAGCTGGAGTGATCAAATACTATCTGGAGTTATAACTGGAAGCAAATATTATCCTAGAGGAGTTACCAGTATACTTTGGCTAGAGGAATAGCTTTGTAATTAGGAATTAGGAGTTAGGAATTATGGAGGCTTTTCTTACAGAAAAGCTATTTTTAAAAAGGTATACTAAATAGTTTAGTATACCTTTTTAAAATATAATTATTTGTTAATACAGATTTTTAGTAAACCTTAAGGGTTTTAATAATATTTTCCACATCTACAGACATATCTAAATATTCCTTTGAAAATGTTTCAACATAATACGTCTCTCAACATTTTTTACTTTCTGTATTTTATAACTTCTATCTTTCCTTCTACACTTTTAACATCGACAACTTGCTCTTGTTTTGTAAGTTCAAGATGAATGAAATCCAAGTTTTCGGAGGATACCTTAGCACTATAAATCTTAAAGTTATTATCTGATTTTTTCTCAAGCATTATATCTTCATTCATCTGCTCAAAATCCAGCAATTCTTCCTTCTCTTTAGAAAAGTTGAATATACCAATATGGGAACGATGCATGCCTGAACCAAAGGAAAAAGTGTATATCAAATCTTTTTTACCATCAGCATCTAAATCACAGGTTTCTATATTTACTACGCCATACCCACCAAAACCAATTCCAATAGCATAAACCTTTGATTTATTAACTACATATGTTTCACAAGTATAGTTAACCTTAAATATCTGGCATCCGATTTGCTCTTTCACATTTTTTGGAGTTATCTCATAAATCGTATAATATTTAAGTTTATCTTCATTTGATATACCTGTTTTATCATTTTCAGGGAAGGTTTCTGTTTCAATGTTATTTAACTTCAGATATTCGGAGTATAAATGCTTAAAGTCCTCAATAGAATAACTCGTCTTTTGCTTTTGAGAAGGTATTTCATAGATTTTCTGCTGGGAGGAGCTAGGAATTATTGATGTACTTACTACGGTTTTTTTTATAGGCTTACATCCACTGATAAATAAGATAAGGCTTATAGCCTCTGTTACCGGCCAGCGCCTAAAGACGCTGGCTTTCACTTTGTTCAAGCCACTCTATGCCTTTGCCACTTTTGCTGTCCCTGAAGGGACAAACATACTACTTGCTACCCCTTGAAGGGGTCTTCATACTCTTTTACACTTAATTTATCTACCATAATATCG
>Ga0209125_1001227_pt1 | contig 25367 bp, 25 predicted proteins | sample BarGraIncub1131A_FD_184503 | JGI IMG/M metagenome (GOLD analysis project Ga0209125, IMG submission 184503) | Arctic peat soil microbial communities from Barrow, Alaska - Barrow Graham LP Incubations 11-31A (SPAdes) (version 2) | ecosystem: Environmental > Terrestrial > Soil > Wetlands > Peat... | reverse complement strand
AGAGAAGCCCCTTACTAATAGCTGGCAGAGTTGTTGTAGTTGTTTGCGTATATATTGTTTGAGTTGATGTCGCTTGAGTTGATATTGTTTGAGTACTGGTCGGAATAGCAACCGGTAAAAAGAAATTAAGTGAATAAATAAACAGTGCATCAATTAAAACGGTGCCCGCGAAGACACCAATCAGGCACTTCCACAGGGAAATTTTTAAAGTCGCGCTTAAATAAACTATTAGATCGGTTGGGAAAAAAGGTAAAAAGCTCCAGGTAAAAATAATGGGAATTTCTTTTTTATCGAGACGTTTTTTTAATTTATCAATTTGTTTTCCATATCTAGTCATGAAATATGTGTCGAATCCTAAATACTCAGAAAACTTGTATATAAATATCGTAGAAACTAAAATGCCCAGGCTGTTTAAAATTAGAGCCGTCAGAGGCGGGAAAAAAAGCGTGCTGGCCAGTGTAATCGGCAGCGGAGAAATCAGCAACAGGCCGCGAAAACAGAGGATAATGATAAAAATAATAATGGCCAAATCATAGTAATGGGAGATATCAGAAATTATGTAAGCGATTCCGAATATGCCAGGAAAAAAATGGTAGGCCAAAAAACCGATTATTAGAATCGTTAGCCAGGTGTAAATTAAAGTTCTTTTATTTATGACCATTGTAGTTTGATGCGCAGATATTTCTAAAAGAGACGTAAACTAAATTATTTTTTTTACTGATTCCAAAAATATCAACTTGGCAGGAGTTATCTTTGTTGACGAATTGATAAACTTTAAAAAAAGTATTTTCCTTGGCAATCGGATTGTTATAACGCTGGTCAAACAATTTATTAAAGTCTCCAGCTTGATAGGTGCCAGTAGTCGCTCCCAAGAATTTGACGGCAAACTCTTCACGGGTGTAAGTCGTAATGTTTTGGTTCCGGTGGGAATTTTTGTTAAGCAGCTCGAGATAAAAGTGCAGCGGTTTGGGATGGGTAAAAATTACCGTTGTCGAAACTAATGTAGCCAGGACGATAAAAGCCAAGGCAACCAGCGCCCAATTAAACCAAGATTTTTTAGATATTTGAGAGTATTTCATATTTTTAGATTGTTCCTTTAATTATACAATAATATCGGAAAAACATATAATGGACCCCTGTTCAATATTTCATAAAATTATAGTATAATTAAACTATAATTAAAAAAATATGAACAACAATTATTCATGGTACTCACAACTAATTAAGCCGACGTGGTCGCCGCCAGCTTGGCTGTTTGGACCAGTTTGGACCTTTCTCTACATATTAATCGTTATTTCTTTTGGGAAAGTGTTTTTAATGTTATACCAAAAACAAATTACATATTTAATTGCTTTACCCTTTGTCCTTAATCTTATTTTTAATCTTTCTTTTACTTATTTTCAATTCGGCTTAAAAAATAATTTACTGGCGGCAACAGACATTCTTTTAGTTTTAATTACTTTAATCTGGGCAATGATTGCGATTTATCCTCACATGCGTTGGATTACTTATATCCAAATCCCTTATTTATTATGGGTCTCTTTTGCGACTGTTTTACAGCTGACAGTTACCTATCTAAATAAATAATGCGAGTCTGGGATATTGAGCCGAAATATTTGTGCCGAAAACATCTCTTGGCCGAACACCGAGAGCTTCATGGTTTGTGGAATATATTAACTTTGCATAAAGGACAGGGCGGATATTCTCGCCATCCGGAAACTTTGCGCTGGGTTGGAAAAACTAAGGCTCTTTATAATCGGCATGAAGCTTTGACTAGAGAATTTATAAAACGAGGATTTAATCACTATACGCCGCTTGATAAAACGCTTGCCAAGGGTAGCGACACGCAGGACGCATACATAAACACGATTTCAGAACAAAAAATAATTCTAAAAAATAAAAATTGCGATTGTTTTAAAAAATAATCTATGGATATATTCAAAAAACTTAAAGAATTAAATTTACCTCTGGGTGAATATGTAATTATTGGCAGTGGAATATTAGACGCGCTAAATTTAAGGGAAGCCCATGACCTTGATGTGGTGGTGCTCCCACCACTTTTTAAAAAATTAGCCGACTCGGGAAAGTTCAAAGAAGTGCCAAAGTATGAAACTATATTTTTGAGTGCCGAAGACGTTGAGATTATCCCACGTCTTGGTTGGGATGGCTTTCCGGCCGATGCCAGCGAGGCGATTAAGACCGCGATGATGATTAATGGTTTTCCATTTTTAAATATTGAGGAAACAATCAGATTTAAAACCGCCATGGGCCGAGACAATGATTTTCACGATATTGAGTTGCTTGAAAAATATAAGTTAACGCAAAAATAAACACTCTTGCCACGACCATAAACACTAGCTATACTGTTTTAGGTTATTATAATAATTAATAATAAATTTATGGCTCGAATTATCGGAAAAGGATATTCGTTTGATGATCTTTTGATTGTTCCTAAATACAATAAAGTGGCTTCTCGTAAAGATGTCAGTTTTAGAACAAAAGTCACTCGCAATCATTATATAGACATTCCTATTTTAGCGGCCAACATGGATACGATCTGCGAAAGTTCAATGGCGATTGCTTTGGGACGCCTGGGCGGACTGGGAGTAATCCACCGTTTTTTGACCATTGAAGAAGAAGCTAGCGAAGTTAAAAAAGTTAAAGACAATAATTTACTGTGTGCCGCCGCAATCGGCGTTAAAGATTATGAAGAACGAGCCGAAGCCTTAAGCAATGCCGGAGTTGATATCATTGTTTTAGACGTGGCTCATGGTCACGCCAAAAGAACTGATACCGTTTTGGATTTTATTAAAGCTAAGTATCCTCATATAGATGTAATGGTTGGTAATATCGCAACCAAAGATGCCGCCGAGCATTTTATCAATAAGGGCGCCGACGGTCTTAAAGTCGGTATCGGTCCCGGTTCAATGTGCACCACTCGAATTATGGCCGGCGCCGGCGTGCCGCAGGTAACTGCCATCATGGAAGCCTATGAAGCTAGCCAAGGCAGAATTCCGATTTGCGCCGATGGCGGACTCAAACAGCCGGGTGATATCACCAAGGCGATTGGCGCTGGAGCGGATACAATTATGAGTGGCTCCTTGTTTGCCGGCACGCTGGAAACGCCGGGAAATATAATTGAAAAAGATGGTAATAAATTTAAAGAATATCGCGGAATGGCGAGTTACGCGGCGACCATGAAAAAAGTTAAGTTGGATGGCAATAAAGTTGATGAAGTCATTCATGTTGAGGGAGAAATGACAGTCTTGCCTTACGCTGGAGAAGTTGAAGCGGTTATCAAAAGATTCTTGGGCGGATTGGCGTCGGGTATGACTTATGTTGGGGCTCAGAATATTGAAGCCTTAAAAGGGAAGGCTGATTTTATTGAAATCACTCTGGCAGGACTCAAGGAGAGCATTGCCCACGGCCTACCGGAGAATTTATAAATCATCAAGTAATAAATTAAAAAGTCTTGCCACAAGCAAGATTTTTTGCTATACTTACCCATTAACAATTAATAAAAATATATATGATAAATGAAAATAAAATAAAGGTTTTGGGAATTGCCGGCAGTCTGCGTGAAGGTTCATTTAACCGAGCGCTACTTAGAGCCGCCAAAGAATTAGCTCCCGATACCATGGAAATTGAAATTGTAGATATTAAAGATATCCCCTTGTTTAGTCAGGATTTTGAGTCCTCAGTACCTGAGAGCATTGTCGAATTAAAAAAGAAAGTTGAAGCCGCAGACGCAATTTTGTTTGTCACTCCAGAATATAATTACTCGATTCCGGGCGTCTTAAAAAATACTATTGATGCTGTCTCTCGTCCATATGGACAAAATAGTTGGAACGACAAGCCGGTTGCCATCATGAGTGCTTCGGTGGGAATGCTGGGAGGAGCTAGAGCGCAGTATCATCTGAGACAAACCTTTGTCTTTCTCGATATGCATCCGCTTAACAGACCAGAAGTCATGGTGCCATTTGTTAATGATAAATTTGATGCTAATTTAACCTTAACAGATGAGAAAACTAAAAACGCCGTTATTGAGCAGCTAAAAGCACTCGATATCTGGACCAGGAGAATTACAGCTTAATATCATTAATCCCTTATGAAAAAGACCAGCAGAAATGCTGGTTTTTTCTTTGCCTAACAAAAAACTCCCAGCGCGAGCCGGGAGTTTTTTTATAAGAAAGAGATTATTATGCACGTTGCACGTTAACCGCGTTCATACCTTTTGGAGATTGTTCAGCTTCAAAAGTAACGTGGTCACCTTCTTGGATTTCGTCAAAGCTGACGCCAACCAAAGAATTGCTGTGGAAAAATAAGTCCTTATCTTGACCTTCAGGAGTAATGAAACCAAAACCCTTGTCAGTCTTCTTTTTGATAATACCTTGCATAGTTTGTTGTTCTAAATTTTTTTTCGCAAATTAAAAATCTTTGTGAAACTCGACGACTTTTCTAAATAATTTTTACATAACTACTATAACAAATATTTTTGAAAATGTCAAGCGTTTTTAAATCTTCTAGTTTTACCCTAAAAAATGACGTTTTTCCGGAATTTTTGAGTATAGTTATATGTGGTATAATAAATAGGCAATTTTTTTTAAAATAAATGGCCAGATTGGAAATAGATCGAAATATAATAGTTGCAGTCAAAAAAGGCGAACTCAAGGCCTTTGATTTTATTGTAACTTTCTATCAAAAAGCGATTTACAGCCACCTCTATCGCTTGGTAAATAATCCCGATGACGCTTTAGATTTGGTCCAAGATACTTTCATTAAAATATATAAAAATAGGGATAGTATCGATTTAGATAAAAACTTTAAGGCCTGGCTCTATAAGATTGCCACTAATACAGCTTATGACTGGCTCAAGAAAAAACGACCAAAAACCGAAGAACTTACTTACGAATCGGAATTTGAAACAATTGAGCAAGCCCAGTCGTATTACAATATAGAGCAGCTCGAGATACTGGATCTCACTGAAGCCATAAAGACTTTAAAACCGGATTCAGAAAGTGTCTTGAGATTATATTATCAGCAAGGCTTTAGCTATTTAGAGATTAGTGAAATCCTTGAGATTCCTATAAATACTATAAAAACTAAAATTTCTCGAGCTAAAGCTGAGCTGGTTACGAAGCTAAAGAAGGAATAAATATGGAAAACATCTTCGAACAAATAAAGAATACCTCGGACCTTGAACCCAAAAAGGATTTAAGGAAAAAGATTAGAAATAAGATTCTAGTAATTAAATTACAGCGTCCGATTTTTTTAACCTTTTTCTTATTAATCATGAGTTTGCTCTTTTTGACCGTTCATTCATATTTGAGAATATTTGAAAGTGAGGCTAGCTCAGTGATAAACGCCTTTATTTCTGATTTTGAATTCAGTTATAGTTATTTGTCCAGTTTTGGTTCTGGCATGCAAGAGGTTTTACCATTAAGAATTCTGACAATTTGGTTTATCAATTTCAGTCTGGTCGCAATTTTTACAAAATTCATCCACCACTATCGTCACGAACTATTTAACATAAATAATTAATAATTAATAATTAATTTAGCCCCATAAAACAGAGGGCCACAATAAAACTATGAAAAAGTTAAACATCGCCATTTTAAGTTTAGCCTTGCTGGCTTTAGTTTCCTCGCCAGCCTTTGCTCAGGGTACCACCGCTACTCCGGCCGCCACTACTAAAGTAAAAACACACATTGTCAGTCCAGCTGTAAAACAAGCCAACCTTAATTATGCAGCCGCCATTAAAGCTGCAAACGCCAGTTATACAGCGAGCGTTAAAGCCGCTAAACAGGCTTATAGTGCCAGCATCAAGATTGCTAAGACAAAAGCTGATAGAACGGCCGCTTTAAAAACTGAGAAAGCCGCTATCACTGCCGCTAAAAAAGTTAGAACAGCCGCTCATTCCGCTGCCTTAACTGCCTTAAAGGCCGCTAAAGTTGTTGCCGCTAAATAATTAAATTTAAATCATAAAACGACTCGATAAATCATCGGGTCGTTTTGGCTATTTTATGAAGAAATCATTCATTGGTCTGGTGATAATTGCTAGCGTGCTGACTGTTATTAGTGTTAGCTCAAGCCAGGTTTATGCTGCTGCCAAGAAAGCGGCTGTTAAAACGACGACTAAAGCGGTAGCCGAGAAGGCCCCAATTAAAGTTGTGGTCGAGAAGGCCCCAGTTAAAGCCGTAGTCAAAAAAACCCCAGCTAAAGTTGCGGTCGAGAAGACCCCAGTTAAAGCCGTGGTCAAAAAAGCCCCAGTTAAGGCAGTCTCAAAAGCAAGCGCCGCGACGACCGTAAAATGGGATGCCTCAGCCCTTAAAATTGTGAATAATCCAAATTCTTTTGACCACAGTACTACAATTAGAAATGCCTACAAAAAAAAGGTGGAAGCTTATGCAAAACGCAATGGAATTAAAGTTATTACCGCTAAAGTAGTAAACGGAATGAGGGAATAAATAAATATTTAGCTAAAATATATAAAAATACACTTTTCTAGAAACACCTCACGCAATGTGATTCAGGCACCGTTTCAAAAGGAGTGTATTTTTGTTTTAATTAAACGTGGAAAGTCTTGCCAAATACCAATGATTCTGCTATTCTTATCCCGACACTTAATAAAATTAAACATATTTACCATGGCCGAACAAGTAATCCTAAGATTCGATAACGTAACCTTCGAATATATCCACAAAAAGCCCATTTTAGCCGAGGCTTCTTTTAGTGTGCGCACCGGCGCCAAATTGACTTTAATGGGACAAAACGGAGCGGGGAAATCCACTCTTTTTGGTTTGATTAAAGGCGACTTAAAACCTAAAGAAGGTAATGTTTCGATTACTGGTGGAGCGACCATCGGAACTGCTTCGCAAACGGTTTCTCGTGATGATTTTGAATTAAATATCGAAGAATATTTAGGCAAGGCTTTTTCTCCGGTACCGCCAAATTTACGCAGTCATATTGCTAAGGCCCTTGATGCCGTTGATATGCAAATTCCTCTAGATAGAAAAGTGGGTCACCTATCTGGCGGTCAGCAAGCTCGATTACTCCTTGCCTTTGCTCTGATTGCCAAGCCAGATATTCTATTACTCGATGAGCCGACTAATAATTTGGACAAGGCCGGCATTGATCACTTACTTGAATTTTTAATCATGTACGATAAGACAGTGATTGTTATTTCTCATGATGCTGATTTTTTGAATTGCTTTACCGAAGGCGTTATCTATTTAGATATCCATTCACGACAAATCGAAACTTACGTCGGTGATTATTATTCAGTGGTTGAAGAAATTTCCAAACGAATCGAAAGAGAACAGATGAAAAACGCTCAGTTACAAAAACTGATTATCGACCGCAAAGAAAAAGTAAACTTTTTTGCCCACAAAGGCGGTAAGATGCGTAAATTGGCCAAGAAATTAAAAACGGAAACTGAAGAGCTTGAAGATAATATGGTTGATGTTCGCCGCGAGGATAAGAAAATTCGTAAGTTCGATATCCCGGTTCAAGAAGATTTATCGGGCGCCATCGTGACTATTAATTCGGTTAAGGTGATTAAAAATCATGAACCAAAAGTTTGTAAATTAGAAAAGATAATTGATAAGCGGACTCACATTTTAGTTTCCGGACCGAATGGTATCGGCAAAAGTACTTTTTTGCGCGCCTTAGTGGCCGGTGAAAGTGAAGGCGCTAAAATTGCCAAGGATGTTCGCGTCGGTTATTACAGCCAGGACTTCGCCACTTTAGATTTTAATGATACCGTTTTTGATTCCTTGGTTTCAGCCATGCCTGATCGAGATGATATTCCGGAAATGCGTTCTATCGCCGCTGGCTTTTTAATCTCTGGAGAATTAATGGGCCACCGAGTGGCTGAATTATCCGAAGGTCAGAAAGGTTTATTGGCCTTAGCTCGTTTAGTCTTGCTTAAACCGGGACTGCTTATTTTAGATGAACCGACTAATCACATAAACTTCCGCCACTTACCGGTGATGGCTGAGGCCTTCAATAACTATCCTGGGCCAATGATAATTGTGAGCCACATGCCCGAATTTGTGGAAACTCTAAAGATTGATGACTACTTGGAATTAGGGAAACTCTAAAATTTACTTATATAAGCCTAAAAAGACGACTAAATATCGTCTTTTTTGTTAATTATTGACAAATATGTAGGTCTATGTTATACTTTTTTGTAACTTTGAACATTAACAAATATTTCGAGTCAAAAATTATTAAATCATCTAAGCCCCTTTGCTGTGGTGGTTTGGATGATTTAATAATTAAAACTTAAAATAAAAACTCATCATGAAAAAAAGTATTAAAAAAAGGGACGTACATGGAATATTAAATTTCATTGTCCTCGTAATCTTTACCACCTTTGCCATCCTTTCATTATTTCATATCGGAGGCAGAACAAATTCAATTATTAGTGCTCTGTGTATATTGGCTTCTGTTCCGTTGGCTTTAATTCAAGCACATTACAGGAAGAAGGACCGGAAATTCAGGGACAAAATCCATCTAATTGAATTTCAGAATATATTTCGCGGTGAAATACTCGATGAAATGTTTGGAAATCATATTCGGAGAGAATGCGATCAAAATGATTGGGATTATGTCAAAAAAATTTTTGCAATTATTTACGACGTAAATCCAAAAGGTGCCCTTTCCATATTATTTGGTAAACCTGTTGGCGAACTCGATGAGGTTAGTGAGAAGTTGGCTAGAAATTTTCTAGCATCAAGACAGACCAGGAAAGATGTTAAAACTCTCCTTGGTAGCGTTGGGGAAAATGATCCTGGCTTCAAAGTTTTTACCAGGGAACAATCTGCCGATGCCGGAGAATACGTTTGTTCGATTCCTGTTACTTTAGCAGACCTATAAAGGGAAAAAAATAGAGTGTCGAGAGAACTAGCAATGGTTCTCTTTTTTTATCGACAAAACACCTTATTTCCTAGGAGGACGTATCGAGAAGATGTTTCTCGAATTGTATATTTCTACCCGTAAGACTAAGGCCCGAATCGTCGAATATATCGATAATTCGGGCTTTTTTAATATTTAGTTTCTTTGACATTTTGTTCTAAAGACAGTAGAATAATAGGGTAAATATAAGGTTTTTTTATGTCAATGAATCCATTTGAAAATATTTATCAACCAACACCAATCCGACATGAGGGATCTTCAACTGACGGAGCCTTGTTGGGTGCGGCTGAAAAAAAAATTGGCATATTGCGTGATTTAGTAATCACTGGAAATTTGGTTACCGATTATAACAATTTTTTAAAAATTACCAATCGTGATGTTCATTATAAAATCGCCACTGATGACTCCGAAGATGATTTGCTCAAAAATTTAGAGAGCATTCAGGCGTCACTAATTGAAAGCCAGAATGAGAAGATGAATGATATTAACGAAAGTCCGGCCGCGGAAAGATTCTATGTTGATTTGCCAAGAGAGGAACTAGATGTGATAACTGATATTATAAATAGATATAAAGATCGGGGCGACATATAAGTTAAAAAATCATATGAGGGATTAACACCCTTTATTTTTTATTAGCAAGTCTAAAATAATGGCAAAAATATTTAAACTAAAATCTGATTTTCTGCCAGCCGGCGACCAACCGGAAGCGATTGCTAAACTAAAAGCTGGTTTAGCTAAAGGTTATGATTTTCAAACCTTATTAGGCGTCACTGGTTCAGGTAAAACTTTTACCGTGGCTAATGTCATTGCTGATTATGATCGGCCAGTTTTAGTGATGGCGCCAAACAAAGCGCTGGCCGCTCAGCTATATCGCGAATACAAGAATTTCTTTCCAGAAAACGCCGTGCATTATTTTGTTTCCTATTATGATTACTATCAGCCGGAAGCTTATTTACCAATTACCGATACCTATATTGATAAAGAGTCGATGATTAATGACGAAATTGATAGATTACGCCATGGTGCTACTTCCGCATTAGTCAGTCGACGTGATGTTATTGTTGTCGCTTCGGTGTCCTGCATTTATAATCTCGGTGTGCCGGATAATTATTTAGAATCGCGTTTACATTTAAGCCGGGACCAGGAAATTGTGCGAGCCGATTTAATTCGACAACTGATTAAGATTCAATTCGTCCGCACGACTGGCGATACCAAACGCGGACAGTTTCGCGTGCGCGGAGATGTTTTTGAAATTCGGCCGATGTCGGAAAATATGATTTACCGCATTGAGTTGGAAAAGCAAAAAATTAAATCATTATCAATTATTGATCACATCACTCGTTTAGTTTTAGAAGACTTGCCAGAGATTGTGGTGTTTCCGCCAAAGCATTTTGTTTCCAGCCAACCGCAAATTGAGGCGGCCTTAAAAAATATCAAAGAAGAATTAAAAGATCGTCTAGAATATTTTAGAAGCCAAGGCTTGTTACTTGAAGCCGAAAGATTAGAACGCCGCACTCGTTATGATTTAGAAATGATTAAGAGTTTGGGTTTTTGCCATGGAATTGAAAACTATTCTCGCCATTTATCTGGTAAATTAGCCGGGGAAGCGCCGGATTCATTATTGGCCTATTTCCCAAAAAAGGACGGTAAGCCAGATTTTCTGACAATTATCGATGAATCACATATCAGTGTGCCTCAAGTAAGAGGTATGTATAACGGCGATCAAGCTCGAAAAAAAACTTTGACTCAGTATGGTTGGCGCCTACCGTCGGCTTTAGATAATCGACCTTTGAAGTTCACAGAATTTGAACAGCGCCTGGGGCCGGTCATATTTACGACCGCGACTCCCGGAGAATATGAACTGACTCATTCCAAACAAATCGCCGAGCAAGTGATTCGCCCAACTGGTCTAGTGGATCCGGAAATTGAAATCCGTCCCGTATTTAACAAAGAAGATAATTATAGCCAAATCCAAGATATCACTAAAGAAGCAACTCGTTTAGCCGCTAAACACGAGCGAGTGATTATTAATACTTTAACTAAAAAACAGGCTGAAGATTTAAATATCTATTTAGGCCAACAAGGTTTAAAAAGTAATTATTTGCATTCCGATATTAAAACTTTTGAACGAACGGATATTCTAAAGAATTTTCGCGAGGGCTTGTTTGATGTTTTAATTGGGGTAAACTTATTACGTGAAGGTTTAGATTTGCCTGAAGTAACTTTAGTGGCCATTCTAGACGCTGATCGCGAAGGTTTCCTGCGCTCTCAAACTTCACTCATGCAAACCATGGGACGGGCAGCGCGAAACGTCAGTGGTAAAATTATTTTGTATGCCGACAAGATTACTAATTCCATTAAATTAGCGATTGAAGAAGTTGATCGTCGTCGAATTAAGCAATTAGCTTATAACAAGAAGCATAATATTGTACCCCAAACGATCATTAAAAAAATTGAAGATTTTTTGGAAATCAGCGACGAAGGCCGGGCTGATATGGCAAAAAATATAAATAAAAATAAAAAAAGATAAGAATATGAATTTCAAAGGTATTGAAAAAGGAATTCTTGGCCTTGGCTTAAGCGCTAGTTTAGCTCTAAGTCCGAAGGAAAGTGAAGCCCAAAAACACGATAAAGCCGTGACTCCTTTAAGCCAACTGAAAGGTTATTATCTTAATAAGTCACTCGAAAAAAACGATACGCTTGATTTAAATTCAGAGGATTTTTTACAGCTTGAACAAGAACATCAAAAATACGCCGCCATTGCTAAGCATCCCGAGATTTACTATAAGCAACTTTGGAGCGAGATTAACGAGACTAAGGCTCAGCTTAAAGAACATTTTGAGAGCGTTGGTTTCTTTAGTAAACTGCTTGATAATAATAATTCTGAAATGGCGAAGGCCTATCAAGCAAAATTTCTATATAATTTAGAAAGCCTGACCATAAATTTAGCGGACCCTGATACGGTCAAGAATCACGCCAACCGAACGACGGGTAATACTTGTTATCTGCCAGACAGTCATCAAGTCTTGATTTCCTATCTTGGAGCAACGTCTGAAGAAATTGAATACGCGATAATCAACGCTCTGTACACGGATAATGTCAGTGCCGAAGAAGCTTGTGTTTTGTTAAGAGGTTTTCGGCGCGACAATAATAGCTCCGAAGCTTTAAATAATTATTTAAACGATCCGTTAACCAGAATGGTTTATAAGAAAATGTTGGATTTGGAAATGCAAAAATTTGGCATTAAGTATAATAATAAATTTGGGGCCGCCGAGTATAAAATTTTAATGCAGCAAAAATCATCTGGAAAATTAAATCGGGAAGCAACCGAACTGCTAGATACCTCTACCGAATCGCAATTAATTGAATTAATTAACTCACTAATCTAGACTTTAAAAAACCGCCCAAAATTGAGCGGTTCTTTTTTTATTTTCACAATAATGACCGGGTTGTTAATTCCCGCTAATAGTGCTAAGATTAATGATAAAAGAATTTTAAAAAATTTATCAAAACCAGTTGAAATTAGCTCTATGATTGGATTGATTAAATGAATCTATATGGAAGATAAAATAATAATCAAGGGTGCCAAGATGCACAACTTGAAGAATATAAATTTAGAAATACCTCACAATACCTTAACGGTGATTACGGGCGTTTCTGGTTCCGGGAAATCATCCCTGGCTTTTGATACAATCTTTGCCGAAGGGCAGCGCCAGTATGTGGAATCCTTGTCGCCTTATATGCGGCAATTTTTGGGGCAGAAAAAACCGGCTGATGTTGATGAAATAATTGGACTCGCACCGGCGATTTCAATTGACCAAAAAGCGCTGTCACATAATCCGCGTTCCACCGTTGGAACTTTAACTGAAATTCATGATTACTTAAGAATCTTATATGCCCGGGTCGGCGAAGTGTATTGTCCGCATTGCGGCATCAAAATTGAAAAACTGACCCTGGAAGAAATGATTGATATTATTATTTCTCGAGCTAAAGAGGGCGGTGATAAATATGTTGAGATACTGAGTCCGGTGGTCCGTGACCGAAAAGGTGAGTACTACCAACTTTTATATAATTATTTAAATCAGGGTTATGCCGAGGCGCGCGTTGATGGCGAACAGCATTTTTTGCGCGACCAGATAAAATTAGCGGCTACCAAAAAACATAGTATTGAGATTGTGATTGATAAGGTCATGATTGAAGATGAAACCAGATTATTTGAAGCCGTGGAAAATTCCTTGGCTTATTCCGGCGGCCTGATGATTGCTAAATTAGAAAAAAAAGAATTTCTTTTGTCGTCAAACTGGACTTGCCCTAATGATAATTTTGCGTTTCCGGAAGTTGAACCTCGTTTGTTTTCTTTTAACTCTCCGCATGGGGCTTGTCCCGAATGTACGGGGCTTGGCAAAATCGGATATTTTTCCGAAAAAGTTTGTCCGGAGTGCCAAGGTAAACGTTTGCGCCCCGAAGCCTTGTCGGTACGGGTTAATAATAAAAATTTAGCGGAAGTCAGTAATTTGGCTTTGGATAATTTACATGATTTTTTCTGGGACTATTATCAGAAAATGACAAAGAGGGAACTGACGATTGCGGAAAATATAATTGCTCAAGTTTTGAATCGTTTAGAGTTTTTAATTAAAGTTGGACTCAATTATTTGTCGCTTGATAGAGAAGCGGAAACATTATCCGGCGGTGAAGCTCAGCGCATCCGTTTATCTTCACAAATCGGTTCGCAATTATCACGAACTTTGTATGTTCTTGACGAGCCGACTATCGGCTTACATGAAAGAGATACTGATAGATTGATTGAAACTTTAAAAACTTTGCGCGATAAAAATAACACCGTGGTCATTGTGGAGCACGATGAGCGCACCATTTTAGCCTCCGATTATTTAATTGATATGGGACCGCTGGCCGGCGTTCACGGCGGTGAAGTGATGGCCATGGGAGCGACTCAAAAATTATTAACTGATAAGAAGGCGCAAGAGAAATCTTTAACCGTTCAGTATTTAACCGGTATTAAAAAAATTGAAGTGCCGTCTAAAAGAAGAACGGCCAATAATGGCTTTATTAAAATAATTGGCGCCAAAGCGAATAATTTAAAAAATATAAAAGTTGATATCCCGCTGAGTCGCCTCGTCGGTATTAGCGGTGTTTCTGGTTCAGGCAAATCTTCTTTATTATATGATGTGCTGTATAAGAATATTAATCACATCAAGGCTCGTCCCGGTAAAGCTAAATTAGAAGATGTCACCGAAATAAAAGGCACAGAATATATTAATAAAGTCGTGGTCATTGATCAATCACCCATCGGCCGCTCACCGCGATCAAACCCGGCCACTTATACCGGTTTCTTCACGCCGATTCGAGAATTTTTTGCCGCTCTGCCTGATTCTAAAGAACGCGGTTATACAATTTCCCGTTTCTCTTTCAATCGTCCCGGCGGACGCTGTGAAGCATGCCAAGGGGCGGGCTTTAACTTAATCGAAATGCATTTCTTGCCCGCGATTTCCGTGGAGTGCGAAGTTTGTCATGGCCAAAGATTTAACCGGGAAACTCTGCAAGTAAAATACAAAGGCAAAAATATTGCCGAGGTTTTAGATATGACCATTGAAGAAGCAATCGGTTTATTTGATGGCAACTATTTTATTACCGATAAACTCCGAGTTTTAGAATCGGTCGGCTTGGGTTATATCAAACTCGGACAATCTTCAACGACTTTATCGGGCGGCGAAGCGCAACGGATTAAAATCGCTAAGGAATTAACGATGACTCTGGGCAAGCGCACTTTATATCTTTTAGACGAACCAACGACCGGCTTGCATTATAAAGATATTGAAATGCTTTTAATTGTTTTAAATAAATTAGTGGACCGCGGAAATTCGGTTTTAATTATCGAACATAATTTGCATATGTTAAAGTCGATGGATTATATTATTGATATGGGCCCGGAAGGCGGCGAAAAAGGCGGTAAAATTTTAGCGGTCGGCGAACCCGAAGATATTGTTCGCGAACCAAAAAGCATCACCGGTAAATATTTGAAAGAGTATTTAAAGTAAGAAAAAAGACCAGGCTGAGTTTTACTCTCGCATTGCGCAAAAGTAGAAACTCAACTCTGGTCCTAAACGTGGAAACACTATATGAACAAAGGCAGGATTTAAATATATATTTTAATTTTTAATATGTCAATAGGCGGCGTCCATCCTCTTAAACTTAAGCTAAAAGAAGCACCAAATTCACCGGGTGTTTATTTTTGGTCTGACAAAGATGGCGTGGTTCTGTATGTCGGACGGGCGACGAGCTTAAAGAATCGCCTCAGTCAATATTTTCAGAAAGATATTGAAAACCGGATTGCCGAAATGGTGGCTCAAGCGACTGGACTCAGATGGATTAAAGTTGATTCGGTTCTTGAATCAATTATTTTAGAGGCGAAATATATTAAAGAGTACTGGCCTAAATATAATGTGGTCGACCGGGACAATCGATCCTTTTTATACGTGGTAATTCCCAGCGGTGATTACCCAAAACCGATAATTATCCGCGGTCAAGATTTAAAAAAATTTCCGGCCGGAAAGACAAAAATTTTCGGTCCCTATCAATCAAGAAATTTAATCAACGGCGCTTTAAGATTAATCAGGCCGATTTTTCCTTGGAGTAATTGTACGCCGCGTTCCGGCAAGCCCTGTTTTGATTATCAAATTGGTTTATGTCCTGGCGCCTGTATTGAAACCATAACGCCGGCCGCTTACAAAAAAAATATTGATAATTTGTGTTTGCTACTTAGTGGCGAACGGACTCGGCTCCTAAAAAAATTAGCCAAAGATAATCCGGAGCAAGCCCGAGCTTTAAAACATTTGCAGGATGTGTCGTTACTCACTCGCGAAAGCAATTTGAAAGAAAAAAAAGTAAATCGAATCGAAGGTTATGATATTTCCCATTTAAATGGCAAAGAATCATATGGTTCGATGGTGGTTTTTTCCGGAGGCGAAGCTGACAAAGATGAGTATCGTCTATTTAAAATTAAAGAAGCGCCGGCCGGCGATGATGAGAGGGCGCTAGCCGAAGTCTTGCTGCGACGTTTAAATCATCGCGAGTGGCCCTGGCCGGATATTATTATGATTGATGGCGGCTCACCTCAGATATTATTTTTAACCAGAATTCTTCATCAACATAATATCAATATTCCCCTAGTCGGCATTTCTAAATTTGGCGGCGATAAATTGGTTTTTTCTCGCGGGACGAATACAAACTTTAAAGATTTGGCGAAAAATTTAAAACCAACGTTGCTGAAGTTAAGAGAAGAGGCACATCGCTTTGCCAATTATGGACGAAAAAGAGGCACTAAGCTATAATCTAAGCATAAATAATTATTAAAAAAAATATGAAGAAATTACACTTCGTGCTGGCGATTTTAATTATTCTAGCGGTTACGGGAATTGTTACCTTTTCTCTTTATACGGTTAGACAGAACAATCAGCCGGATCGTTTCACGGTTGATGGTTCGGGCATTGTTTATGCCAAAGCGGATATCGCTAATATCCAAGTGGGACTTAAGACTGGAACCAAAAATACGGCGGCTGAGGCGACTGTCGACAGTACTAATAAGATGAACAATATTATTGCGGCCCTCAAGAAATTAAATGTGGCCGATAATGATATTCAAACTTCAGATTACAACTTGAATCCGGTTTATAACTACACCAATGCCAAGGGCCAAGAATTAGTCGGCTACGAAGTGACTCAGACTTTAACTTTAAAAATTCGCGATTTAAATATTATCGGCGATGTGATTGCCAAGACTACCGAACAGGGCGCCAATCAGATTGGCAACATCAACTTTACCATTGATGATGAATTTGCTTTAAAGAATCAGGCCAGAGAATTAGCGATTACTAAAGCCAAAGAAAAAGCGGTCTTAATCGCTCAACAATCAGGCATGAAACTGGGAGAAGTAAAAAGCGTGATTGAGAACTCAAATCCAATTGTTACCCCAATGATGTATTCCAATGCCAAACTGGATCTGACCGCCTCTGCTCAAGCAGTGACCCCTCCGACTATTCAAACCGGTCAAAATGAGATTAAAGTCGACGTTTCTTTGGTTTATGAAGTTAAATAGTATTAAAAAGTGAATAAATAAAAGGCGGGTCAGAAATGGTCCGTTTTTTCGCTTGCCTTTTTTAGCGATTTATGTTATAGTTTGGTCGTATAAATATTTACTATGGCAATCAAGCCTGTAAAACCAAAAAGATTTCGTGATTCCGATGGCGATGGCCTATCGGATTTTGACGAGATAAATATCTTCGGCTCCGACCCTTATAACGCTGATTCCGATGGTGATGGCATCGAAGACGGGGAAGCCGTTTTAAATGGCAAAGATCCAGTTGGCGGCGCACCGCTGAAGGATTTTTTTGTACCCCACGCCGGCAATAATTATCAGCCTAAAGCCCTGCATCCTAAAAGATTATTATTTCATGCCGGGGGAGCCTTGGCCGCTAAATTAGTCGTGCTTATTTTTGTGTCTTTCTATCCGCTCACGGCTTGGATGACACCTGATACTTCCGCCGCTGAAAGCGCTAAAATTGTGGCTTTAACCAATAGTTTAAGAGTGAAACTTAACCTGTCACCGCTCTCAACTAATTCAAAACTAAATCAAGCTGCTGCCGCTAAAGTTGATGACATGTTTATCAATCAATATTTTGCCCACGTTAGTCCGCAAAATTTTGATTTAGAGCACTTTCTAAAATTAGCTTCCTATACAAATTATATTACCGTCGGTGAAAACTTGGCGATGGGTTATGATAACGCCGCTGAAGTTATGAAGGCTTGGGAAAATAGCCCGACTCATTATAGCAATTTAGTCGATCCGAATTTTAAAGAAATCGGCGTTGCTTTAGCCGGCGGAACATACAAAGAACAAGATACGGTCTTTGCCGCGCAATATTTTGGATTGCAATCGGATAACTCGATTATCCCAGTGTCAAAAGTAACGGTTAAAAAAACGGTTGATAAAGTTTTTACACCGGGCGAAAAAGCGGTTTTAGCGGAAACAAGTGAAAAGGCGACCAGTACAATCGCCGTCGCGGTGGCTAAACCGGCCGCGGTTATCAAAGATGCAAAAATTATTATTAATACACCCGCCGGGATTAAGAATGATAAGGTAGTTAAAGTCGTAGCGACTTTGCCGTCCGAAACCAAGACAGCCAATTTAGAAGTTTTAAATAACACCATCGCTTTGGCCCCGACCGCCGTCCCGGAACAATGGACCGGGCAAGCGGTTATCCAGGATAATAGTAAATCAGTCACACCGCCAGTGTTAACAGTTAGTGATACATCAGGAGATGTTCAAAAAGTTGAAGTCTCTAGTAATAATGTAACTCCGGAAAAAACCTCAGTCGCTTCCCAGTATTGGTTATTTAAGACTCACCCGACTAACGGTTTAGCCCAAATTTTTGATATTACCTCTATCTATTATAAAGTCTTGCTGGCTTTAGTGTTACTCGCCCTACTTCTTAATATATTCATAAAATTTAGAAAGCAACACCCAAAGTTGATATTTTCCAGTCTCGGACTGATCGTGTTTTTAATTTTACTGATCACATTTTAAAAAATTTAGTTAAAATTTAGCTAGTCTTTACTTTTTATTTAATTAGATGTAGGATTTATTGATTGACAAAATTTAATATTACTAGTGAGGCTCAAAATTTCCAGAAAAAAGAGGCCCTGTTTTTTTCTTCGTTAAAATTTTTAATATTTATATATTTAAAATAATTAACTAATAAAAATCTATGAAACACTTATTTCATGGGAAAAGTTTGACCTTCTTAACGATCGCGACTTTTCTAGTTGGCGGTTTTTTTATTGCTACGGGCGGGGCGAATGCGGCGGATACCGTGGCTAGTCAGGTTGATCACTATACCGTAAGTGGAGACAAAGGAAGTGAAGTCTCAGGTTTTAGTCGTTCTTTAGAACCAATGACTGTTACAAGTGGAGGCGGTACGATTTCGCAAACAACTAATGATGGTACAGTAACAGCATCTATTAGTGCCACCAATACCTATTCTGATTCCGGATTCTATACGAGCACGATGAAACTTGGAGACATTAAATCCGTTTCAATCACAGGTTCTGGTCCTTATGGTGTCAATATTTGGTTGGACACAAATACTGGAAATGATATTGGTAATAACGGTAATTTTTTTGCTTGGACTAATCCAACTACCTGGAGTGGTTATGATGGAGACAAATCCCTGCTCGGTCCTAGTTCGAACGAAACATTGAATATAAATGATGAATCACAATTTAACGGCATAATTGGTTCCGGTTCTTATGTTCCCCACACGCTCGCCGAATTAAAACAGACTTATTCTGATACTAAAATTGCATTCTGGGTTGGTACTACTTTGGGAAGTGGTGGTACTCAAAGTGCCACAATCTCAACATTCGATGTTATTAAAAATTTAATTACATTAACCCCAATAACAGGAGCAGTAACAGTAATACAAGGAGCAGACTTAGTTCCTAGTACCTCAACTTTAACAAGTAACTATGACGCGACTGGGTTAAAAACAATAGTTAGTCTAAAAAAAGATGACACTCCTATAAATTTTAATGCGGTTTTTAATACATTTAATTTAGCAACAAAAGTGGGCGAAACTGAAAATGGTCCATATGATATGAACGGAGCTTATTCAAGTTTCCAATACGGTCCAACGGGAGGTTACAGCGTTACAGCAGGAATAGACCAAGTAACAACAAATACAGGTAAATTGTTAGCAGCTGCACCAGTAGGAACATATACAATTGTAACAGAAGTCAAAGCTGGGGAAGTAGTAATGGCAAGTAGCACATACGCGATTACGGTACCAGCTCCAGCTCCTATACGTATAAGTACTTCATCACAACTAGTCAATGCTATAAAAAATCAAGCTGATGATCAAACTTGGATTATTGAAGCGGGAATTTATGATTTACCGATAGGGACTGAAACAATTGAAGGACAGACAGGTTGGTATTTTCCAATTACTGCAAATAATCTAACTATTACAGGCGAAGGCAACCCTATAATAACCAGCACCTCTAATAGTGTTGATGGTAATTGGTCAACTCAAAATTTTATTACCGTATTTGGAGATAATGTAAAAATTAGTGGTATCACACTAAAAAGCAAAGAAGAAACAAATAAAGTAATAGAAGTAATAGGTAATAATTTTACACTAGACAATGCAACTATTGCCCCTAATTCTGACACTTCTAAGTTTGCAGGATCAATTTATTTTAGCAATCCTGGCAAGACAGCAACTATAAGTAACACTGTTCTGAATTATGGGCGTATTAGTTTGTCTGGTGCAGCTGGTGCAACAATAAATTTGAATAAAGTTGATATAAATTTTGCTGGAGCAGCTGATGAAGATGCCTATTGGGCATATTGGCAAAATAACATTAAAGCAACTGTTAACGCTACTGATCTAAAAGTAACAATGTCGACTGCCATGGTTAATAACCTGCAAGCTGCAATTGATATGCTACCAAGTGGAACAACAGTTGAGCTCGCTGCTGAAACATACAACCTAGACAGTCAAATAAGAATAACCAAAGGTCTAACTATCACTGGTGCGGGAGATTCGACGATAATAACGGCAAGTTCAACGCCCTGGACCAATACAACAGGTGAAAAAGGCCATGCACCTCTTATCACTATAATCGGTGTTAGCGATCCAGTCGTATTACAGAATTTTAAGGTTACTGGTGCAGCGAATATTACTATGGATCCGTGTACTTCTTCCTCATGTACTGATTACGGCCATGGCATTAACGTTGTAAATTCTTCAAATGTAGCTCTAAACAATATTACATCCGTGAGCAATGCTGCCGCTGGTTTAGTTATTAATTCTTCAACTGTTACTGCTAACAATTTAAATACAAGCGGTAATGGTTGGTACGGAGTTAATGTCGATAAAACTGGTGCAAATTTTGCATTAGCTGGTAATGGAGTGATTACTGATACAAAACAAATTTTTTCAGAAAACCCATCTATCGTTATCGTATCAGCAATCGGGTATACACCATACAGTGTAACTGGTGGAACTTTATGGTCTAATCATCTAAAAGCGATTACAAATTTTACTGTTTTAAATCAGACAGGAGACACTATTATAGATCAGGAAAATCATACAATAAAAATAACTGTCCCATTTGGAACCGATGTAACCAGTCTTGTCCCAACATTTATTACCACGGGCGATTCAGTTAAAATTGGCACAACAACACAAACCAGCGCAACAACACCAAATAATTTCACCAATCCAGTGACATATACTGCTACCGCGATTGATACAACAACTCAAGATTATATTGTAACAGTAGAAATTGCTCCAAAGATGTTAAAATCTATCACCATAACCACTCCTGCTTCTAAACTCTCTTATACTGTTGGTGACGCTTTAGACATTTCAGGATTAGTGGTTACTGGAACATACTCCGACAATTCGACAACAACAGAAGCTATTACAACCAGCAATATAGGTGGTTTTAATAGCTCAGTACTTGCCACTGGACAAGTTTTGACCATCACAATTGGAGGCAAGACAGCAATTTATACTGTAAATATTGTTGCTGCTTATACTCCAACCCCAACTCCAACTCCTTCATATGGTGGAGGTGGTGGCGGTATTTTATCTGTATCTCCTTGCTCCGATGTAACTTATGGAGAATGGAAAACTGCTATTAATGGAATTCAATATCGCGATATCTTAAACCAAACTCCAAACAGTTGTGCTTTAACCGCGACTCAACAATCAGGCAGATCTAGAATTGTGTTACTTAATAATGGAACTGTTAATCCAGAAACACCGGCTAACAACAATTCTACTACTACTAAACAAGTTTTAGGTGTTAAGGTTTACGCTGACGGCACATTACTAAGGGGAACTAACAACAGAATTTATGTTGTTAAAGGTAATACATTGCAATATATTCCTAACTTAAAAGAATTGGCTAAATATCACGGTCCAATCTTAAAGGTTAGTGATGAGGTTATTGCTTCTTTCTCTCAGACTGCCGTTCTAGGCGTCAAGAAGTATGCTGACGGCACTTTACTAAAAGCTAAAGGCGATGTTAAAATTTACTTCATCAAGAATGGCAAAAAGGTACATATTAAATCTCTAGCCGAATTAAAACAGCACAAAGGCAAAACTTTGACTGTTGAGGCCAGTGAATTAAATAATTACTAAAACTCTCTAAATAGCGCAAAACCCCGTTTAAAAGCGGGGTTTTTGTTATATTCAGAAATTGAACAAAAAATCATAATTTCTTTAAAAAATAATCATCACTGTTTTGCTATGATTAATTCTTAATAATTAATTATAAAAAATTATGGAAGACACAAACAATCAAATCATTATTTATAATGGTGCTGATGGGCAAACTAAAATCAAGGTTAAGTTGGATAATGAGACCGTTTGGTTGTCACAATTACAAATGGCAGAATTATTTCAAAAAACCATACCAACCATTAATGAACATATTAAAAATGTGTTTTTGGAGCGAGAATTAGAAGAAAATTCAGTTATTAGGAAATTCCGAATAACTGCATTGGACGGAAAAAAATATGAAACAAATTTGTACAACTTAGACGTGATAATTTCAGTTGGTTACCGAGTAAAGTCGCAACAAGGTACTCAGTTCCGCATTTGGGCTACCCAAAAACTAAAAGAGTACATAATAAAGGGTTTTGTTTTGGACGACGAACGTTTGGCAGGTGGCAAGACCAGCAAAGGTTACTTTCAAGAATTAGAAGAAAGAATTCGAACTATCAGGACTTCTGAAACTAACTTCTATCAAAAAGTGCGTGATATCTTTGCGACCAGCGTTGATTATAACTCTACCGTTGATTACGCCAAAAAATTCTTTTCAATCGTTCAAAATAAATTCCACTATGCGATTACCGGACTAACGGCCGCCGAAATCATCTGCACGCGGATTGATAGTAATAAAGAAAACCTCGGCCTAACTAACTTTAAAGGAGAAATTGTGACTCGTGATCAAGCAGAAATAGCCAAGAACTACTTGGCTGGATTAGAACTCAAAAGATTAAATTTACTGGTTGAACAATTTCTGTCTTACGCCGAGTTGCAAAGTGTTGAAGAAAGACTTATGTATATGAAAGACTGGGTCGTTGAGTTGAATGAATTTCTGGTTTTTAATAAACGCAATATTCTAAATAATTCCGGTTCTGTGTCTCATGCTGATATGGAAGAAGCCGTACGACAAGAATTAGCAAAATATAATCAGAAGAGAATCGGGAATAATTAATATTTGGGCCATAATTAATAAATTGACGACATATCATATATGATATATAATACAAACGAATACAAAATTAAATATTATAAAGATAGTCGGACTGCTTGTGATCCAGTCTTTGAATATATAGAGAATTTGGATGCAAAGCATCGTTTAAAAATTCGTAAATATATTGAATACTTAAGAAGTCGAGGCGGATATTTAGATGAACCGTATGGTCGCCACATTCAAGGAAAAATCAGAGAGCTGAGAGTTGATTTCTCTTTTAGTCGTCATCGAATACTATATTTCTCATTCGTTGATAAAAATATTGTTCTCTTGCACGCTTTTTTAAAGAAAACCGCTAAGACGCCAGAAAGAGAAATTGAAATTGCTATTAGTAGATATAACGACTTCATAAATAATTATGAAAAATATGACTCAAATTAAAAAAATTAAACTTAGAGATTTCGATGAAGAGCTAGCTAAAGAATTAAAAGACCCTGAATTTAAAAGAATGTTTGACGAATACGGCCGCCAATTAGAACTCTCTTATGCTTTATTACAGTTGCGCAAGAAGAAAAAAATGAGCCAGGCGGTACTCGCCAAGAAAGTCGGAACTACGCAAAGCAATATTGCCCGGGTTGAAGGCGGACAGCAAAATTTCTCGGTCGCTTTCCTAGGTAAGATAGCCGCGGCGTTAGACGCAAAAATGGAAATCAAATTTCTTTAGTTGGGTTGTTTGAAGGAGGGCACAATACCCCCTCCTTTTATTTGACTAAAGCTATCAGAAATGATTTAATATTTAAGAGTTAAAGAGATTTATCTTACCTAAGACGGTTCTAAGCCGCTTAATTAAGCGTGTATGGGCAGCAAACCCTTAATTTCGATAATCATCCCAATTTATAACGAGGCGGACAACATCCCACAGTTTTTCACGGCGCTTAAAACGGTATTAAATGGCCTAGCTAAGATGTATGACTGGGAAATGATTTTCGTTGATGACGGCAGTGCGGACGCTTCGACAGCAGAGCTTCAGAAAATAGCCAGTGAGCAAGTCCAGATAATCGAACTCTCCCGTAATTTCGGCAAGGAAGCGGCGCTTAGTGCTGGATTAAAACAAGCTAAAGGCGACGCGGCGATTATGATTGATTCCGATTTTCAGCACCCCATGGAACTGATTCCCGAATTTATCGCTAAATGGGAAGCTGGCGCCGACGTGGTCGTCGGTATTAGAAAAACCAACAAGAAGGCGGGCCTGGTTAAACGAGCCGGCTCTTTTATTTTTTATAAGATAATTAGATGTATTTCTAAAGTAAATATTACGCCTAACGCCACCGACTATCGCTTGGTCAGCCGGGAAGTGATTAAGGCTTTTAATAAACTCTCCGAAAGCAACCGCATGACCCGCGCCCTGATTGATTGGCTCGGTTTTAAGCGTGATTATATTTATTTTGAAGCCAACGAGCGGACTAACGGCCACGCGCGTTACAGCATCTTTAAGTTATTCGGATTAGCCGTTAACAGTTTTGTGTCTTTAAGCTTGCTACCGCTCAAATTAGCGGGCTACTTGGGGCTCTTAATTGTCGTCACGGTCGGTCCTTTTGGTTTGTATTTGTTAATTGGTAAGTATATTTTTGCCTCAGCTTTTGCCTCCAGTTTTTCCGGTCCCGCTCAACTGGCTTTTTTAATAACATTTCTGGTCGGGATAATGTTAAGTTCGCTCGGTTTAATGGCTCTCTATATCGCTCACATCCATAATGAAGTCTTGAATAGGCCACTTTATGTTATTAGAGAGAGGAAATAGTATGAAGTATAGTTTTATTATTCCCGTTAAGGCGATTAACGATTATATTCACGAAGCGATTCCAAAAATTCTGGAAATCAAACGGGATGATTACGAAGTTATTATTTATCCTGATGAAATTGATGCCAATTTTACGGCCGAAAAAACTAGGCAGATTGCTACCACGCATGTGGGACCGGCAACAAAACGCAGTCTAGCGATTAAGGATGCCCAGGGGGAAATTTTAGTCTTTATTGATGACGATGCTTATCCGACTAGTAATTTTTTAGAAATTTTAGATCTTGATTTTCAAAATGAAAAGATTATGGCGGTTGGCGGTCCGGCGATCACCCCAAGTGATGACAGTTTCTGGCAGAAAGTATCG
>Ga0209125_1001226_pt1 | contig 25383 bp, 23 predicted proteins | sample BarGraIncub1131A_FD_184503 | JGI IMG/M metagenome (GOLD analysis project Ga0209125, IMG submission 184503) | Arctic peat soil microbial communities from Barrow, Alaska - Barrow Graham LP Incubations 11-31A (SPAdes) (version 2) | ecosystem: Environmental > Terrestrial > Soil > Wetlands > Peat... | reverse complement strand
CAATCCGGTCGGCGGTGCCTTCGCGCAGCATGGCCTCGGGCCAAAAGGTTCGCAAGCGAACCAGTGCGGATTGCGTGGAGCCCCTCGCGCATTGGGTGGTGACCTCGAGCCTCTTACCCGGTGACCACCCGGTTCTTGCCGGTCTGCTTAGCCTGATACATCGCTTCGTCGGCGCGCTTGACGACGCTTGCTTGAGTGTCGTCCGCCAGAAGTTCGCTGACGCCGGCACTGAAGGTGATCAGTAGTCGCTCGTTGTTGTGCAGGAAAAAGCGTTTGGTCAGTTCGCGTTGTAGTCGGACGAGCGCTTTCTTAGCGTCTGCACTGGCGGTCTCGGGCAGAATGATGATGAATTCCTCGCCACCGAAGCGGGCAATCGTGTCCTGCGGGCGCATGGTTTCCCGAATCACCGTGGTCAGGTGGATCAGCGCCGCGTCGCCGGCATCGTGGCCGAGCGAGTCGTTGAGTTTTTTGAAATTGTCGATGTCGAGCAGGGCTACGCAGAGCGGCGCTCTGCGCCGTTGAGCGCGCGCCGCCTCTTTTTCGAAGGCTTCTTCGAGGCCGCGGCGGTTCAGCAGTCCGGTGAGCTGGTCGTGGCGGACGAGCGAGCTCGCCTTGTCGAGTTCGCCCTGCAGTTCGCTGATACGTTTGTCGGCTTCCTCCACCCGTTGCCGAGTGATGCGCAGATCGTCGCGCGAGCGCTGGGCGTTAAGCTGGATGACGCGCGTTTCGTGCATCACGTCGGCGAGGACAGCCTCGAGTTGCGTTATGTCTTGTGCCTTGCTAATTTTTTCGGCGCAGGCCTCGATCTTGTCGTGGTATTCCGACGTTGAATCGGAAAATTCGGCGAGGTGATCGACGAAGCCGGCGAGCATGTGTTTCAGCGCGTCCCTTGCTTCGGTGAGGCTTTGCTTGAGCTGGCTTTGCTTGAAAATGACTTCCTTTAGGCGGTGTTCGGCGTCGTCGATGCCGCGGATATTCAGGGGGCGCGCGACGATGTCTCGCACGACTTCGATTTGACCGTTCAGCCAATGATCGTCAACGACCAGTTCGCTGACGTTTTCAATCAGCAGTTGCAGCAGGTGGAGCAGCCCGTTGCGCACCTCGGCACGGTCTTCGGTCAGGAGCTCCAAGCGGAAGGCGAAGCGCTTGATGCCGGTGAGCAGGCTGTCCATGGCTTTCGGCGTGGTCGCACCACGCACGGTGGCGGCCAGCTCGCGCGCGTCTTTTGCGAGCTCCGGCTCGTCGGTAAGTTGCGTGGCGACGGCGACTTCCAGCGTGTAGGCAAAAAGATCGCGCAGTTCAGGCAGGAGCTCGCTGGCCCGACTTGCCGGTGGTGCGGCGGCGGTTGTCGCGGGTGCCAGCGGGGCAGCATCCGGGAGGGGGCCTTCCTGCAGCGCCATTTCTTCTGGCGCAGCACCGTTGAGCGACCAGGACTTGACCAGGCTTTGCAGCCGTCCGAAGAGAAGTTCGCTATTGTTGGCGGCGCTGGCCAGGACGTGTTCGAGCGATTCACGCTTGCGCGCCGGCGTCAGGCCGCTTTGCTTGGCTTCCCACTGACGCAGGAATTCGCCTATCAATTCGCTCCAGAGCAGTTTGCTTTCCTCGCTGTGCTCTTTAATGAATTCCACGAGGGTCTTACGGTAGGCTTCCCAGCTTTCGCCCTTGAGCGCCTGATCAAGCTGGCGGAGGAGCCGTTGCTGGGCCGCATTCTCCTTGGGCAGCTCGGCGAGCAGCGCCTTGAGTTCTTGTTCGGGAAAAGCCTCGACGGGCGTCTCGGTGGTGCCGGCAATCTCGAAGTAGATCGCACGGTAGTTTTCCGGGGACGGCGGCATGCGCCGGGAAGCGAGCATACGAAGTGTTTCGCGGGCGATTTCCGAAGGGTTCGAGAAGGTCGGCATGGTTCGTCAGTGAATAGGTGCTTAGGGCTGTTCTAGTCGCGGCTTCGCGTGAGGTGTGAGGGAGTGCCTCGGTGCCCAGGATCGGCTATAATCCGCGCCTCAGCCTTTGGCTGTGCCCCCGTAGCATGAAGGTCGTGCAGTTGATTTGTAATCATCAGGCAGCGGTTCGATTCCGTTCGGGGGCACCAGTAAGATCGGGCATTCAAGCCATTCTTCGAAGTGGCTTTTTTTTGTTTTCCGGGGTTTGTGTAGCACTGGTGTAGCCAAATTCACTAAACACCAAAAACATCATACCAAAGAGAGCCCACGGCTGGGACGGGGATTGGACAAAGGTCATACGTCTTCCCAGGCGAACTGGATTGCGCAAGTATATCGACCCACTCTTGCGCATAACCGAGTGCCAGTGGCACGGCTAAGGCGACAATCGCCCAACACATCCAGATGATGTGTTTCTTCATGCCTGTGAATACCGGCTTGCACTGGCGCAAGATAGATCTCTATGATCCCGATGTCCTTTGGCGGTCGCCACCATCGACTACGCAATGGTCGACAATGTGTTTGTCCGGGTTGGTGTCTGGGCACAGACGCGAGATCTTGCGGACAGCCTCTCCCCGTACGTGCTACACCGGATTCTCGACCGTTACGGTTTGGTGCGGTACTGGCGAATCATTCGGGTCGCTCAGCTACGAGCTTTCGCCACCATCGTCAACGCGGATAGTTAGTTCGAAAAAGCCTGAATGCCTGTTTGGGCACGCCCCAGGATCAACGCGTGGATGTCGTGGGTTCCCTCGTAGGTATTTACTACCTCCAGGTTGACGAGGTGGCGGATGACGCCGAATTCGTCAGAAATGCCGTTGCCGCCCAGCATGTCGCGGGCAGTACGGGCAATGTCCAGCGATTTCCCGCAGCTATTGCGCTTCATGATCGACGTGATTTCGACGCAGGCCGTGCCTTCGTCCTTCATGCGGCCGAGACGCAGGCAACCTTGCAGGGCCAGCGTGATCTCCGTTTGCATGTCGGCGAGCTTCTTCTGGATCAGCTGGTTGGCCGCCAGCGGGCGACCAAACTGTTGGCGATCAAGAACATATTGGCGCGCCCGGAACCAGCAGTCTTCGGCAGCGCCCAGCGCGCCCCAGGCGATCCCGTACCGGGCCGAATCCAGACAGGTGAACGGCCCCTTGAGGCCGGAGACCACCGGGAATTCGTTTTCGTCGGCGACGAACACCTCATCCATGACGATCTCGCCGGTGATCGAGGTCCGCAGACCGACCTTGCCGTGAATTGCTGGGGTACTCAGCCCCTTCATTCCTTTTTCCAGCATGAAGCCACGGATCTTTCCTTCGTCGTTCTTGGCCCAGACGACGAAGACCTCGGCAATCGGACTATTGGTAATCCACGTCTTGGCTCCGGACAGGCGGTAGCCGCCCGGGACTTTTCGGGCACGGGTAGTCATTGATCCGGGGTCCGAGCCATGGTTCGGCTCGGTTAGGCCGAAACAGCCGATCCATTCGCCGCAGGCGAGCTTAGGCAGATATTTTTGTTTCTGCGCTTCGCTACCAAATTCGTTGATCGGCAGCATGACCAGCGAGCTCTGTACGCTCATCATCGAGCGGTAGCCGGAATCGATACGCTCAACTTCCCGGGCGATCAAGCCGTAACTTACATAGTTAAGTCCGGCGCCCCCATATTCGGTCGGGACGGTCGGACCCAGCAGGCCCAGTTCGCCCATCTCGCGAAAGATGCCCGGGTCGGTCGTCTCGTTGCGGAAGGCTTGCTGGACACGGGGGGCCAATTTGTCCTGGCAGAAGCGCTGCGCGGCATCGCGGATCATGCGTTCGTCTTCAGTCAACTGTTGATCCAGCAGCAATGGATCGTCCCATTTGAAGCTCATCTTCCCACCTCCTCTACGCTTACGGGCCGCGTCAACAAGCCTCATCTCACGCGATCCCAATCCATGGTGCATCGAACGTTAAAGTAACCATAGCATGCCGGAAATCGCTGATCAGTTCGTGTTCACGATCAGCGCGGCTTTCGTTGGCAGGATCACTACCAGGGGCTGCCGAGGGTAAATCCGGCGCGCGGCGCGTCACTCGGCGCGGTATCCATGCTGTGCGCCAACGCACAGAAATAAACCCGGGCCTCGGCGATGATTAGCGACGGCAGACCATCGAAGCCCGATCGACCGCCACAGAGATTGAGCATGGCGCGGATCGGGCGCGAACGTCGACCACGCAATGCGCGTCAACCATCCGGCGGGACGGCTCGTTTCGGCGATCGTGCCGCCGCTGCGCTGCCGCTGTGCTGGCGCGCAACCCTTTCAAATCACGCAGGAGACTTATCATGACAACGATGAATAGATTTGTGGCCGCGTTTGGGCTGCTTGCTGCTCTCGCGCTTGCTGGATGCGCCGGGATGGACAGTCCGCCAAATGCCCCCTATGGCAGCGCGGCTAGCCAGAGCAACGCTTACACGGGCTACGGTGTGGTGCAGTCGATCGAACTCGTCCGGCAAGAAAATAGTGGCAATACCGGCAGCAGCGTCGGCCTGGGCACTATTGCCGGCGCCGTCGTTGGCGGGATCGTCGGCAACCAGGTCGGAGCGGGTCGGGGCAACACGGTAGCAACTGTCGCCGGCGCGGCGGGCGGCGCCTACGTCGGCCATGAACTGGAAAACCGGAAGACGCAGACGACCGACGCTTATAAGATCACCGTTCGCATGGAAGATGGATCGTATCAATCGTTGATTCAGAACAGCAACGGCAACCTGCGGGTCGGCGACCGGGTACGCGTTGAAAACGGCGCCGTACGGCGTGATTGATCGCACGATGGGCTCCGTGCCGACAACAGCTTCCGGACGGCAAGGGTGAAAATGCAAGTTCAGGAAGGCCCAGAATGGCGGCTATTGATTGGCGGGCTCGCGGCGATCCTGCTCGGTGTCTCCGGCATTGCCGCCGTGACGGTCGGGCTACCCACCGCGACCGCCTTGACTACCGTCGAAGAGGTCGCCGCGCCGGACGGCAGAGCGAAGTGCGCTGAATGCGGCGTCGTCGAGTCCACGCGGGACGTGGGGCCAGCTGGTAAAGCCCTTGATCCGCGGGCAAGCGGCGGGGTGACGCGGGGTGGCCGCAAGGAGCCGGCGGGTACGTCAGCCAAGCGCTACCAAGTGACCGTCCGCATGAAGGATGGCACGAGCCGCGTGTTCCTGGATGTGAACCCCGCGCATTGGCGAGCAGGGGAACGCGTGACTTTCATCGACGGTGCCAGCAATTCCAGCGATTGACGTGGCGCTGGCCGAGGCAACTGACCGGTACATGGACCCATTGCCTGCTCTGTGCGACAACGAACAGAGAATGTGCCGAATCAGGGAGACGATGGGCGTTCTGACCGATCGCCCCAAGGAAAATCCCGGCCAGCGTCCGGCGCAATGAGGTCCGCAGAAACACCGCGCAACTCAACACGACTTCGACGCTACCCGAGGTAGGCGGCGGGGTTGGGTTGCTTGCCAATGGCTGTCTGTATCTCGCCGCTTTTGCCAACGGTCGCAAGGATGATGGCAACAGAAGGCGGGTCGCGAAACATTCTATAAATCGGGGAAAATAATGACTAATGCATTTACCGGGAAGCAAATGGGGCTGGCCGTGTCGTGCGCGCTGGCATTGGTCGTCCTTTCGGGGGCGGCAAGGGCGGAATCCGATCCGGCAGAGAGAGCGCTCGTCACCGACCAGCGTGACGTCGTCGTGAAGAGTGGCTTCGGACTGTGCTGGCACAGCAGTTTCGGCCCCCCGCCGGTGTCCACGGCCGAGTGCGATCCGAACTATGTGCCGACGCCGATCGCCCAGGCCGAGGCGCCGCAGGCTGCGACGCCGAAACCAGCGGGCGGGCGCGTGACCCTCGATGCCGATACCCTGTTCGACTTCGATAAGGCGGTTCTGCGACCCGCCGGAAAAGTGGCGCTTGATGAATTTTCCGACAAGTTGAAGGGCGTCGACACCGAAGTGATCACGGTGGTTGGGCATACCGACCGCTTTGGCACGGCGACTTACAACCAGCGTCTCTCCGAGCGACGCGCGGCTGCGGTTAAGGCCTACCTGGTTGGCCAGGGCATCGCGGCGAATCGCGTACAAACTGAAGGCAAGGGCAAGACAGAGCCGGTCACCAAGGCCGGCGAATGCGTCGGCGCCAAGAGTGCCAAGGTAATTGCCTGTCTGCAGCCAGACCGCCGCGTCGACATCGAAGTGGTCGGCAGCCAGATCGTCAAATAAGCAAACGCTCTCTGCCGTCTTCCGGCAAGAGAGATGCCCTGTCTTGGCAGGGCATTTTTTTGATTTTCCCTCCCTGGTCAGCGCGATTCTTCGGCAAGAAGCGGTGCGCGCTTTGATTGCCGATTGTGTGCGTCAGCGAACAGACCATGGGGTGTATCCCCCATAACCTCAAAGCATCCGAGCCAGCAGGCGTTTGACGTCGCTCCCGCAGCGATGCGCCACGGAGAACACATGAAGGCTTCGGCGAAGAGAAGTGAGTGCACCGTATCACTTGCCCAGGCCTCGCTCCGCAGCAACCAGATAAAGGAACCTCAATGAAGCAACTCAACATCAAGGTGATCGCGCTGGCCATCGGTTTCGCCTTTAGCGCTGGCGCGATGGCGGAGAGTATGTCGAAGGACGCCTACAAGGCTAGCCGGGACAAAATCACCGCCGAGTACAAGACGGCCAAGGCGAGCTGTGGTTCGCTCTCTGGTAACGCCTACGACATCTGCGCCGCCGAGGCCAAGGGCAAGGAGCAGGTCGGTATGGCCGAACTCGAAGCTGGCTACAAGCCTTCCAGCGAGACGCACTATGCGGCGCGTGTCGCCAAGGCGGACGCCAATTACGCGGTGGCGAACGAGCGCTGCGACGATCTGGCCGGCAACGCAAAGGATGTTTGCGTGAAGGAAGCAAAAGCCGCGCAGACCGCTGCCAAAGCCGACGCCAAGGCGCAGATGAAGACCTTGGAGGCGAACGCGACGGCCAACGAGAAGTCCGCCGAGGCTCACAGCAAAGCCAGCGAGCAGGGCGCCGATGCCCGCAAGGGCGCCACGGTAGAGAAGCTTGACGCCGAGTACGTGGTGGCGAAGCAGAAGTGCGATACGTACGCGGGCACCGCCAAGGATAGTTGCATGAGCCAGGCCAAGGCGCGCTTCGGAAAATAGTCGGGCGCACTCGGGCAGGAACGAAAGACCGAAACATCGAAACATCATGTTTGAGAAAGAGGTAATCCAATGAAAACGATACAGAGATTGACGCTCAATGCAGTTGCCGCAGCTCTGCTGCTGAGTCTTGGGGCTTGTGCCGGCATGTCAAGGCAGGGGCAGGACACCGCGGTGGGCGCCGGGATCGGTGCCGTCGGCGGGGCCGTCCTGACCGGCGGCAGCGCGGTCGGCACCGTTGGCGGTGCCGCGGTCGGTGGCGTCATCGGTCACGAAATCAGTAAGTAGGCAGCGACGGGCGACGCTTTTGGCCAGTCCGGCCGGTTGCGTCATTGTCGCCAATCGCCCTGAACCCGCGTCATCGGGTGCGGGTTCTCTCGGAGGAAACCATGATGAAGATCGGAAAATCCGTCGGTGCCGTCTTAGCCGTGAGTGCCTTGCTGGTCGTCCTGTCCGGTTGCCAGAAGCAGGAAGGCCCTGCAGAACGCGCCGGCAAGGAAGTCGACAATGCGGCGGCGAAAGTCGGACAGCAGGTTGAAAAAGCCGGCGAAAGCATGCAGGACAATGCAAAGGGCGACAAAAAGTAAGTGTTTCACTGCCGCTATATGGGGCAGAACAAAGTCATGTCTTTTTACGCATCACTCATTAAGGAGTCTGTCATGAACAAACTATTGTCCGTACTGATCGCTTCGGCTTTTGCCGCCACGATGAGCTTCAACGTCGCTGCCGCCGATGCCACTAAGGCTGAAGTCAAGGCTGACGTCAAAACCGAGAAGGCCGACGCGACCGAAATGAAGAAGGGCGCTACGGCCGAGTCCCAGGAAGCCAAGAAGGCGTCTGGCGCGACCGAGAAGAAGTCGGAGGCCAAGGCCGACTACAAGCGTGCCGCGCAGACGGCCAAGGCCGATTACAAAACCGCCAGCGCGGAATGCCTGAAGAAGCCGTCAGCGGAGCAAAAAGCCTGCGTAAAGGATGCCAAAGCCGCTGAAGACAAGACGATTGCCGAGGCAAAAGCGACTCAGGAGAAGGCGATTGCTGAGGCCAAGGCGGCGAAGAGCGCTGCTGGCGCTGACGCCAAGGTGAGTAAGGAAAAAGCCGGTGCCGAGGCTTCCGCCACGAAGGAAAAAGCGAAGACTGAGGAAAAAGCCGCCAAGTAAGTACTGGCTGCGCCGGATCCGACAAGACAGGGTCGTTTTCGGCCCTGTCTTGTCGTTTTTCCGGCTGGCCCGGTGCCAGCGTCATGTCAATGAGCGTGGCGAGCCCCGCAGGTAAGCCCTTGCCGAGCATGACAAGGACGAAACGCGACTGGCAAAAAACCGGCGCTATGCGCGCTAGCGAACCGAGCGGCTCACGCCGTTCGCGTAAGGTCATGAGCAACGGTGAGACAGGCAAGTTGGTTGCCGATCTGCTCCCGTACTGGCGATGGCCTGATCTGCCGACGCTGATTACTGCCAATAGAAGCTGATCGAATCGAAGGGGCCTCTCACAATCACGTGGGGGCTCCGGTAAGCCAACAAAAAGGAATCATCATGAAATATTCGAATCTGATTGTTGTGGTCCTGACGACGCTTGCCTTGAGCGCTTGTATTAACGCCCCCCAAGGTCCTGCCGGACCGCAAGGCGCGACGGGTAATACGGGTGAAAAAGGCAATACCGGAAACACGGGCTACACCGGCGCCACGGGTGGCACCGGAGCCACCGGAAATACGGGAAGTACCGGTGCCGCCGGTGGTACCGGTGCAACCGGTGATACTGGCGCGACGGGCTACACCGGCGCGACCGGCAATACGGGTGCGACCGGCAACACGGGGGCACGGGGTAACACCGGCGCGAAAGGAACGGCCAGCGATGGCACCGTCGTGATTGTTCCGGCTCGCTAGAGACGGCCGCGCCGACGATCAATCGGAGCCCGAGACTCCCGCGCCGGTGCCGCTGGCGCGGTGACGGCGGGCTCTTCCTGGCACGAACGCTCAGTGAAACTGGGGGAGATTGATGGTGCATGACATGGAAAAGACTGCAGGAGCCTTGTCGGTGCTGTGTGCGGATGTTAGCGTCGGGGCACGTCTCTCCAGGACGCTCGATGCGCCTGAGGCGCAGTACGCGGTCAGGCGTTGCGAAAAACGTCTCCGACGCTCCGTCGAAAACTACCGTGGCCGCCTGGTCGAGTACACGGGACGCACGGTGATGGCTTTCTTTGACGAGAGCAAGGATGCTTTGCAGTCGGCCATCGAGATGCAGCGCCGCGTCGCAAATTTGCCCCGCTATCCCGGCCTGCCGCTAGCCATTCGGGTTGGTATCTGCGCTGGACATCAGTCCGCGGAAACACGCTATTTCCCCAGTGCGGGAACAAATCCCGCGATCAGCCTCTCTGCAGTCGCCGACCCCGGAAACATTCTGATTAGCCTGCCGAAGCGCGAGAAACTGTTGCCATGGGTTTCGCTCGTCGCTGAGAGCGTGCCGGACTTGCAGCTCAATTGCGGCAAGCGGCGGCTGGGGATCTTTCAAGTGACATGGCGGGAAGTTAAACCGGGGGTTCTAAGGACGGCACTGGCGCAGCTCGAGGATGTTGCCGAGCGGCTCTGCCTGCGCCACCTGGGGGGCGAGATGGTGCTCGACCAGAATCGGCCGGTAGTGAGTTTGGGTCGTCAAGCAGGCTGTGATGTCACGCTCAGCGATCGGCGCTGTTCGCGGGCGCACGCGACGATCGAGCGACGCCTGGATCGTTTTGTCTTGGTGGACCGCAGTGCAAATGGCACCTTCGTGACTTTTGAGGGCCAGATCGAGGTCTTTGTTCATCATCAGGAACTGGTGTTGTTTGGGCGGGGGAAACTCAGTCTGGGTGCGTCACCGTCAACCCCTGGGGTCGAGGTGGTTCACTTTCAGGCTGGCAGTGCTTCGTGATAGGCGCGATGCGTTCTGTCTGCGGCCAAGCCATCCTGTGTCAACCGGCCGTTGGCACGAGCACTTCCGGCTCTTGCCCTGGCGGTCGCTCAGGCAATAGAGGCGGCCACTGGCCGTGTGGGCCGCGCCTCACCATGGGCAACGCAGGTCGTCAAAGTCATTGGCGCCCGTTCATCGCAAACGCGCCCATCGAAGAAGAGTCAGACGATGCTGTTTAACTCATACGTCTTCATCTTTGCCTTCTTTCCGATCGTGTTTTTCGTTTTCTTCCGTATTGGAAAATACAGTCACGCCTTGGCTTCTCTATGGCTTGCCGCTTCCTCGCTGTTTTTTTATGGATGGTGGGATGCGCGCTATGTTGGTTTGTTGCTCGGCTCGATCGTCTTCAATTATGCGGCAGGCCATTTGATCAGCCATCGCCGGGCCGATCAGTCCGTCGTTCAGTCAAAACTGCTCTTGGCCTGCGCGGTTACGGCTAACCTGATTCTTTTGGCATACTTCAAGTACGCTAATTTCTTTGCCGACAATCTAAATCGCTTCGTGGGCAGTTCCTTGTTTGTCGGTGAAGTCGTTCTACCGCTCGGCATCTCCTTCTTCACCTTCACGCAAATCGCCTTTCTGGTAGACGCTTATCAGGGGAAAGTGAAGGAATTCAATTTTGTGCGCTACACCCTGTTCGTCACCTACTTTCCTCACCTGATTGCCGGCCCGGTGCTGCATCACAAGGAAATGATGCCGCAATTTGCCAGGCGCAACGTTTGCCACATCAATTGGGAAAATGTCGCCGTTGGTTTGACCATCTTTGTGCTGGGATTGGCAAAAAAAGTGCTGATTGCCGATTCCATGGCAGATTTTTCCACACCGATCTTCCACGCCGTCGCAGCGGGCGGGGAGCCGAAGCTGATCGAGGCGTGGATTGGTGCACTGGCCTACACCTTCCAACTGTATTTTGATTTCTCCGCCTATTCCGACATGGCGATTGGTCTGTCGCTGATGTTTAACGTGCGTCTGCCAATGAACTTCAACTCCCCCTATAAAGCCATCTCTATCATTGAATTTTGGCGACGCTGGCATATGACGCTATCGCGATTCTTGCGCGATTACCTCTACATTCCACTGGGAGGCAGCCGCCATGGTCATATGCATCGCTATTTGAATCTGATGATCACCATGCTGCTCGGCGGCCTGTGGCATGGCGCAGGGTGGACATTTGTCATGTGGGGTGGGCTGCACGGTTCTTACCTGATGGCCAACCATGCCTGGCGCAGGCTCAAACAACAATTGGGTTGGCGCGAAGGGGGCCGGCTGGCCAGGCTCGGTGCCGGCGCACTCACCTTCCTGGCGGTGGTCGTTGGCTGGGTGTTTTTTCGCGCAGACAGCTTTTCTTCGGCGATGACCATGCTCAATGGCATGGCGGGGGCGAATGGCGTGTCATTACCGGATGTCTTTAAAGGAGGCCTTGAGCAGTATTCCTTTCAGCGCAGTTGGCTTGTCTTTGCCGGATTTAGTCCATTGGCGCCTGGCTTGAACGCGCTCAAGGCGGCGCTGTTCTTGAGCTTGGGATGTTCGATTGTCTGGCTGCTTCCGAATGTGCGGCAACTGTTCATGGACTATCGCCCAACCTGTGGAGATTTGCCGGAAAATCGTACCTCGGAGACGTTCGAAGGATCACCCGTGCGCAGCCGGTATGTGTCTTACCTTCAATGGAAACCCGGCAAGGTATACGCGTGGCTGGCCGGGGCACTGTTCTGTTTTTCGGTCATGGAATTAACCCGTGTCAGCGAATTCCTGTATTTTCAGTTCTGACTATGCGCAATTATCTCCTTCATTTTATTGCCTCCGTACTGATCATCCTGTCGCCATTCCTGATGTTTGTCTGGTGGGCAGAGCCGACTTATGGTGACTTGACCCGGGTTGGAAAATGGACGGAACATGATTTTGCTCCGCACGCGCCACATCCGCATCTTCAGGTTGAAGCAAGTGGTCGAGCCCTGGTCAAGGCAGATATGATGGTTCTCGGAGATTCTTTTGCAGCGGCGAACCTGTGGCAATCCGTAATAGCGCACGACACTGGAAAGGCAATAAAGTCGTTTCACTATGAACAGAATTGCATCGCCAACTGGATTGGCGCGGCAATTTCAGATCCGGCCAGCAATATCGTTATCTTGGAAACCGTGGAAAGAAGTTTTGTAGCGCGATTCCGCCTGCTCACTTCATGTTCTCCGTCGAAGATCACGCCTTTAGAGGTGCGTGCGGGAACAAAAGAAGATATCCGGCCGACTTGGCCGCCGACTATGAGCTTGCCCTATTTGACCGCCATGCTCAGGAACACGGCGGCGTTGGACGTCTTTCACGAAAAGTATTCAAAAAGATCCCTGGTGGTCAACACGCCGATCCGTGCCGGGTGTGCCCAATTCTCAAATCGTCGCAATGACCAGCTCTTGTATTACGCTGACGACGATTTGAAGAGACAGTGGTCGGCGAAAGAAATACGGGATGCGGTGGCGAATGTCGCAACAATTCAGAAGGAAGTTGAACAAGGCGGTAAGAAATTTGTTTTTGTTGTCGCGCCTGATAAATCAACAGCGTATCAACATTGTATTTTATTCGATGCCCATGCTCGCAATATTCCAAACATTCACGAAAGTTTAATTAACGCGGGGGTACATACCCCCGACTTGCAAAGTATTTTTGTGGCCAGAGTCAATACTATTATTGATCTGTATGAACCGAATAATACACACTGGAGTGACGCCGGTTTCATCCTGGCGGGTGAGGAAATAGGCCATTACCTCTTAAAGGAAAAATGAATCACCGACCGGCGTGAAATGACGAGGGCGGCATCGCCCGGCATCGAATCAATGAGGGAAAGCAGATGTCTGGTAAGGGCAATACCCAAATTCCGGGATAGCCGCGGTTTTTCTGGTGCGTCACAATTGATAGCTATTCAGCTAACCAGGAAGAATCGGGTCTTCGTCCATGCACGTTGCTGTCAGTCCACGGCAGAATCAGTTGCTCGCCGCGCTTCCGGCGTCTGTTCTCGAGCGCCTGTTTGCCGATCTGGAGTTGATCTGGATACCGCGCGGCGAGGTTCTGCACGAACCGGGTGCGCCACTGCATTACGTCTATTTTCCGACCAGTGCCATTGTCTCCCGGCTCTATCTGATGGAAGACGGTGGGTCGAGCGATGGGGCGATGACTGGTAACGAAGGCATGATTGGCATCGCGCTTTTCATGGGCGGGGAGACGTCGCCGCATCGTGCGGTCGTGCTAAGTAGCGGCTATGCGTACCGGCTCCCCAGTTTGGTACTCAAGCGCGAATTCAATCGCTTCGGCGGTCGGCGCAACGGCGCCTTCAGTCGCCTGTTATTGCGCTATGCTCAGGCACTATTTACCCAGATGGCGCAAACGTCTATCTGCAACCTGCACCATTCGCTCGCCCAGCGGCTTTGTTGCTTGTTGCTGATGAGCGTCGACCGTTCGCCGTCGAACGAGTTGACGATGACGCAGGATCTGATCGCCAATCTGCTCGGTGTGCGTCGCGAGGGAGTCACCGAGGTGGCCGGGAAGTTGCAGGCCGCCGGCCTGATTCAATACCACCGTGGCCATATCGCCGTCCTTGATCGGGCTGGCCTGGAGGCCCGCGCCTGCGAGTGTTACGGGCTCATCAAGAGAGAAACGGAGCGCCTGCTGCCCCGGTCGCTCTTCTGGATACATTCCGAGGCGGAAGTCCGCGCGCCGGTGATTGGCGCCCCGCACCTGTCTGTGATCGGGGATGAGCATCCCTGAGTGAGCGCAGCATGGGTGGATTGCGGGTTAACGCCGGCATCGGGACGACCTCGGTCGTGCGCGCGGGGCCATCTGTACGTCGTCGCACAGAACATCTTTCCAGGGCGGGCGATGATTGTTGCATCCGTCAGCCAGGTCAAGGCGGACCCGATCATTGAATCGCCCAGGAAGGAACAACCATGCTGCCCACCGCGAAAAGCCACGAAGGCAAACGTGTCCCCAATGTCACCCTGAGAACCCGTGCCAACGATCAGTGGCAGGACCTCATCACAGAAGACCTGTTCAAGGGTCGAACCGTCGTTGTGTTTTCCCTACCCGGTGCCTTTACCCCGACCTGCTCAAGTACCCACTTGCCGCGTTACAACGAGCTTGCCGACGCGTTCAAAGCCAACGGCGTCGACGAGATCGTCTGCCTGGCGGTCAATGATGCCTTTGTCATGAACGAATGGAAGGCGAATGAGCAGGCCGGCAATCTGACCTTGCTGCCCGACGGCAACGGTGAATTTACCGCCGGCATGGGCTTGCTGGTTGATAAATCGAAGCTCGGTTTCGGCCAGCGCTCCTGGCGCTATTCCATGCTGGTCAAGAACGGCGTGATCGAAAAGATGTTCATCGAGCCGGAAAAGGAGGGGGACCCGCTGGAAGTCTCGGACGCCGAAACCATGCTCAAGTACATCAATCCGAAGGCCGTGGTACCGCAGCCCGTGGTGATTTTCGCCAAACCCGGCTGTCCTCACTGCGCCCGCGCCAAGGCATTGCTTGCAACCAGGGGGTATCGCTACGACGAGATCAGCCTCGGCAAGCTTATTACCTCAAGCACGCTGCGCGCGGTTTCCGGCAGCGACACCTGGCCGCAGGTTTTTATCGGCGGCAAACTGGTCGGGAATGCCGACGATCTGGAAGCCTATTTGGCGGCGCACAAAGCGGCCTAAGGCAGCATTCTGGAAGACCGTGGGCCTGGTCGCGTTGACGTTCGAGGCATGAGACATGAATACGATGCAAACGGACGTGGCCGTCATTGGTGCGGGCACAGCTGGTCTTGCCGCCTACCGCGCTGCCAACGTGGCCGGTGCGCGCGTTGTGCTGATCGAGGGCGACGCCTACGGTACCACCTGCGCGCGCGTCGGTTGCATGCCGAGCAAGCTGCTCATTGCCGCCGCCGAGGCCGCCGATGCCGTTGTCCAAGCGTCGGGGTTCGGCATCCATGTCGATGGCTGCATGCGCATCGACGGACGCGAGGTTATGGCGCGCGTGCGACGCGAGCGCGACCGTTTTGTCGGTTTCGTGCTGTCCGCCGTGCAGGATATCCCCGAAGCACAACGCCTGCGTGGTCACGCCCGTTTCATCGACGACCATGCGTTGATCGTCGACGCCCATACGCGGCTCACTTGCAAGAGCATCGTCATCGCTACCGGCGCGCATGCCGTCCAACTGGACGCCTACCAGTGTCTGGGCGACCGCCTGATCATTAACGACGACGTGTTCAATTGGCACGATCTGCCCAACGCCGTGGCCGTTATCGGCCCGGGAATCATCGGTCTTGAATTGGGCCAGGCGTTGCATCGTCTGGGCGTTCGGGTAGCGGTGTTCGGGCGCGGCGGCCGCGTCGGGCCGCTTGGCGATCCGGCGATCCGGGCTTACGCTATCGCCGCCTTCAACGAGGAATTTACCCTGCTGCCCGACGCCCACATTGCCAACATGCAGCGCGACGGCGAGCGTGTCGTCATCCAGCGCACAGGGGCCGCTGGTGCGCAAGAGACCGAGGTTTTCGACTACGTTCTGGCTGCCACCGGCCGCGCGCCGAATGTGGCGGGGATCGGTCTCGATCAGACGACGCTCGAACTTGACGCCAAAGGCGTGCCCTTGTTCGATCCGGCGACCGCGCGGACAGTCAGCGCCGACCGGGCCAGCCCGATCTTCATCGCCGGCGATGCCAGCAACTTCATTCCTCTACTCCACGAAGCGGTCGACGAGGGCCGCATTGCCGGGACCAATGCCGCTGCGCTCGCTCTCGGCCAGCCAGTGCAGCCTGGCCTGCGCCGGGCGCCGATGGGCGTGGTGTTCACCGATCCGCAGATCGGCATCGTCGGCGGTGGTTTTCGTGCGCTGGAAGGCGTTCACTTCGTCACCGGGCAGGCGGGTTTCGAGGACCAGGGGCGCGCGCGCGTCCTGCGCAAGAACAAGGGACTGTTGAATGTTTACGGAGATGCCGCGAGCGGCCGTTTCCTCGGTGCGGAAATGCTGGCACCGGCCGCCGAGCATCTGGCGCATCTTCTGGCCTGGGCGCTGCAGAACGAAATGACGGTCGCGCAGATGCTGGAAATGCCCTTCTATCACCCGGTCATCGAAGAAGGCCTACGCACGGCGCTACGCGATCTCAACGCCAAGCTGCGCAAGGCTTCGCCATAGTCCGTGCCGCCCGGCTTGGTCGGCTTATCTTTGGCAGAACCAGACCCATTCCCGCCATGGCGACAAGCTACACCAGAGGTCAAGTGGGCTGGGACCGGGGTGCCACGTCACGGTCACGTCATCTTCATCGCAACGTGGCAGGATCCGGCGATCGTACGCCATACGGGTTTCGACTACTTTCAGTGTCCGGTAGGCTTCGGACACCGCCTTGAATTTGCGTTCGCCGTCTGGGTCGCTGCTGACGTCCGGATGAAAGCGTTGCGCCAAGCGGCGGTAGGCCCGCTTGATTTCAGCCCCGGTCGCGGTCTGCTCGATGCCTAAGGTGCGGTAGTAATCCTGGGTTGTCATGGAAAAACTCTCCTTTGCGGAAGACCGCAAACGACAGACTCGGCAGCAAGCACTCTCGAAGGATCCCGGCCGTTGTCGTCATGTCTCATCCCTCATGCTACGCGGGGACGCATCGTCGTCTGTGCGTTGCCGAACACAGAAAAAGTTTTGCTGAGCACTGGCACGGGCTTGCTAGTCCTGGCGAGAAAACGGGGCGATCAGACCGCGGGGGCAAGGGAGAATTGCCTGGACACGAATGCCCAGATCATGCGTGATGCGTCCGGGCCCTGCGGGTCGCTGTAGGCGCGGCCCGCGGCGCCGCCACTCCAGGCATGGCCCAGTCCCTTGACTTCGCAGAGGGTGGCGACGAGTCGTCCGCCACTTCGGTAGTCGGTGACGGTCGCCGCGTAGCGCGCGCCGCGTTGCACGGTGCGCGGCGCGCCCGCTTGGGCGTCGGCGCGAACCGCCCAGCGCTGTGCCGCCGCAACACCGTTGCTGGGGGCGACGACGCGGTCGGCACTGCCATGAATGACCAGTAGCGGGGGCAGATGCGTTGCAGCAGCGAGCGGTGCCAGCGGAAGGCTCGCCACGCGGCGCCCGCGCATGGCACTGAGGGCGCTTGCCGAAGAATATGCGACGCCTGGAGCGATACCCGAATGCATGGCAATCGCCCGGAAACTTTCTGGATGCCGCGTCGCCAGTAGCGCCGCCATACTGGCCCCCGCCGAGATGCCGGCCAGGGCGATGCGTGTCGAGTCGACGGCTTCCAACAGGCAGATCTGGTTGATCGCCGCTTCGATCGTGCTGGCCTCGCTTTGCGCCCGCCCCGATCGTGTCTCGTACCAGTTCCAGCAGCCTTGCGCATTGGACAGGTGGTCCTGTTCCGGGTAGAGGACAAAAAAGCGTTTGTGGGCGGCGATCCGATTCATCTGGCTGGCGGCGGCCAGTCCATTGGCGTCCTGCCAGCAACCGTGCAGCATCACGACAAGCGGCAGGTGCTCAGTGCGCAGTACATTAGGTGGCGTGTAGAGCCGGTAGAGGCGAGCGCCTGCCGCGCCAATGGCGATGCCCGTGCTCCAGTTGGCGCTGTGCGCCGGCGTGCGTTTTCGCGCGCTGCTTTGACGTCCGCCCGGCGCGGCCCGCAGCGCCTGCGTCACCGCCTTCGAACCGACGCGTATCGCGCTGCGCGTTAGCGCCGTCAGCGTGCGCCGGAACGAACGATTCCAAAGCGTCTTTCGCGTGCGTCTGGCCATGACTGGTGGCCTCGCTCGATCGGAAGGGCCCGCCTTACTTCTTTAGGCTCATGCGGCTGTCTACGTTGACGACGCCATCGACGCCTTTGGCAACCTCCACCGCGCGCGTCAATTGGGTGACGTTATCGACGAATCCGCTCAATTGGACCTCACCTTTTCGCGTCGTGACCGAGACATCCAGGCTCTTCATCAGCGGGTCGGCGAGCATCGCCGCCTTGACCTGCGTGGTGATCACGCTGTCGTCGATCTTGTTGCCGACGGTTTGTTTGCCTTCTTTGAGGGTCAACTTGTTGTCCACATTCTTGACGCCTTCAATACCCTTTGCTACGGCGACACCGCGATCGATCTGGGACTGATTGTCAGCGAAGCCACTTAACATCACTTCGCCCTTGTTCGTCTTGACCTTGATGTCGAGACTCTTGACATTTTCATCCGCCATCAATGCGCTTCTGACCTTAGTTGTAATCACCGAATCATCGACCTCGGCGCCGATGGTCTTGGCGGGCGCGGTGCCGCCCGTCTCCTGCGCCTGGTTGCAGCCAGATAGGGTGACGAGCAAGGCGCAGGCGGCGATGGCGCCAGCGCAAACAATGCGTTTCGGGAGCGTAGCCATGATGGGTCCAGTACGAAGTGAAAAGAGTGGGAGCAAACAGATGAAGCTTCGCGCATTTGCGCAGCGTCGATCTGTGCGCTAACGAACGGAGCGTGACGTCGCAGGCGTTATGCTTTGTGGTTTATGACAGCCATTGCTGCCATATAGCGGTTGGTCGCGTTGCGTGCGCCGGCAAAGTGGCTGCGCAGCGCGTAGTCGCCCAGGGCGAAGTGCTGCTCGAATACCGCACTCATGTAGCTCAGGGCGTCCGCCGGCGGCAAAACCAGCCGCGCGTCGGCTTCGCTGCTCCTGACGACGACGTCCATGCCGTTCTTGTGCGCCAGATGCATGATCGCATGGTTTTCAAACAGGCAATGCATGAATAGTTCGCGCAAGCCCCAGTTGCGGGCGTGCACATGGGCGCGCCGGAGTAGTGCACCGCCAACGCCCAGATCGCGATAACCAGGCAGTACGGAGACGCCTAGCTCGGCATCCTCGTCAGCGCGGGCGAGATGCGCTGCGCCAATGATGTGCAATTCATCGTTCACTACGGCAAACATGGCGTCGCGTTCGAAATCGATCCCCTTCACGTAGCGGCAGATCGCTACATCATGGAGGACGGCGCCGAAGCGCCGTCGTCGGTCTTCACCCGCCAGCGCCAGGAAATGATGCGCCAGCGCCAGCCGGTCGACGCCGGACAACTCCCTGACTGGGCTGATCATGACTACTTGCCGTGGACAATGTCTTTGACGTCTTTCTTTAGGTCGCCCAGACCGGCCTGAACTTTGCCGCCGATATTTTGAACCTGCCCTTTTTGCTCCAAGTCTTTGTCGCCGCTGATCTTACCGGCGACTTCCTTGACCTTGCCTTTTGCTTCTTCGACGCGACCTTTGACTTGATCCTTGTTCATGGGGCTCTCCTGCAAATGATTGGGGGCGCTAGCGCGACTGCTTTTCCAGTGCTCAGCGTGAACGAGGATAGCTACGAGATCCGGCGCGCTCTGTGCGGTAGCGCGCAGAGGCGAACGGCGTTCTCTAGGTGCCGGGTGGTAGCGACGCGTTGTCGGCTTTGGCGGCGCCGCTCGACGGGACATTGGCCTGGTGCCGGTACAGCGTGTTGCGGCTGATGCCGAGGCGCCGCGCGGCTTCCGACATGTTGCCGTGGCTCTGCGAGATGGCCCGGGCGATGGCCGCTTCGGAGAGGTCGCGCAGATTCTCCGTCGCCTCGCCGCTGGCCGCCTGGGAAGGCGGGACCGGCCAGTGCAGTTCCTTGGCGAGGTCGTCGGGCAGATGGCGCCAGCCGATGTGGGTTTCGCCCTCGTCGAGCAACGAGCAGGCGACACGCAGGGTGTCGCTCAACTGGCGCAAGTTGCCGGGCCATGGGTATTCGGCAAAAGCCGTGGCGACGGCCGGCGCCAGGATGACGCCGCGCTTCGGCGCGAGCTCCTCGAGTAGGCGCGCCAGCACCGCCGGCAAGTCGTGCCGTTCGCGCAGTGGCGGGAGTTGCAGCGTCAGGCCGTTGAGGTGGTAGTAGAGATCGGCATCGAAACGGCCTGCGTCTACCTCTGCTTTCAGGTTGACGCGGGTGGCGGCGATCAGCACGAGATCGACCGGCAGGCGCTCGCCGCCGAACGGCGTCACACGGCCTTCCTGCAGGACGCGCAGCACGCGCGCGTACAGCGTCTGTGGTAGCGCTTCAATGTTGCCGAGAAACAGGGTGCCGCCGTCGGCTTCGCGGATGCGCCCTAGAGCGCCTTCCCGGCACAGGCTGGGAGCGTAGCCGAATAGTTCCGTCTCGACCAGACTCAACTGCAAGGCGGCGCAGTTGACGGCGACGAAGGGGCCGTCGCGGCGCGGGCCGGAGGCGTGAAAGGCGCGCGCAAAGCTCTCCTTGCCGACCCCCGTTTCGCCTTGCAGCAGCAGCGCGATCGGCTTGCCGATCAGTTTGCGTGCCTTGTCGATGGCGACGGTCAGGTGGTCGTCGCCCATGTCGAGGACAGTGAGCGCATCAGACGAACGCGGCGCGGGTGCGGCGACGGTGACACGGGGCGCCTGACGCAATTCAAGCCGCACGAACAGGCGCTTGCCATCGGCGCAGGTCACCAGCATGAGTTCGCCGGGGCGGCGTCGCCCCCAGTCGAGGAGGTCGGTCATGCGCAGTTCGAGGACGCGCGAAATCGCTGTGCTGTTCAGGTCGGCGCTACGCAGGCCGAGCAGCGCCAGCCCCGCCTGGTTGGCGCCAATGATCCAGCCGTCCTCGGAGAGCGCGGCGATGCCTTCGGCGAAGGTGCCGATGCCTTCGGCCATCGGGTGGAAACGAATACGCAGAGTTTTGGCGTAATAGGCGTCGAACAACGGGTTCTCGACCATCTGGGCCGCGGCACGAACCAGGCTGAAGGTATGTGGATGGTGCTGGCGCTCGTCGCCGGAAATATTGAGGATGCCGAGCAGGCGGCCATCGGGCGCGCTCAGAGGGGCCGCCACGCTGGACAGGAACCCGTTGCGTTCGAGGAAGTGTTCACCGCCGTGCACGACCAGCGCTCGCTTCTCGGCCAGAGCCGTGCCGATGGCGTTGGTGCCGCGGTGACGCTCGTGCCAGGAGGCGCCGGGCGTCAGCGAGACGCGTTCGGCACGGAGCAGGAAATCGGGGTCGCCAAGGGCCTGCAGCACGACGCCATTTTCTTCAGCCAGGGCCACCATGCCGCCTGACTGGCAGGTCTGTGCTCGTAGGTATTCCATCACCGGGTTGGCATGGGCGATCAACTCGTGATGGACTTCTTTGACCCGTGCCAGTTCGCCGGCATCGAGACGGCCGGTCTCCGGCAGGCGGCCGTCGGGGGACAGGCCAGCGTCAATGCTGCGTCGCCAGGAGCTGGCGACCAGGGCGCTGACCAGATAGCCCAGTGGCAACGCGCCGCCTTTCAGGAGCAGGTCACGGGCACGACGCAGAGCCGCGCGATCGGGCCGGGGATTTTCTTGCATGAATGGCCCTCGGTGGCGGAAATGGACAGCTGAAGCATAATGAGACAACAAAGACGCCGAGGCGTGCGCGCCGCAGCGAAATTGGGAGTTCTTAGTTTCCCTGCTGCCGACAGCCGGAAGGCCGTTTCAAAAAAACGCTACTATAGATCATGGAAACGCCGTTGCATGGGTGCCTGCGAATGCCGATGTTTCAACGGTATTTTTAAGTCGACCACAAATGACGTTCCGGTCGGCAGATCGTTTCGATCAGTCCCAGGAGCGGAAAGGAAGAGCATGGCAAAGCTGGCCCAGGCGAAGAAAAACGGCACGCCGGCGGTTAAGCGCCCAACACTGAAGCCATCTGCCGTGCCGGTCGAGGATGCGGCGGCTGTTGCCGACACGGGGCAACGCCCTTTTCCGATCGTTGCCCTAGGCGCTTCGGCCGGCGGCCTCGAAGCCCTGGCGCAGTTTCTGGAGCATGTGCCGGCGGGTAGGGGCATGGCCTTTGTCGTCATCCAGCATCTCGATCCGACGCAAAAGGGCATGCTGCCGGAGTTGCTACAGCGCGCCACCCCCATGCCGGTAGCACAGGCCAGGAACCGCATGAAGGTGAAGCCCGGTTGCGTTTACGTGATTCCGCCCAACCGCGATCTGTCGATTCTGCACGATTGCCTCTACCTGCTCGAACCGGTGGCGCCGCGCGGCCTGCGCCTGCCGATCGACTTCTTCTTCCGCGCCCTCGCCGACGACCGGCGCGAGCACGCCATCGGGGTCATCCTTTCCGGCATGGGCTCGGATGGCACGCTTGGCCTGCGCGCCATCAAGGAGCGCGGCGGTCTGGTCCTGGTGCAGGACCCCGCGACGGCCCGGTTCGACAGTATGCCGCGCAGCGCCGTCGATGCGGGCCTGGCCGACATTGTCGCCGCGGCCGAGGAATTGCCGCTGCGCATCGGCGACTATCTGCGTCACACGCCGCGCGTCGCGCCTGGACCGGTCATTTTGGAAACCGAGACGGCGGAACAGCGCAGTGCCTTCGACAAGACATGCATCCTGCTGCGGGCGCGCACTGGTCACGATTTTTCACTCTACAAGAAGAGCACCGTCTATCGCCGCATCGAGCGCCGCATGGCCATTCATCAGATCGACCGGATCGCCGACTACGTGCGCTACCTGCGCGAGAACCCGCAGGAAGTGGATCTGCTGTTCAAGGAACTGTTGATCGGCGTCACCAAGTTTTTCCGCGACACGGCGCCCTGGGTCTGCCTGCAGGAGACGGCGCTGCCCGAACTGCTCGCCGCCTATCCGGCGGGCGCCGCGCTGCGCGCCTGGGTGGCTGGGTGTTCGACCGGCGAAGAAGCGTATTCTCTGGCTATCGCTTTCCGCGAAATGCAGGAAAGACTGGGTTCGCTGGCGCGCTACTCGCTGCAGATCTTCGCCACCGACCTTGATGCGGACGCCATTGAGCTGGCGCGTCAAGGCCTCTACCCGGCCAACATCGCCGCCGATGTGTCGGATGAGCGCCTGAAGCGTTTCTTCGTCGAGGACGGCGGCGGCTATCGGGTCAGCAAGGAAATTCGCGAGATGGTCGTCTTCGCGCCGCAGAACCTGATCATGGATCCGCCTTTCACCAAGCTCGATATTCTCACCTGCCGCAACCTGCTGATCTACCTTGGTGGCGAACTGCAGAAGAAGCTGTTGCCGCTTTTTCACTACAGCCTCAAACCGGGCGGCATCCTGATGCTGGGCAGCGCCGAATCGATCGGCGGCTTCACCGACCTGTTCACCCCGCTCGATGCCAAGGCACGCCTCTTCCGGCGCGGCACCAGCCCGCTGAATACCGTCGAACTGGTGTTCCCGACCCGCTACTTTCCAACGAAAAACGAATCGCTCATGGACGTCAAATCCGAACCAGCCCCCGCCAACCTGCAAGATCTTGCCGACCACCTGCTGCTGCAGCAGTTTTCTCCGGCCGCGGTGCTGGTCACCGGCAGCGGTGACCTGGTCTATATCAGCGGCCGGACCGGCAAGTACCTAGAGCCGGCGGCGGGCAAGGTAAACTGGAACATTCACGCGATGGCGCGCGAGGGGCTGCGCAACGAGCTGGCCATCGCGTTGCCCAAGGCACTGCGGGGCGGCGAGCGGGTGGTCTGCCGCGGCCTGCACGTTGGCGGCAATGGTGGTAACGGTGGCACGCAGCTGGTCGACCTGATTGTGCAGCCGATCGACGAACCGGCCGCTCTGCGCGGCATGGCGATGGTCGTTTTCTCCGAAGTCGCCTCGCCGCCGCAGACTGGGGCTACCGGCAAAGCGGGGGCGCGGCGCAGCCAAAGTGCGGGCGAAGTGGAGCCGGCGTTGGCGCTGGCGCGTCAGCAGGTGCAGACCCTGCGCGAGGAGATGCAGACCTCGCAGGAAGAGCTTAAGTCTGCCAACGAGGAACTGCAATCGACCAATGAGGAGCTGCAATCGACCAACGAGGAACTGACCACCTCCAAGGAGGAAATGCAGTCGCTCAACGAGGAGCTGCAGACGGTGAACGTTGAGCTGCAATCGAAGGTGGATGAACTGTCGTCGGCCAACAACGACATGAAGAATCTGCTCAACAGCACCGACATGGCGACCATCTTCCTCGACAACGTACTGCATGTACGGCGCTTCACCACCCAGGCGACGCGACTGTTCAAGTTGATTCCGGGCGATGTTGGCCGGCCCTTATCCGACATCGTTACCGATCTCGACTATCCCGGCCTGCTCAGCGACGCCGAGGACGTGCTGCGCACGCTGGCCTTTTCGGAGCGGGAAGTTGCGGCCGGCAACGACCGCTGGTTCCAGGTGAAGATCATGCCTTACCGCACCCTGGAAAACGTCATCGACGGCGTCGTTATCACTCTTAATGACATTGGCCGGGCCAAGCGCTTGGAGGCGCAGCTGCGCGGCGACGTCGACAATGCCAGGGAATCGCCATGACGAACGCGGACGAAGCCGACGGTCTGCGCGGCGTCGCCGAAGCGCGATTGCGATCGCGCCGGGCGACCGATGGGGTGGGCGCGAGCAATGCCGATCAGGTACGCCTGGTGCACGAACTGCAGGTGCACCAGATCGAGCTGGAGATGCAGAACGCCGAGTTGCGTCAGGCTCGTTCCGAGCTCGAAACGGCGCTTGCCGCCTACACCGAACTGTACGACTTCGCCCCGCTCGGCTATCTCACCTTAACGTCCGACGGCCTGATCAAGAAGATTAATCTTACGGGGGCCACGCTGCTCGGCGTGGAACGACAAAATCTGCTGAATAAGCGCTTCGTCTCGCTGGTCGCGCGGGTCGACCAGGAGCGCTGGAGCCAGCATTTTTGGCGTGTGCAAGAAGACGGGGGGCGAAGCATGGCGGAATTTTCCCTGCGCCGCCGAGATGACGCCGTCTTTTATGCCCAACTCGACTGCGTGCGTTGTGAAGGCGGCGCCTCTGAGGTGCGTATCGCGTTGAGCGATATCAGCGAGCGCAAGCAAGCCGAAGAAGCCCTTTTAAAGGCGGGCGCGCTGCAAAGCGCAATCTTCAACAGCGCCAATTTCTCGAACATCGCCACCGACGCCAACGGCGTCATCCAGCTATTCAACGTTGGCGCCGAACGCATGCTCGGCTACACCGCTGCCGAAGTGATGAACCGGATCACGCCTGCCGCCATCGTCGATCCGCAGGAACTGATCGCGCGCGCCCAGGCCTTGAGCGTCGAACTGTCCACGCCCATCGCGCCGGGATTCGAAGCGCTGGTCTTCAAGGCCTCGCGCGGCACCGAAGATATCTACGAACTGACCTACATCCGCAAGGACAGCAGCCGGCTGCCGGCTCTCGTCCTGGTTACCGCTCTGCGCGACACCGCCGGTCGAATCATCGGCTACCTGCTGATCGGCACCGACAACACAGCACGCCAGCGCGTCGAGGCCGAACGGGCGCGGCTCGACCAGGTGCTGCAGGACAAGAACGCCGAACTTGAGCACGCCAAGTTCGTCGCCGAGAAAGCCAACCAGGCGAAATCCGACTTCCTCTCCAGCATGAGCCACGAACTGCGCACACCGCTC
>Ga0209125_1001225_pt1 | contig 25390 bp, 19 predicted proteins | sample BarGraIncub1131A_FD_184503 | JGI IMG/M metagenome (GOLD analysis project Ga0209125, IMG submission 184503) | Arctic peat soil microbial communities from Barrow, Alaska - Barrow Graham LP Incubations 11-31A (SPAdes) (version 2) | ecosystem: Environmental > Terrestrial > Soil > Wetlands > Peat... | reverse complement strand
TATTGTTGTCCCGGCTAAAACAGCAAAGGTTGAAGTCGTGCCTAATCCCACTTTAACCGGAGCGGCGGCCCTTGCAGTGCCTGGTACCATAACGACCATGAAAAGTGTTATGACCAAAGACGCAATTAGCTTTCTATATGATTTTTTCATTGATTTACTCAGTCCTTTCAATTATCAGTTTCTTGAGGTCGCGCACCACAATTGTTACTGTAGAATTAGAGCCTTGATTATCTAAGTCTCCTATTGCTTTTTCCTTGGTTTACACGATGTTATGATTCCAGTTACTACTTTTCTGGGTTTGAAATCAACATATGTTAATGGTCAAATATTGAATGTAAATCAATTTTATTATATCTACGGCAACGATTTGATCTACATCATTTCTAATCAGCCCCATTGAGCAACTCCCACCCTCTCCCTGCTTTATCATATCAGTATTTGATATTAGTGCTCTTCTTGGAATCATCATTAGAATCACCGCCTTTATTATAACTATATTGCCATTAATTAATTATACATTTATCATCATTTTTAGTCAACTTATTATAAAAAATATTATCCCGAACTACATAACCTCAAAGGCGTGCATTTACCGCAGAAAGTATGCTACACTTGAGGACGTTAAGACGGATGTATTCGAGTACGTGGAGCAGTTTTACAACAGAAAACGTATGCACGCGCCTTTGGGCTATCTGAGCCCGGTGGAATATCGTCTGAAGTATGGCGGCCTTAAAACTGCATAATTCAATATTTTATAGTTGCCCATATCGGTACAAACGTACTATCCCTTTTTTGCCGCACTCCATTTTGATCTTTTTAGAATTTGCCCTTTCAGCGAATTGCTTGGGTTCTATTCCGGCGTGTACCAAAATACCTATCAAGTATCCATTCTCGGTGTCAGCCCTGTATGGATGGGAAACAATGAAGATCAGAAGCAGGATCTTGCAAGGCTTCTAAAAAAAGGCAACATTTTTGCTTTCGGTATGTCGGAAAAGAAGCCCGGCGCCAACCTTTATTCAATTATTAAGGCCAGTCTGCAAGAATTTACTTTGAGAGCAACTTGTAAAGAACCTGTGCCATCTGTGCTCTGGTCGATAGGCCTATAGGATCGACCTTTCCTTGGCTGCCTGAAATCACACCGCTTGCCGTGAAAGCGTTTATTGCAGCTTTGGCATATACCGCAATTTGACCCTCATCACTATAGCTTTTTGTTATTGTTCCGGTCGGAAGTTTACCAAGACTTTTTAGTGCGTTGTACATAAGCATAAACATATCTTGACGTGAGATATTGTTTTCCGGAAAGTACGCATTGTTGCCAACACCTTGCGTTATACCAAGGCGTTTTGCGGTAGCCAGATATTTCGTATAATACGTATTTCCTGCATCATTAAAATTATCGGCAACACTTGCATCAGGCCTTATGTCGTAGGCCCTCATCAGCAGAACAACAAATTGTCCTCTGGTAAGCATTGCGTCTGGGCTGAATCTTAAGTATTCGGTCCCATTCGTAATGCCCTTTTGGGCAATAAACTTGACAGCCGGGCTGTACCATGCACTGTCCGGGACATCAACAAAGCCTGAAGAAGTCTGCTTTTCAATAGTATAGGTATCAATTGCTTCCATAGTATCAACGCGATAGGTCGTAATAGTGAGTGCATTGCCGGTTACTGCAATATCTGAAAAAGTCGGTGTATACAGCTGCGTGCGTACTGCCGCGTAGGCTTCCGCAGACGTTTTCATATCGTAGTATTTGCTATCGCTCGCAGAACCGGCCGTGATATATACTGTGCCGGTCGGGTTTACAACGTGGCCATTCGGATCGACTGCCTGGTCTTTCTGTGCTATTCCGCCCAGCATCTGATAGGTTCTGGTATAGCAGTGGTCATGGCCGGAAAGCACAATATCAATATGATATTTGTCTATAATCGGATACAGGTTTTTCCTCAAAGAAGCGATGGAAGAGTCGGTGGAGTGCTCGGCGGAGCTGTAAATTGACTGGTGAAACATCAAAACAGTCCACGTCACATCAGGATTGGCGGCAATTGCTTGCCCAATAAAGGCATCGTGCAACGTGGTATCGGTGCTGTTTGTATTAAGCACCAAAAAAAGGACGCAGCCATACTTGAACCAATAATCACCACCTGCCGGGGTCGCCCCGTAATAGGCAGATTCATTCGGCTCGAAAAAATGATAGGAACAAATCGGACTGTTTGAAATATTTTCATGGTTTCCTGCGGTCGGTGCAATTGGGACGCTTCGGAGTAGTGGAGAAGATAAAAAGGCGTCATATTCGCTCTCGGAATAATAATCGACCTGGTCCCCCGCGCTTAGTATAAAGCTTGCGTCGCTGAAATTGCCTAGCGTTGCTTGAAGCGTTTTCTCCCAGTTAGCCTTGTCGCTTGAAATGTTCCCGCTGGCACCAATCTGCGCATCGCTGATGAAAATTGCGTTGTAGTTGCCGCTGTCTTCTGTTTTAAAGCTGTAAACTGCGCTATAGCTTACGCCGTTTCCAACTCGGTAGACATATTCCGTTAACGGCGATAGCCCCTTCACGGTGACTTTGTTTGAATAATATCCGGTCGTGGCTGTGCTGACTGCTCCGGAAAACCTCTCAGCCGTGACGGGAAAAACACTCCCTGCCATATCGGAACTCTTTGCAAGCTGAACATAACATGATGAACTGTTGGCATTTGAATACCAGCAGAAATTCATCATGGCCTCATTGCTCCCCGGCTGCAAGGTGACATCTTTTACTGTGTAATTTGACGCGCCTGCTGTTACAAGCGCTGAAAATGTTGTAAAGGTTAAAAGTAATAACAGTACCCAAATCAGTACTTTGTGTGTTTTTTTCATTTTGCCACCACCCATATTGGATTTAAACGAGCACTCTTTGTTAATATGCTCGCCTTTTCAATTCTTAGTTTTTATTATAAGTGAAGCAACAAATGCTATCGGAAAAAGTAGCAAACTAAAAACATACCATTTAACGAAGTTTCTTCCTTTCTGGTAGGCTTTGACTGAAGGCCACGTAGCAAATAATGCTAAGAGCATTAAACCGCAGGTACTAAATAGTCCAATCGCTGTAAAGATATTATTACCAAACTGCATCGTCCATCACCTCAAATTCATTAATAATCAAAGTAACTCTCCATATTTTCGGATGAACATAGTTTTCAGCAAAGTAGCTAATCCCATGTAGCAGAGTATCATTCCTACAAGCCATGGAAAGTATGACAATGGCAAGCTGGACATACCGAATGCCTTGCCAAAAGAGGTATATGGAATGATTGTACCCACTGTAATTGATAAAGTTGTCAATAATAAAACGGGTAATGCAGCTCTGCTCTGTATAAAAGGTATTTTCGGAGTACGTATCATGTGGATGACTAAGGTTTGGGACCAGAGACTTTCTACAAACCACCCAGCATTGAATAATGATATAAATAGAATGTTGTTTACGCCTGGAGCACCAAACGCTCCGCCGCAGACTGACGGGCAGATAACGAAGAACATGATGATATAGGTTATTATGTCAAATACAGAGCTGGTAGGACCAATCCAGATCATGAACTTACCAATTGATGACGCATCCCATTTTCGTGGCTTTTTCAGGTAATCTTCGTCCATATGGTCCCATGGAATGGATGTGCATGACAAATCATAGATAAAATTCAAGACTAAAATTTGTATTGGCAACATGGGCAAAAATGGGAGGAAGGCGCTGGCTGCGACAACAGAAAACATATTGCCAAAATTCGAACTGGCTGTCATCTTGATATATTTGATGATATTCCCAAACGTCTTGCGGCCTTCGATAACCCCTTCGCTAAGAACCCCCAAGTCCTTTTCCAACAGGATGATATCGGCCGACTCCTTAGCTATGTCAACGGCTGTGTCAACAGAAATCGCGACATCGGCTTCTCGCATTGCTACTGCATCATTGATTCCGTCACCCAAAAACCCAACAGTATGCCCGTTTTCACGCAGTAATTTGACAATGCGAGCCTTTTGCTGAGGTGCTAATTTTGCAAATACACTAACCTTTTCTATTTCGACAGCTAACGTCTTATCATCCATTTGTTCAATTTGGCTGCCTAGAAGGAGGGTATCCACATTAATCCCGACCTGCATGCAAATATATCGGGCTATTGCGTCATTATCTCCTGTCAGAATCTTCACTGATATGCCCTTATCGTTCAATGCTTGAATTGCTGACTTTGATGATTCTTTGGGCGGATCAAGAAATGCCACATAACCCATAAAGGTCATGTCTGTTTCATCTTTAGCGGAAAATTCTCCAACGGCTGAGGGGTTGTTTTTCTGAGCCACGGCAATCACGCGCATTCCCTGTTCATTCAATTTGCTTATGTTTTGAAGTATTTCCTCTCTTAATTTCGGAGTTAGATCCAGCGCTTTGCCTTTGTATTCTGCGCATGAAGAAATATTCAACATTTCTTCGACGGCACCTTTTGTGATCATCTGGGTTTTACCAGCTGTATCCTTAATAATTACACTCATTCGCCGCCGATTGAAATCGAAAGGAATTTCATCGACTTTTGTATAGTTACCAATGTCGGAACGGAGTTCTTCTTCTCCTACATGGGCAACAATAGCGACATCCATCAAATTTTTCAAACCAGTCTGATAATAGCTATTAAGAATGGCATGACGCAGCACTCGTGAATCCTCTTCGCCTTGAACATTCAAATGCATCTCTAAGACGACCTTATTCTGTGTAATAGTACCGGTCTTATCAGTGCACAGAATATCCATAGCACCAAAATTCTGCATTGAATTCAAAGACTTGACGACGGTTTTCTTTTTCGACATCGCCACTGCACCTTTTGCCAGATTGGTTGTGACAATCATGGGTAACATCTCCGGAGTTACCCCCACTGCCACTGACAGGGCAAATAGGAGTGCTTGAAGCCAGTTTCCTTTTGTGAAACCATTTATTAAAAAAACAACGGGGACCATTGCGATAATGAAACGTACGAGTACCCAGCTTACAGAATTGATGCCCTTATCAAAACTTGTTACAGCACGTTTCCCAGTGATGGCCTTGGCCATTGACCCGAAGTTTGTCCGGTCTCCTGTTGCCAATACCACGCCGACTGCTGTGCCACTGATCACATGACTCCCCATAAATCCTACATTGGGCAATTCAAAAAGAATCTCGGTTTCATTAAGGTTTGCGCCATCATGTTTCTCTACAGGTTCACTTTCACCAGTCAAAGTTGACTGGTCAACAAATAAGTCCTTGGCGGTAATGAATCGAATATCTGCGGGTAACATATCGCCGGCTGACAGATGGACAATGTCACTAGGGACTATATCCGCCAAAGGTATTTTCATTTTTCCTTCGCCAGCCCGTTCGACTAAAGCGGTAGTATGAACCATTGCTTTAAGCTTTTCGGCAGCTTTGTTTGATCGGTTTTCCTGGATGAAACGGAGCATTCCGCTCAAAAACACCATTGATAAAATCAGGATGATGATTCGGAAACTCTTTACCTCTGCATAGATAACATCAGTAAATAATGAAATTGAAACCAGAACAAAAAGGACAATAGTAAAGGGATTTACAAACGCCTTTACCAGTCGGTTGAAAATACTTTCAGGCTTTTCATGAGATATGACGTTGCGGCCAAATTTAGTTTGCATCTGCAACGCTTTTGACCGAGTATTCCCTTCCGTAGTGATGCTCAACGTCTTTAATAAGTCGTCATTTTCGAGCTTGCTTGCTCCCTTTAAATCTATTAGAACTGGAGATTTGAAATTGTCAATGTCATGGTTGGTTTTTTCCCTATTTTTAATTGACCTGACCCCCTATCATAAGCAATTTAGCCTTTATATAAGTGTACATGATTATATTGGAATTTACAAATTTTTATCACTTCCTATAACTTAAAGATTGCCATTGTATTGCGCCATAATGGGTCAAGCGGACAAAGAGAATGGGTATATTCTTGAAATTTCATAGGATAGCGGCGATTTATAGCCTAAAGATGAATGTAGCCTCCGGCAGTTGTAGTAAACATCAATCTATTGATTGAGGCAGGTAATCGCCTGTTCTAGTGTTTGGAAACAACGTACAGCATCCGATTTAAATCGTATATTTTCGATTGCTGTCTCTGCAATAGAGACAGCAATAAATGGGGTCATCATTTCATCGCAATCCAAATCAAATTCTACGTAAAATTGCTGCATGAAAAAAATGTCGAAAAAAGTTGACAGACTAAACAGTTGGTATATAATAGCTGAGGCTACCTACCGGTAGGTAGGTAAATGAGGGGGAGATGCAAATGGAAACCAAAAGAAAGATTATGGATTCGGCATTTAGGCTGTTTGCTGAAAAAGGTATAGTGTTTTCATTAAATGAAGTAGCAAAAGAAGTTGGCATACAAAAAGCCTCTATATATGCGCATTTTGCAAGCAAGGAAGATTTGATGTACGCGGTTATAGATAGGGAAGCCAATGAGTACTTCCTGGAAATAAACGATCACTGTCAAGATCTCAAAAGTATGTTTTATTTGATTTTAAATTACTACGATAAATCAAAAACAAAGCTGTATTTCTGGAAAAGACTTTTACTGTTACCTCCAAAGTCGATTGAAGAAATCCTTAATGATAAAGTTAATATTCTGTCTGAGCAGCGCTTTGAACTTGTCAAAAGAATAATTGCGTCTGATATTGATAGGGGAATCATACGCCGTCAGGATGTAGATGCGGTCGCGTTTGCATATTTTTCTATGATTCATGGGCTTTTATCTAGCAAAATCATATATGAATCCGAAGATCTGACCCAGCACTATGACGGTATCTGGCAAATATTCTGGAATGGCATAAACTAAGCATTCGGGAGGCTCATTAATGGCGATTAATCTAGCAAGCAACTTATTTCAAACGTCTATATTGCTTTATATACTGGCTGCAGTACTAGCACTTGTTTTAATAAAGCGGGATAAGCTATGCAACATTGTTTCAAATATAATTTGTATTGCCGCAGCGGTTAGCGGAGTCGCTGCATCAATTGTTAAAATACTTTTTGTAAGCAACACAGTGAATATTGATGTTTATAACTCGGTGATACCTTTCGTGTCAATCGATATCAAGCTTGACAATCTGTCGGCATTCTTTATGCTTACCCTATCTGTTCTGGTGGTATGTGTTTCTATCTATTCGATAGGATACATTTCCCAATACATAGGAAAAAGGAATGTGGGACTATTTTACTTTTTATATTCGACGTTCATTCTGTCTATGGTATTAGTATTTACCTCGTCAAATGCCATGTTTTTCTATATGTCATGGGAGGCAATGTCTTTGCTCTCATACTTTCTTGTCATCTTTGAGTCGGAGCAGGAGGAAAACAGAAAAGCCGGTGTCTTGTATATTGTTATGACGCATATAGCCACTGCATTTTTATTGTCGGGCTTTATGATCATTTACCACTACACAAAATCCTTCGATATTTTTGGAAGTTCCGCGGCAATACCGGAATTTGCAAAGAATGTTGTGTTTATAATGTTCCTTATCGGATTTGGTACGAAGGCCGGAATAATTCCATTTCATATCTGGCTGCCGCGCGCCCACCCTGCCGCACCGAGCAATGTGTCGGCGCTCATGTCCGGAATCATGATAAAGACAGCTATTTACGGTCTTTTAAGATTCGTGCTTTGCTATTTGGGTGTTGAAAGCACATGGTGGGGCATAACAATTCTTCTTATTGGAATCATTTCTGCCGTTCTTGGAGTCGCCTATGCTTTCGTGGAATCTAATATCAAAAAGCTCCTTGCATACAGCAGTATCGAAAACATCGGTATTATCTTCATTGGGCTTGGTGTCGGCTTTATAGCATATGCGCAAAACAATTATATGGTAAGCGCACTTGCTATAAGCGCGTGTCTTTTCCATTGCTTTAACCATACTTTATTTAAGGGCAGCATGTTCTTAAGTGCCGGGTCAATACATTATTCAACCCATACGAAAAACATGGACGAGCTGGGCGGATTGATTAAGAATATGCCTGTGACTGCTTTGTTCGTCTTGTGCGGAGCACTTTCCATTTCCGCAATTGTACCTTTCAACGGATTTATAAGCGAGTGGCTTACATACCAGTCGCTTTTTGCAAGTATTATTTATGAACAGGCAGATATAAACATCCTTTCAATCCTTGCGGTTGCGGCGCTTGCAATAGCCGGAGCTTTGGCTCTTGCGAGTGCAGTAAAGCTCTTTGGAATTTCTTTTTCGGGCAAACCCAGAAGTGAACATGCATTAGATGTCAAAGAAGTCCCATGCCTTATGAATATTGGAACTGGAATTCTGGCTGCACTTTGCCTTCTCGTGGGTTTGTTTCCAATGCTCATTTTAAAACTGATTGATGGGCCTGTTTTAAGTTTAACCGGCACCTCGATTTTTGAACAACTTGAAGGTGGATTTATTATAGCGTATATGCCGATGAGTGTGTCGGGAAACAGCATCTCGCCGCTTGCATTAATAATAGCCCTTGCCGCAATCATCTTTATTGCACTTTTGATTATAAGAGTAATCGGAGGCAAATATATTGAGCGGAAATACGGAACCTGGGACTGTGGTTTTGAAGCTCTAAATTCAAGGATGCAATACACCGCAACGGGATTTTCAAAGCCAATAAAAATTGTCTTTAAGATTATGTTCCGGCCGTCAAGAGAGATACATATTACCGGCTCTCAGCGCTATCATCCGGAGACCATAGAATATGCATTGTCCTCTGAATCACTTATTGAAAAATATTTTTATGATCCATTCTATGAAAAAATCACAAAATATTCAAGAAAGATAAAATATACGATTCAAACAGGCAACATTCGAATTTATTTACTGTATATTTTCTTGGCAATTGTGATTTTAATGGCATACATCATGTTCGCTTAATAGGATAAAAGGATAATACATATGAGAAGTTTAGTTTATATATCAGTTCAGTTATCGGTGATTTTGCTGGTTGCGCCTTTGGTGAACGGTATTATTGGTAAGGTGAAAGCACTTTCACAGAAGAGGAAGGGTGCACCGTTCCTACAAATGTACTTTGACATATTAAAGCTGTTAAAAAAGAACAGCGTAGTTTCAGACACCTCGTCATGGGTTTTTAAAGCAGCCCCATATATCTTTTTTTCCTCCGCTACCGCGGCAGCTTTACTTGTACCGGTTTCAACCACCATCATGCTGCAGGGCTTGCCCGGAGACGCTATTATGCTGATTTCGGTTTTTGCACTAGGAAGATTTTTCATGATGGCGGCAGCACTTGATACCGGAAGCACTTTTGGGGGAATGGGAAGCAGCCGCGAGGCGATGATCTCGTCATTGATAGAGCCGTCTATTCTTGTTTCGATTTTTACAATTGGGCTTATATGCAAATCAACATCGCTGCCTAAAATCATGATTGCAATGATGGGCTTTGGGTTTCCATTAGCAAATTCGGTTTTTATTTTGACTTTTTTTGCCCTGCTTATCATTATAATTGCCGAGACCTCAAGAATCCCCGTAGATGATCCATCCACACATCTTGAATTGACCATGGTGCATGAAGCAATGCTCCTTGAATATTCGGGAAGGCACCTTGCGCTGATGGAATATGGTGCAGCGGTCAAGCAGCTCGTTTTTATTACCTTGCTTGTGAATGTTCTGATACCGACAGACCAACTCATCTCAATCGCCGGCGTTGGAGCTGTTGCAATTTCGCTTGTATTCTATTTGATTAAGGTGATATTCATTTCTTTGCTAATTGCCGTAATCGAGGTAAATACTGTCAAGTACAGGGTCTTCAGTATACCGAACCTTGCGGCATTGGCTTTCATACTGGCCTTTATTGGGTTTTTACAGTATTTTGTTTTTGGAGGAATTTATGTCTGATTTTTCAAATACCTTGTCCACATTAATCTTGTTATCCGCCGTTCTCTTAATGGCTTGCAAACGAACAAAATCATACATAAAGTCGTTTAGATTGCAGTCCTTTCTCATAGCGCTCGCAGCCGGTGTAATGGGTACTGGAAATATGCTCAAAGACGGGCAATTTGAACTAATCGTAGTCTGTTTAATTACAATAATCTTGAAAGTAATATTGATTCCCAATATTTTGATTAAAACCGAGGCAAAAGTAGAACATAAGGTCGAAAAGGATTTCATCCTAAATATACCGATACTTGTTATTATCTGTTGTGTCCTTATTGTGTTTATATACGCCTCCATATCTAATATAGAAGGATTAAATGAAGGCTCTGTAAATTTACAGATGGTGAATTCAATTTCAATTATTTTGATTGGTCTGCTGTTTATGATTAGCAGAAAAAAGGCAATTGGCCAGATAATAGGATTTCTAGTCATCGAAAACGGTCTATTTGTTACCGCCATGTTCGTAACAAACGGAATGCCGTTTGTCGTGGATATGGGTATCTTAATTGATTTGCTTACCGCAGTCATTATCATGGGCGTCATGGTTTTCAAAATAAACGATAAATTTGATTCAATTAATATAGATAAACTTAGAAATCTGAAAGGATAAGATGATGGGACTATTTTTACTTGGCATACCGCTTATTGCCGTTTTGCTGTTTCTGATAATTAAAGAAAACAAGATTCAGCATGCAATAAGTGTGGTAACATCTATCCTCTTAATACTTATCGCCGTGTACTTAACCCGTGAGGTTATGCTTTTCGGAATTGTTGAGTACTCGTCCTTTGGCGGATTCTTCTATATAGACTCGTTAAGCATTATTGTGCTTGATATTGTGTTGGTTATCGGCTTTGTGGCAAGTGTTTACTCGATTCAATATATGAACCACGAGATTATGCACGAAAAGATTAAGCCCAAGGGCCTTCGAACCTACTATATTCTCTTGTATTCCTTCATTTTTACAATGGTTCTCGCCCTTTCGGTAAAGAACATGGGCATAATGTGGATTGCAATAGAGGCGACGACGCTTTCCTCGGCGTTTCTCGTGGGATTTTATAATAACAAACAATCCTTGGAAGCGGCGTGGAAATACATAATTGTCTGTTCGGTTGGTATAGCGATCGCGCTTCTTGGCATAACTCTTCTGCACCTCTCTTCAATAGGTGTGTTGGAAAGCCGACAGTTTTTAAGCTGGACTGCATTATTTGACAATGCGGGATCATTGAAAAGCTCCATTGTACGCTTGGCGTTTATCTTTATTCTTATCGGATTCGGAACAAAGGCGGGACTTGCGCCGATGCACACATGGCTTCCCGATGCCCACAGTCAGGCTCCGTCGCCAATAAGCGCACTGCTGTCAGGTGTTCTGCTAAACAGCGCGATGTACGGTATTATTCGCGCGGTGGCTATTGTAAACCGCAATCTGGGAAGCAGCGTGTTTACAGGAAGGCTGCTAATGGGACTTGGAATTCTGTCGATTCTAACTGCGGCAGTATTTATTCTGACCCAAAAGGACTATAAAAGGTTGCTTGCCTATTCGAGTATTGAGCACATGGGGATTATTGCGGTTGCCATCGGAATCTTTTCTCCGTTGTCCGTTTTTGGGGCGTTGTTTCATATGATTAACCATTCGCTTACTAAGTCAATGCTGTTTCTGTCTTCCGGCAATATACTGCAAAAATATAACACGAAACAGATTTCGAAAATAACAGGTTTACTCAAGGTGCTTCCGGTTTCCGGACTAGCATTTTTAATCGGGCTGTTTGCCATAACCGGCACACCTCCGTTTAGCATATTTTCAAGTGAACTTTCAATTATTGTGTCCATATTTCAGGCCAATCATCTCTTCCTCGGCATTGTCGTTGTAATACTTCTGGCAATCGTTTTCGCCGGATTTGCGGTTACTTTATTTAAAATATTCTATAGAAAAACAGATGAGGACATTCCGGAGCCGGGTGAGGCCAACATTCCGGGAACGTTTTGCATTATTGCGCTGTTGATTGTAATAACCGTAACGGGCATATTTATGCCTGAAGGTGTGAAAAACCTATTAAATCAGGCGCAAAGCATCATTACAGGAGGCTTAGCTTAATGACATGCAATGATTTGAAAAGCAAGCTTGAGGAAGCGTTTCACGAAGATATATATAAATTCTGCATAAATAATGCAAATGAACTATATGTGGAGGTTAATTCGGAGCGGGCATTTGATATCTGCGTTTACTGCAATGCTGATCTGTGCGATCCGCTTGTTTCAATGTTTGCAAATGATGAGCAAAGCCTGAGCGGAAAATATGCGGTTTATTATGTTTTTGCGGACAGAGAAAACGCGCTGCTGCTGATAATTAAAGCATCAGTTGACGAGCGCAAGATGGAAATACGTTCAATCACCGGAAAGATTCCTGCCGCCGCGCTTTATGAGCGTGAAATACAAGATTTGTTTGGGATTGTACCGCTTGGACACCCGGATTCCAGAAGACTCGTTTTTCACGGCAACTGGCCCCAAGGGGAATTCCCCCTGCGTAAGGAATATGATGGAAAGCACAAGCCGGATTTTGTAAAAAACGAAGCAACATTTCAAAACGTATTAGGCGAAGGAGTGTATGAAATACCTGTAGGTCCGGTACACGCGGGAATTATTGAACCGGGGCATTTCAGATTTAGCGTCGCAGGCGGGCCTATCATAAACCTTGAAGCGCAGTTGTACTTTGTCCATAAAGGTATTGAAAAGATGTGCGAGGGCATGAGTATTGAACGGTGCCTGTATGTGTCAGAACGTATATCGGGGGATGAAACCTTTGCAAACTCGCTTACTTATTGTCAAGCAATTGAGAAGATCTCAGAGGCCAGGATTCCGGAAAGAGCGCAATTCACAAGAGTAGTATTTGCCGAGCTTGAACGGCTTACAAGCCATCTTGGAGACCTCGGCGGAGTTTGCACTGACATCGCTTATGGCTTTGCCGCATATCAGTTCAAAATGATGAGGGGCTGGGCATATAGAATAGCCGATGAGCTTTGCGGCATGAGGTTCCTAAGAAGCGTCAATAAGCTTGGCGGCCTTAGAAAAGATTTTATCTATGGAAAAGAATCAAGCATCATAGAACAGTTGGAAATAATCAGAAAAGAGCTTGAAGATACGATAGCGATTATAAAGTCGAATAGTATATACATAGATCGCGTTGAGCATACGGGCATACTGCGTGCTGATATCGCAGCCGATTTGAATGCCGTCGGCCCCGGTGGGAGGGCATCGGGAATGTACTTCGATGTCAGAAAGTCTTTCCCTTATGAGGCATATAAGCGTCTGGATTTCAAAATGCCCGAGCATTATAACGGAGATGTCAACTGCAGAGTGAATACGAAGATTGAAGAGTGTTTCGAAGCAATCAAGCTTATGAAAACTGCGATTGAAACAATGCCTGATGGCGAAGTTTGCGAGCCGATAGAGAGTGTAGCGCCCTATCGTCAAGCGTTTGGAATTACAGAAGCGCCGAGAGGTGAAAACATCCACTGGGTTATGACAGGGGAAAACAATACAGTTTTTCGGTACAAAATCAGAACGCCCTCGTTTTGCAACTGGCCTGTGCTTTGCCATGCGGTACAAGGAAATACTGTTACAGATTTTCCGCTAATCAACAAAAGCTTCAATTTATCCTACGCAGGTAACGATCTGTAATAATGATGATTAAGGACGATTTAGATGTTCAAATCAATTAAATATAGAAGGCTTACTCAGGATTATCCCAATAAACCTATCGATTCAAGTCTGTTTATAGGCAAGCCGGAAATTGACAGCGTAAAGTGTACTTTTTGCGGAGAATGTGTATCCCGCTGTCCATCTCTTGCTATCGTGATGAATAAATATACAAATGAAATCGGGATAAATCTTGATGAATGTGTAGTATGCACTTTGTGCGAAGAGATATGTCCGGTCGGTGCTGCTAAAATGACAAATCAATTTGAGCTTGCCGCAAAGAACAGATCAGAGTTGCGGAAAAGCACTCTGGTAATTGATGAAACCAGTATGCCGGATGCAGATTATGAAGCTATTTGCAGTGATCTGAAAACGAACATTCACAAGATATTTGGGCGAAGTCTCAAGATAAGAGAAGTTGACGCCGGTTCCTGCAATGGCTGTGATTACGAAATAAACGCCATGAATAATCCGTTTAACGATTTGGAAAGGCTAGGTATAAGCTTTGTTGCCTCTCCAAGGCATGCTGATATGCTATTAGTAACGGGTACAGCGACAAGAAATATGCAGCTTGCGCTGGCAAAAACCTATAATGCGACGCCCAACCCAAAACTTGTTATCGCCACAGGAGCCTGCGCGTGCAGCGGCGGAATTTTTAGAGATTCCTATGCTACCTGTAATGGCATTGACTGTATTGTACCGGTGGATGTTTACATTCCTGGGTGTCCTCCCAGACCGCAGGCAATCATGTATGGAATACTGAAGGCGATAGATAGAATCAGATAAAAAGGCGAAATGAATAATTGTATTAATGCCGGTATTTCTGTTTCCCCCGCTAAGATACTTGCTCGATGACGGCGGTGCCCTGATACGATTTCGTAAGACGTTTCGTATCATTCTTGAACAAGTCGTCATAGCTTACAATTTGAATGTTTTTTGCGCTACTTTTCATTTTATAATTTCTCCTAAAATTGATTGATGTGTTAATTCTTTTGGCTCTATTTGACACTAATTCCCGAACCAAGGGCGACGAACAAGAACAGCGGTTGGCACCGCTTCACAGAAATCTCACTTCCCTGAGGATATCTCCGGGCCGATCCCATTGCTTGAGGCTGTGGCTGAGCAGGAGTATCATTTAAGCAGCTTAATACCCCTCCACTTAATCCGACAAGAAACGGCCTTTCGTACGGGTGTGTTTACAAAAAATTAAATAATTATTTTCTGAGCGCCTTTTTAATTGGAGGTTGCGGCGTACATTTCATCGGTAGTAATAACCATTATCAGAAAAATATCTATTATGCGGGTATGATCGATAAGACAAAAAATAGGTATCAGACGCATTGTCTGATACCTAAGAATTGGCTTTATCACAAAATGTCAAGTACATTGTTTTAATATGATGCTCGAGATGGTTGGTTTTTAGACCTTATAAGAGTAATATATAAAACATAGAGAGGTGGTGCTATGTGAAGTATTATGGTGAACTGCTAAATCTGGGTCTGTTTTCGAAAGAGCAAATCAACCAACTCACGGGAAACCCCGATACGGCTAAGACGTTTTTGAAAAACGCCATACAGGGCGGCTATATAGGACGAATACGGCATAACTACTATGCCGTCAAAAGCCTTGAGACCAGACGGGTAATCCCGAACCGCTTTGCCATCGGATCTGAAATCAATCCATCTGCATACATTTCACACCACACAGCATTTGAGTATTACGGCATGGCAAATCAAGTGTACGGCACCGTTTATGTTTCCTCTGTGGCAAAATTCCAAGACTTTTCCCATGATGATGTGGAGTATAAGTACCTATCGTCCAAGCAGAATTTTGGAATTGTATCACCGTCTTCAAATATAAAGGTCACGGATATGGAGCGCACTATATTGGATAATGTCAAAGACTTTGACAAAATTGGTGGACTTGAAGAGCTGCTGCGGTGCTTGTCCATGGTAACGGTGGTAAGTGAAGAAAAGCTGCTGAAATATCTTGCGGAATACAAAAGTCAGTTTCTCTACCAAAAGGTTGGATACATTCTGTCGCACTATAAAAACATGAAATTAAGCGATGTTTTTTTTGATTCCTGTAAAAACAAAATCAGTAAAAGCAAGCGTTATTTATACGACGGGATTCAATATGAATCACCAAAGTACTATTCCGAGTGGCAGATTTTCGCTCTTGCTGATCTGATGAAATTGATTAACGAAGGCGGTGAGGCGATTGTTTAATCTTACCCATGGAGATATTTGCAAGCAAGATAAACGCACTTCTTAGCCGCGTTGCCGCTCGTGATTTGTATGATACGCACAACCTGATCCATTACGGACTGTTCGATGAAAGCCAATACGAATTGCTTCGTAAGTCTGTCGTTTTCTATACGGCGATTTCTTATACAGTGCTAATTCACCCGACAACCTTACCAATTACTCGGAATTCATCGTACTCTCCGACCGGAATCGGAGCGTATTTGCTGTTAACCGATTCAAGCTTAATGTCGGTATCTCCGGAAAGCACTTTGCAATAAGCATCTCCGTTGAGGATAAAAATGCCGCAATCCCCGTTTTCTATGGCTTGCTGCTGCTTTATATAGATTCTGAAGTCACAGGCAACTTTTCTATCTGGCGAATGAACGGTAGTGGAATTGTGGCGCGCCGGAGAAAGTATGCTGACTCAGGTAAATTTAAGTTTGAGTCTTTGTATTTTTGATACGTGAAAAAAGTATATAGAAAATTGTATTGAATTATGGTAAAATAATTGTAATAGCAACTTATAAAGTCAGATATTCGTAAGAAAATCTGGGAGGTGAGCATATTTGTACCAACTGACGAACCAGGAGTTTGACAATATTTTTGCGTTTTATTCGGTTATCAACCGGGATTATACGAATTTTGAAAACATTGTTCTCCTCTCACTTGAGACACTTTTTGATTTGAGGCTTACGGCCTATGCAGTTTACAAAGTTGACAACAATGGCGGAATGGTAGTTGACCACATTCATAGCAACAGCATCCGCAAGGAATTACTTGACCAGTACAGAAAGAAATACTATCTTGAGGACGCTCTTTTGAAAAAATACGCACAGTTCTGCTATTCAAATACCGCAAGCACTTATTATACTGACGGCATGATGGATCCCGGAGTATTTGATAATACCGAATACACAAGGCTTATTAACAACTACAAAATCGCACATCAGGCAATCATAGGAATAAACGGTTCGACCGGATCTACAATACAACTGGTCATAGTCTTTAAGACCGAAGAAGCAGGCGACTTTACTGAGAGGGAAAAAGCGCTCTTTCAGTATATCGGTAGGGCATTCAACCAGAGCAAAGCACTTTACAGCAGGAATAATCGTCAGCAACGCAAGTTAGAAGCTGTCGCGGCCTATTGTGATGAAGTATCTTTCGGTTTCGCAATTCTTGATGGCAAAGGTCGGCTTATTCAGTGCAATTCCACTTTCATGGCGTACAGTGCCAAGCTGTCCTCTGGGCTGACAAAAGCGGAAATCGCGAAAGACATCATTTTTGCCGTTACAGGTAAAGACTGCTTGCCGGAGAAAAACTATTTCCGAGAAGAGTCTCATGTAAATGGACTTGTAATTACGCTGCAAAAAAAGAAAATATTGCTTTCAAACCGCAACGAAAACCTATATTTTATCACGCTGCAAAAGGACAAGGGCGACCGAGTTCCGGAGTTGGACCCAATAAACCTTTCGTCCCGTTACGGTCTTACCAGACGGGAGGCGGATGTTACTTTGCTGGTCGTCAAAGGCTATAACAATCAGGAAGTTGCAGACGAACTGTTTGTTGGATTATCAACAGTTAAGACGCATATCAGCAACATTTATGGAAAGCTTTCGGTCAATTCTCGGACAGAGATGATTCGGAAGCTCCGCTCCGATGAGCCAAGAAGGAAAATTGTCCAGCAATAATTCTTACCGATTCAAGATCAAATAGGTTTTCAGACATGCTCCCCTTATTACGACGGCGTTTATGCTGTCAGGATTAGGGGAGCACTTTTTTGCCTTTCCGGTGTTTTTAGACAGCGCGATGTTAGCGATCAAAGGATGAAAAAGCGCATGAGAAGGAATGAAATACTCATTCCTTCTCATATCGACGCCATACTTATTCAATATCAAATTAAGCCTGTTAGGATGTTTTGCGGGTGGGCGAGTTGGGGTATCATGAATGAGTGAACGGGCATTGCGCTGTTATTTTGGAACGGCTGACGCGCTGCAACAAGGCAATCTGCAATCGAAACTTCTTGACGAGACAAGCCTCACGCCGTAAAAAAATAATCTGACGATTTGTGACAGCGCACCATTAGTTAACTAAAAAATAGATAGGCTCGAGAAAACACGAGCAGTGTCGGATAAATGGAACAATTAGGGGGACAAGATAATGAAAAACCAATATTTACTTACGGATGAGCAGAAAGATCTTCAGCTAATGGTAAGGGAATTCGTTGCAAAAGAGATTATACCTTATGCGGCAATATGGGATGAAAAAGGCGAATTTCCGATTGGAACATATCAAAAAGCTGTCAAGATGGGACTACATGTTACAGAATTGCCTGAAAAATTCGGCGGTATGGGCCTAGATCATTTAACCGATTGTCTTATTATGGAAGAGATGGGTTACGGCGATGCCGGCTTTGCGTTATCCGTGGGCACAAATATGCTCGCTTACGCTGCAATGTTAATTGCGGATTCGGATGAACAAATGAAAATCTTTGCCGATATCGTTGTGCCAGGCGGACTTGCAGCATTTGCCTTAACAGAAGCTCAGGGCGGCTCCGATGCGTCGAACTGCAAAACCTCCGCAGTAAAGATTGGAAACGAATATATTATTAACGGCACTAAGGCGTTTATTACAAACGGCGGAGTTGCGGATGTCTACATAGTGTTTGCAATGACCGACCCTGAACTGGGCGTAAGAGGTATGTCAGCATTTTTAGTAGAGCGCAGCCGTGGTGGGGTTTCAGTGGGTGCCCACGAGAACAAGATGGGTATCAGAGCATCCAGCACCTCCGAAGTGGTTTTTCAGGATGTTCACGTGCCGGCGAATCACTTGCTTGGAGCTGAGGGCTTTGGATTCCTAATTGCTATGCAAACGCTTGACCGCAGTCGCCCAGCAGGCTCATCTGTCGTTGTGGGGCTCTGCCAAAGAGCGATAGATGAATGCGTTGATTACTCCAAAAAGAGGGTGGTATTCGGAAGGCCGATATCAAAGCATCAGGCAGTTGCGTTTACTATGGCTGATATGGAGATACAGACCGAAGTCGCCCGGAGAATGGTTCATTATGCGGCACAGTTGATGGACAAGGGCGTTTTCGACTCGGAGGTCAGCGCAGTGGCAAAGACTTTTGCAGGTGATATTGCAATGAAGGTTACGTGCGATGCAATTCAAGTGCTCGGGGGATACGGATACAGCCGCGATTACCCAGTTGAAAAGCTCATGCGGGACGCAAAAATATTCCAGATTTTCGAAGGAACAAACCAGATTCAACGTATAGTTATTTCATCTGCGCTTATGAAAGCGAAATAAGTCTTATTACCGGTGTTTAAGAAATGCGTGTTGAGTGATTCATTTATATATCAGGTAAATAATTTCAAAAAACATTAAAAGGAGATGACTTTAGTTATGGCAAAAAGAGAATTAACCACAGACTTTAATAAGTATTACAAGGATCATCTGGTTTCAATGGGGGAAGCCGCAAAAGCGATTAAAGCCGGTGACTGTGTCTGGTGTGGCCAGGCAACACAGATTCCATACGCTTTTCTTGACGAATTGTATGAGCACAAGGAAGATTATCATGATGTCACCTTAATCTGGAATGTCGCAAACACGCCTTTCAATATGATTTTCGATCCTGAAACAAAAAAACATTTCCGACTTCTCAGCCTGTTCTGCTTGCCGCTTGAACGTATGTCTGGCGAAATGGGCATTATGGAGTATCCCAGCGTCGGATATGAGTTTACGGTCAGATATGTTTTTGAGTACGGCTGCAACACGATAGCCTATCAAGTTTGCCCGCCGGATGAAAACGGTTTCTGCAATTACGGCGCTTATGGCGTTTCCAATGGCGCTCAATTTGCTACTGATCCGCGTGTTACAAAGAAAATCGCTTTCATAGATCACAATCTGATTGCTGTTCCCGGAAAACAAGAAGACGTCTCGATTCTTATCAGCGAATTTGACTATATAGTTGAAAACGATATGCCGTTCATGACTATCCCCGCTATGCTGCCAACACAAGTTGATAAGCAAATCGCTTCTTATATCTTGCCCTTCATTCATCCGGGCGACAAGGTCGAAATCGGCTTTGGCGGTTTGGGCGAAGAAATCCTTTCGCATCTAAAAGACATAGGCCAGCTCGAAATATTCTCCGAAGTTACTTGCGACAGTATGATCCCCCTCGTTGAGGAAGGCGTTATTACAAAGGTTATTGCCTCCAGTCCCGGAGCTTGCTCTGAAAAATTCTTTGATTTTGTTGCGAAGGATCCGAGAGTTCAGTTGATTCCTACAAATGTCACAATTAATCCTTTCGTACTTGGTAAACTGGAAAACATTGTTGCAATCAATGCAACGTTCATGGTCGACTTGCTCGGACAAGCTTGCTCAGAATCGCAGGGGCTTAAACCTTACAGCGGTGCCGGTGGTTCATTTGCGTATATTTTCGGCGCAATGAATGCACCCGGCGGACGCAGTTTTGTTTGCCTGCGTTCCACATATAAAGACAAAGAAAAGAAGTTGCAATCTAACATCGTGCCTTGGCTACCTGAAGGAAGCATTGTTACAACGCCAAAGAACTATCAGATGTACATTGTATCTGAATGGGGTCTTGCAGATGTGTTCCTCAAAACCTGCAAGGATCGTATTAAAGCCATAATCAGGATTGCACATCCGGACTTCAGACAAGAACTTAAAGATAAGATTTGCACTACACCGCTGATTTCCGAGGCTGATTTTGGAGATGGCTTCAACTTGTTCAATGACGGCCCTGCGGACTGCTATGATGTTTACGAACGCTAATAGGCATATCAACTGCCATTTGTGATAAGCATCCTCAAATTAGTGCTTCACTTATTTGTATCCACTCAGTACAAGTAAGCTCTCCTTTTGCTGCTGACTTTTTTTACTCTGCCATTAGAGTAGTCAGCGCTCCAACGAAGCGCACTCCCCTGATAGTTGATTGATTTAAACAGCACCCTGCTATCAGGGGAGAATGTTGGTGCGGAAGAAAACATATATTGGCTTTATTGACTTGTCTAGTATCAATGAATATAGGTGCAGTATTGCATTTTAATTAATAAATCTTAAAGGAGTTATGCAATATCATGAGCAAAGTAATAAACAAAGCTGCCGTATTGGGGGCAGGTGTCATGGGCGCTGGTATCGCCGGACTTTTGGCAAGCGTTGGCGTGCAGGTCGCTCTGTTGGACATCGTGCCTCCTCAGGGACTGACCGATGAGGACAAGGCAAAGGGGCTCACCGAACAGAGTTTTGAATTCCGCAACCGTTTCGCAATGGGCGGCTACGAGAAAATCAAGAGCCCTAGGAACAACATGCTCTACACCCAGAGTAAGCTTGAAAACGTAAAAATCGGCAACATGGCCGACAACATGGATATGCTTAATGATGCTGACTGGATCATCGAAGTTGTTGTCGAGCGTCTTGATGTTAAGAAGAATGTCATGAAGGATATCGCAAAGCATCGCAAGGCTGATGCTATTGTTTCCTCCAACACCTCCGGCGTTTCAATTACAAAGATCATTGAAGACGAGTCCGATGATTTCAAAGCTCACTTCCTCGGCACACACTTCTTCAATCCTCCCCGTTGGATGGCTCTCTTTGAGATGATCCCCACGCCATGGACAGACAAGGACGTCTATGTACGCATGGCTGACTTTGCTGAAAGTCAGTTGGGCAAGGCTGTTGTTAACGCAAAGGACACGCCGAACTTCGTCGGTAACCGCATCGGTGTTTACGGCGGTATTCAGGCTCTGCAGCTAGGAGAGAAATACGGCTTTGATAACCAGACGCTTGATGGACTTACTGGTAAGATTATGGGCCATCCGAAGTCCGCAACCTGCAAGACTGCCGATATGGTCGGTCTGGATATTTTTGCAAACGTCTCCAAAAACATCCTTGACAGCAGCACAGATGAATCCGAAAAGAGAAACTATGATCTCCCCGCTTATGTTAAGGAAATGGTCGCTGCAGGACTCCTCGGCGACAAGACAAAACAGGGTTTCTTCAAGAAGGAAGTTATCGACGGCAAAAAGACTACTCTTACTTATAACCCTGCAACAAAGACCTACGAGAACATTAAGGCTACAAAGTTCGACACCGTTGCTGCAGCTCAGGAATCCGGTAACAAGTTCGAATTTATGACATACGGCGATGCTCCCGAGCAGAAGTTCACCTATGATATCAACAAAAGCCTTCTACTTTATGCAGCCCGTCTTGTTCCAGAAATAACCGACGACTTCAGAAACATCGATAATGCCCTGACAGCCGGCTTCAACTGGGATCTCGGTGTATTCCAACTTTGGGATAAGATTGGCGTTGAGCGCTCTGTCAAGGCTTGGCAGGCAGACGGCGAGGAGATTCCAAAGTGGGTTCTCGATATGCTCGCTTCAGGCAAGACCAAGTTCTATGAAGCAGGTCCCACGACCAGCAAATACATTAAGCTTAAAGGCTGCAACGAGGTCAAGCGCAACAGTGATGCCTCCATCCGCGACATCGGCGACGGCGTACTTTGCCTTGAGTTTCATTCCACTGGTAACGCCATCGGTGAGCTTGTGGGCGACATGATGCTTGAAGCTACAGAAATGCTTAAGGGTGACGATTGGGTCGGCCTTGTCGTTGGTAATGAAGGTAAGAATTTCTGCGCAGGTGCAGACCTTGTAACAATCGTAAACCTTGCTCAGGACAAGGAATTCGATAAACTCGATAAACTTATCCAGGGACTTCAGGCCGGCACGAAGGCTCTTAAGTTTGCGTCTCGTCCTGTTGTTTCCGCTCCGTTCGGCCAGACCCTCGGTGGCGGCTGCGAAGTTACCATTCACTGCCCTGCTTGCGTACCTAACACAGACACCTTCATGGGTCTCGTTGAAGTCGGCGTAGGTCTTATCCCCGCAGGCGGCGGCTGCACAGAAATGCTTATCCGTATGATGGATCGCTGCTACAACGACCAGAAGAAGTCCCGTTATGATGCTATTAAGGCTCTGTGGCAGTACATCATGTCCGGCAAGGTCAATGTCGGCGCTGATGCAGCTATCGAAGCTGGCTACCTCTCCAAGGGCACCTATGTTGAGCGCAACAAAGCAAAGCAGCTCCAGTCCGCCAAGGAAATGGTTCTCTGGATGGCAAAACACAACTATCGTCCCAGCGCAGATCCCACCATCAAGGTCGCCGGCGAATATGGCTACGGCGCAATCGCATATGACATGTTGATGATGAAGAATGGTCACTTTGGTTCCGAATATGACATCCACATCGGCGAGAAGATAGCTCACGTTATCACTGGCGGAAATCTGCCCTATGGCGCAGAGGTTCCCGCTCAGCAGATCCGTGATCTTGAGCGTGAAGCATTCCTGTCCCTTGCCGGTGAACAAAAGACACAGGACCGTATCGTAGGTATGCTTATGAACGGCAAACCTGTCCGCAATTAAGGGGGAGAGAAATCATGAGAGAAGCAGTAGTAGTGGCATATGGACGTAGTGCCATCGGAAAATCACCCAAGGGCACACTGAAAGACACAAGACCCGAAGACTTTGCAGCACAGGTTGTCAAGGGCGTTCTGGCAAAGGTTCCGACCTTGAATCTTTCTTTGATAGACGACGTTATCCTTGGCTGCGCATTCCAGGAAGCAGAAACAGGAACAAACGTTGCTCGTAGTATCGGACTTCTCGCTGGTATTCCTGACACTGTTCCTGCACAGACAGTAAACCGTTTTTGCTCTTCCGGACTTCAGGCCATCGCAATGGGCGCAAACGCAATCATGGCCGGACAAGCTGACGTTATCCTCGCAGGTGGCGTTGAAACAATGTCCATGATTCCTATGGGCGGCAACCTCAATGTCCCCGGTATGTCTCTGGCAACGGTAATGCCCTCTGCCATGACTGCGATGGGCAACACAGCTGAAAACGTTGCTGCGAAATACGGCATCACCCGCGAAATGCAGGATGAGTTCGCTTATAACAGCCACCTTAAGGCAATAGCTGCTCAGGATGCAGGTAAGTTTGATGATGAAATCATCACTGTTGACGCTGTTAAGTACAAAACCGACGAGACCGGCAAAGTTGTAATGTACTCTGAGCCCTTCAACAAGGACGAAGGCGTACGCCGCGGCCTCACAATGGAAGCTCTTGCAAAACTGAAACCCGTTTTCCAGAAAGACGGAACCGTTACAGCAGGCAACGCTTCCCAGATGAACGATGCAGCCTCCGTAGTCCTCATTATGGCTAAGGAAAAGACAGAAGAGCTTGGACTTAAGCCGATAGCCAAGTTTGTTAGCTTTGCTGTAGCAGGTGTTGATCCCGCTTACATGGGCATGGGTCCTGTCGCAGCTATTACGAAGGCTCTTAAGATTGCCGGCCTCAAACTGTCCGACATTGACCTCTTTGAACTCAACGAAGCATTTTCCTCTCAGGCTCTTGCCTGCATTCAGCAGCTCGAGCTTGACACCAGCAAGGTTAACCCCAACGGTGGCGGCGTAGCTCTGGGTCATCCCCTCGGCTGCACTGGCTCTATGCTGACCTGCAAGCTCCTAAGCGAACTTAAGCGCACAGGTAAGAAGTACGGAATCGTCAGCATGTGCATCGGCGGTGGCATGGGTGCAGCAGGCGTCTATGAGATGTGCGACTTAGGGTAAAAAAAGACTTATGTTACCTGGTAAGAGTGTCTAACTCTAATTTCAGATAGAAAGTAGACGCGAGGCAACTTGTTACCCTTTAATCCCGCTTTAGGTCGGGTAATCAATAGCGACAAAGCCGGAACTTTGAGTCCGGATAGTCAGCAAAACTGCTTGTGCTTGGAGCTTAGTGGTTCTGACGGCACATATACGATCTAACGCAGCGGTTGAGCAGAAATAAAATATTATTTTGGAGGTCATTATTATGGCAGTTACTATGGATACACTCGTCGGCGAAATCCTCGAAAACCCCTCACTTTGCGCTCTTATGGAAGAGATGACGCCCGGCGTTACTAAGAACCCTATGATGAAGATGGCAAAGGGCTTTTCTCTTGGCAAGATCGTAAAGACTCCTGCTGCTAAGATGCCCGAAGCTACGATTCAGGCATTCATCGACGCCGCTAACGCAAAGGGACTTTAAGCCTTAACTAGACAACTGTAAATCATGTACTTCGGTGGCTTGCCTCACCGTCAGGAGGCAGACCGCCTTTCATACAGGCAGTGCGTCGGGTTTCCGGCGTACTGTTTGTTTTCTATTGCCAAGTAATTACCGCTTACAACTATGTTTTTGCTAACATTCTACAAAAGAAAGTTTCTTTAACAATGGCAATTTTAAGGATCTTTTTTAGTGTTCTGGCAAGCCTTTAAAGGCGAGCTCTTTTAAGTCAATGTTAGCTGATGAAAATCAGCAAGCTTGAATCATACACAAAATATTTAAGGAGGAGACACATGGATTACCAGAAATTATTCAATTCAGAGATTTCAGGCGAGTCAGTTAAAGCCTGGAAGGCACAAGGTAAAAAAGCAATTGGCCTTATTTGCTGCCACGTACCGGTAGAAATC
>Ga0209125_1001224_pt1 | contig 25393 bp, 28 predicted proteins | sample BarGraIncub1131A_FD_184503 | JGI IMG/M metagenome (GOLD analysis project Ga0209125, IMG submission 184503) | Arctic peat soil microbial communities from Barrow, Alaska - Barrow Graham LP Incubations 11-31A (SPAdes) (version 2) | ecosystem: Environmental > Terrestrial > Soil > Wetlands > Peat... | reverse complement strand
AACCGAACTCGTCGCCCGAGCACTTGGTATCCCAACAATGGATCCTTCCGAAAAAGTCGGAGTCTATATGGGTCAATGTGTCGAGATGCTCAAAGATAGTGTACTGGCCCCCATTGTTGTACCTGCAGAGGCCAAAAAGTAAATTTCTTGAATGAGTCAAAATTGTAGGGTCCTGATCATCAGAGCTCCTTCTTCATAGTGAGTAGAAAGCATAAAGTGGCTGAGAATTTAATTCTCAGCCACTTTATGCTACTAGTCAGTTTATATAACTTTACGCTACTTAGTATTAATATTTTAACATTAATATGGGACATACTAAGGTGAATAAAAAGAAGGGGGTAAATCGATGGCCAATGTTGAGTTGCTTGATGAAAACACTATTCCCGAAGAGTTAAAAGGAATCTTTGTTAAACTAAAAGAAAAATATGGTGAAGTACCCGACCCTATGCGGGCTCTAGCTAACCATCCGGAGTATTTTAAAGTGGTACTAAATAAGATGGAAACCGTGATGGGATCAGATGCCTTGGATACAAAAATGAAGCTTGCTTTGGCCTATACTATTTCCGTTCTTAATAACTGTGAGTTTTGTATCACAATGTATGCCCAGCAACTACATGATGCTGGTTTCACGGACAAACAATTTATAGAAATTATCGCCATGATAGACGTCGTGGGGGCTATGAACCATTTGAATAATGGCATGTTAATTAAACCAGGTAAATAACGAGTGCTGATGTAATATTTAATCTCATAAGCAAATATATCTTGAATTGTTGAATAAAATGGGGCTGTGACAAGTAGAATATGTTTTGTTACAGCTCCTTGTCTGCTATTTTGAATTTAAAAGGCTAGGTCAATTGTTCTTTATTCATAAGAAATTCACAACTTCTTCATGGAACTAACGGAATTTAGAGTTACACTTAAGTCATGGAACACAGCCAAGACTGGTTTGCAAGGAGAAATGGCGAAAGGGGGAATTTCAAATGATGTTTGGTTTAATTATCTTAGTCATCGTAGCGTTTTATATGTTTAATTCAACGAATACTGGAGGGTCATGTTGCACGAACCATCAATCTCAGGTGCATACTTCAATAGATATCTTGAATGATCGATATGCACGGGGTGAGATTAATCGAGCGGAATACCTTGAGCGGAAACAAGAACTGTCTGGACAAAAACAGACAATATCTATTAAAAAGGGATAGTTTTAAGGATTATTTTAACGGTTAAATTGAAGGAGGAATTTATATGATGGGTGGTTACGGATATGGTGGATATGGTGGCTTTGGTGGCGGATATGGGTGGATGGGTATGATCATGCCCATCATCTTTGGAATTGGGATCATTCTACTGGGTCTCTATATATTTCGTCGCAACTCCACGCGAGTTCATACAAACGGACCTAGTATGCAGAATGGTGGATTAGACATTTTACGTGAACGTTATGCGCGTGGGGAGATTGATTCAGCAGAATATCAAAGTCGAAAACAGGATTTAGAAAGTAAGTAGATCATTATAACATGATTCGAAAAGAGAGCAGTTTCTCCCATCGGGAAAAACTGCTCTTAAGTTATTATTACTCTTGTGCGAGACAAGTTGAAGTTGATTACAAAATAAGTAATGCGAAATATATCAATTCATAACAAATTCATAATTCATTCACAGCATAATCGAATTGATTAGATATACTTTGAGACATGAGGATAGGTTGCTTTAAAACTATTCTTGGGTAAAATTAAAAAGGAGGAAATATAAATGAATAAGACAAAATGGATTTTAGGGCTCTCAATTGCAGGGGTAATGGCGCTTTCGGGTACGGCTTTTGCCCTAACCTCTGGGTCAGTTTCTACCCAATCTGTCGGACAAACACCTGGTTTGACACCAGCTGTTGCTACAGCCCAAAATCAAGGAACTGCCGCTGATACCAGTGGAAGCAGCACGGTTAATGCTAGTTCTCCGGCGGCAAGCCAATCTACAAACACATCACCGTCTTCTTCTAACGACGTAACTACTCCAGGCCCCAATGGAAACGGCGGAGGTATGATGGGCAGCCAGGGTGCGAATGGAAACGGCGGAGGTATGATGGGCAGCCAGGGTGCGAACGGAAACGGCGGAGGTATGATGGGTGGCCAGGGTGCGAATGGAAACGGCGGAGGTATGATGGGTGGCCAGGGTGCGAACAGAAACGGCGGAGGTATGATGGGTGGGAGTTATAATGCCCAAAGCTTAGGTGTTATTCTCACGAAGGGTGAAGTTGCAACATGGGATCAAGCTGTCGCTATTGCCAAAGCTTATACACAAAAACTAAACCAAGACGTTGTTATAGGCGAACTTCATGAATTTTCCAATGGGTATGAAGTAGAGCTCAAAGAGGGAAAGACGGGGGCTAAAGCCTATGAGGTCATAGTTTACAAGAATGGCGGACAGATCATCGCTGAGATGGGCCCAAATATTATGTGGAACACCAAATACGGACACATGAATTGGGGTAACAATGGTGCTGTCACCGTTAGTGAAGAACAAGCCACGAAGAGAGCGCAAGAGTTTGTCATCAAGATGGGGCAAGGATATGCAATGGAGAAACCGGAACTTGCTCCTGGGTACTATGAGTTCATGATTCAGAAAGACGGTAAGGATTACGCGGAACTTGATGTTAATGGATACACGGGTCAGGTTTGGCTTGAAGACTGGCAGGGCCCTATTATAAAAACTATTGATTCAAAGTAAAAGAGAATTCCTATTATGGGTCCAAACTGGCTCTAGAAATCATATTTGAATAGTTTTCCCTTGTTAAATACCTTCTCTCTTACAATAGCTAGTCTATTATTATGAGGTGAAGGCGTGTGAATAAGCTTGTTTTAAGTAATAGCTATAAACGACCACAGCTGAAGGACCATAGAGTGTAACCGTTAACTCTATGGCCTTTTAGTTGATAAATTGGTGGAGAGGGCAGTTGCTCGATACCGGTGCTACTGACTGCGTTTATTGTCTTGTGCAGAATTGGATAAACCTTGCATTCATGAGAAATTCACAACTTCTTCATGAGATGATCGTATACAAGAGTTACACTAAGGACATGGAAGATCAGCAAAGCATTCGAATAGAAGCTTCGGATTGAAGATTAAAATTAGGAGGAATAAAAATGAAAATATTTAATAAAAAAATTACGGCAATCTTAGGAACTGCAACATTAGCAATAGGGTTGATGGCTTTGCCAGCTTTAGCTGGAACGACTCAGCAACAAGGCAATGGATGGGTGGGTCAAATGCAAGGCTTCATGCAGCAAACCTTTTCACCAGGTCAACATCAAACTATAATGAACTCCACGGCGATGCAAAATCTCCATAATTCAGAAGCGATGCAAAAGGCTATGCGAACAGGGGATGTTAAGGCGATGCAAGGTCTCATGAATTCAGACCCGAACGTTAAGGCTCAAATGGGACAAGACAACCTTGATAAGATGAACCAATTCATGAGTGATTCTGGAGGAAACATGATGACCAATGGAAATGGAAATACCCATTCTGGAAGTTCGATGATGAATGGGAGCGGGACAGCAAAAATAGGTAGCAACATGATGAATTTCTAAAACTGGAAATTGCTAGATCTGAAATGGTATTTGGCTGTCGTAGTTAAGGTTAAAAAGGGAAGGATGGTTTTTCATGAATAACATTAAGAATACACTTTTGGTAAGTGCCTTATCACTTGGTTTAGTGGTTGGAGCAGTTGGGATGGTCAGTGCTGCCACTGGTGCTAGCACCAATACAAAGCGGACTGTAAGTACTATGCAAGGTAAAGTCATGGTGAATGATGGATATAAAGCCACCCTAGATGGTAATGTAACAGCAGGTACACTAACTCAGGCTCAAGAAGATACTATTCTGAGAACTATGCAAGGTCAAGGCATAGGAAATGGTAAATTTATAACCACTCTAGATGGTCTAGTAAAGGCAGGTACACTAACTCAGGTTCAAGAAGATACTATTCTGAGAACTATGCAAGGTAAAAGCATGATGGGTAACCAAGGAACTATGCAAGGTAAAAGCATGACGGGTAACCAAGGGACTATGCAAGGTAGAAGCATGACGGGTAACCAAGGAACTATGCAAGGTAGAAGCATGACGGGTAACCAAGGAACTATGCAAGGTAAAGGCATGATGGGTAACTAAGGGGCCTATACAAAGGTAAAGTATTGCTTATATTTTAAGCTTCCTCATGCGAAAAATCTTTTGTATTACACCAGTTCACTTATGGCGAAAAATTGCAAATGATGGGTAAGACACACTACACTGTGTTTTATCCATCATTACTATCTAATGGATTAAGCGGAATATCAAAGTCTAAAACAGGGTTTAGTCAGTTGATAATTATAACTCCTATGAGAGATAATAAGGTATATAACTACAAAACTACGGTTGGAGGTGAAAATAGTGGTTATACAGATTGAAAATATAACCTTGCTGTGCAAGGTATGACCTGCCCCTCTTGTGTGGTTAAAGTAGAAAAATCCCTTAGGAGTATTTCTGGTAGCTATTCGTGAAATTGTAATCAATGAGTGCCCTTGCCATAAGGTTTAAGTAGATCTAATCTATTGAATAAAGTGAATTAAAGTAGGAGATGATGGTTGTGAATAAGCATGTAAAATCGATAGTCTATGTAGCTCTGGTTTTTATGGCCACGTTAAGTCTAGCCGGTTGCAGTAGTCAAAATCAGGGTACTATGATGGGTAATCAGGGTACTACAAACAACAGCAATATGACCCAGTATATGAAGAGCAATCCCACGGAAATGATGAATGTTTTAAGTTCACCGGATACTCGCCAGTCCATGGTAAAAATAATGGGGTCTACACAAATGATGCCTGTAATGGTAGATGTGATGAAAAATAGCGAGGCCCAAAATAATATGAGGGGAATAATGGGGAGTAGCCAAAACCATGATAACATGGTGAGTATTATGTCTGATCCGTCAATGGTTAAGCCTATGGTACAGATCATGTCGGATCCTCGAATGAAAACGACCTTTGCAGCTATGCTAAAAGATCCAGCCATGCAACCCATGGTTAATGAAGCCATGGGAAAGGGTGCCATGAGTTCAAAATAGATCCCCAGGCTATGCTGCCCTGACGCAAATTTTAATGAAGAAGCAAGGGACTCTGATTCTGAATTGGGGTCCCTTGTTTATGGAAAAGTTTCTGACCTACCCCCAAAAAAGTATCCTCCTTTAACGAATAACTGGATGAAAACGAGGGGGGGCTCAAAAGAAAGAAGCGAGTGTTATTGCAATAAGCGACAATACTTAATTAAAACATTGCAGTAACAAAGGTTAAATAGGGAAGGATGATTTTTTCATGAACAACATTAAGAATACGTTTCTGGTTAGTGCCTTATCACTTGGTTTAGTAGTTGGGACAGTTGGATTGGTCAGTGCTACCACAGGTGCAAGCACCACTACTACTCCTCCAACTGTGAGTACTATGCAAGGTAAAGGTATAGTGAATGATGGATATAAAGCCGCACTAGATGGTCTTGTAAAAGCAGGGACAATTACTCAGGCTCAAGCAGACACTATTAAAAGTGTCATGAAAACTACTATGGATGGCCTAGTAAAAGACGGCACAATTACCCAGGCGCAAGCAGACGCTATCAAAAATGCAATGACAAAAACTAAAGAAGCTACACCAGCAAAAGTCGAGGTTAAAACCACACTAGATGGGCTTGTAACCGCGGGTAAGCTAACTCAGGCTCAAGAAGATACTATTCTAAGTAGTATGCAAGGTCAAGCCATAGAAAATGGTAGATTTAAAACTTTAGATGGTCTAGTAAAGGCAGGTACACTAACTCAGGCTCAAGCAGATACTATTCTGAGCACTATGCAAGGCCAAGGCATAGGAAATGGTAAATTTAAAACCGCACTAGATGGTCTAGTAAAGGCAGGTACACTAACTCAGGCCCAAGAAGATACTATTCTAAGTACTATGCAAGGCAAAGGTATGACAGGTAACCAAGGATCCATGCAAGGTAAAAACATGATGGATAACAAAGCACCTATGCTAAGTAGTGCTATGATGGGTAACAAAGCACCTATGCAAAGTAGTGCTATGATGGGTAACAAAGCGCCTATCCAGGCTAAAGCTATGATGGATAACAAAGCACCTATCCCGGCTAAAGCTATGATGAGTAACAAAGCACCTATCCAAGCTAAAGCTGTGATGAGTAACAAAGCACCTATTCAGGCTAAAGCTATGATGAGTAACAAAGCGTCCATGCAAGGTATGATGTAACAAAGGTTCAAGAGTAACAGTATTATATCCCTCATAAGAATGTTAGTCCTACTCATTTTGCTCTCATCGGATACGGTGGGGGCCTTCTTAATTTCAAATGACAAATAATAATTGCCTTGAGAGAAGCAATATCTAATTTAATGCGGCTTCTCTCAAGGCAATTATTATGTTTTTCCTTTAGGTCAATCAGACTCAGCATGCACAAACATCATTTTTAGTTTTACATTTCAATATATGTCCTTGGTTATGCAGCGAGCATTGTGAACTAGGATTAATATTTATTGAAGGTTGGGCTATGCAGGTTGGTGTTCTAAATAGGTTCCACCCCAAGAAGGCCGTTAATACCAAAAGGAAAAGTGCCACAGTCCCAGCCCATATACGCACCTCACCAAAGTACTCAGTCCATGATTGGATTTGAACTTCTTCGCCCACCTCGGCGTTAAGCCGTCGATGCACTTGGCGAAAGGTGCCGTCTTGCCCAAGCACAGTGTAACGTGATCCGGATTTTTCCAATACAACAGCTTTCATTTTTCTCATCCTTTCGCCCCCGTTCTCGCGTAAGCACATATTCCGTAAATAAACATTTTCTTATTGTATTTTATTAGCCCATTTTTCCGTTATAGGAAGGGCTCATAGGTTGTTTTGGTGAGAACATTTTTGGCATGCTACTAAGTGGAACTTGGCCGGAACTCGCTTTGTTAGAAACTGGGGGGATTACTTTCATAGGTTGTCTTACTGGATAAGGGCTGAGAGCATTTGGTTTCATCCCATTACTAGACGTGCTAGAGGATGAAGGGCTGATTGAAGGTCGCATGACTTTTGGACCCGTTGGAACGTTTGGCATTTTCTTAGCATCTGTAGAATTGCCTTTCAAGGATTGTGCCCTTAACTCAAAACTTTCTTCAGGGAAAAGACTGGTGATACATACATTCGCATCCATCAGAGCTTTTACCACATCATTTCGGAGGGCGTTAGGTTGAACCGTTATCCCCATATTTCCACATCGATCAAGTATTAAATAGTCGTTAACCGACATTCCCTGTTTCGAAGCTTCCTGTTGAGTTTTCTGGTTCACTTGACTAACTACGACATTTCCAGTAAGACATCTGCGAGTCATTACATTACGGATTGTAGTTCGAAGCTTTTCCGTATCAATTACTTGAGTTTTCTTATCGTTGATCGACACCACGCTGGCCATAACGAGATTTTGTGTTACGTTTAGCATTCCTTTTTGATGGGCGCTTTCTATGATTAAATCAACGGTTTGATATATATCCAACCCCTTGGTAGATACCCCTTCTAATATGCTTGAGGCTCCATTGACATCCGGGACTTTAATAATATTCCCATCTTTGTTAACCATTAATTCTACGCCTTTATGGTTATTAATATCTAGAGCGACCGATGCTACTGCCATATTCGGAATGAATAGGAGGGAAAAGACACTAATGCTTAGAACAAGTAACATAACCGCTGCCACGGCTATATACTTCAAGTTGATATGATGAACTATAAATAAACGCTTAGGGCTTACATTAACGTGAATAGTCTGACCGACTACCGGCTGCTCTTTCGGTGTAGGAATTTCTATAAAATCGCTTTTAGACGTATAGAGGACAGTAACTTTCGGAGAGGTTCGCATCACGATGCCTTTGATCTTCTCCATTTTTCCTACACCTTCTCTCTTGGTTCATCTGGAATCTGCGCAAAAATTTTCAACGCATAAAATTCTGGCTCGGATAGGATTAGAGCCAGGGCGATCAGATATTTTCGCCCCTTCTCCAAGACCTTGCGTTTTATGCCGGTCAATAACTCTAGCTCTTTGATGGGTAAAAGCTTATATGTTTTAAGATGCGCCATAAGACCATGGTTATTGCTTAAAGCCAAGGATGCATTGATGAGAGTTTGCTTTCTGTCTTTATGTTTTGGGGAGACGATGATCAAATCATCTAACGTCACATTATAGTCACATAGCACGAGGACGTATTTTTCGACGACTTCGGCAAAGACAGCTTCGTTCTCATTTTCTTGATATTGTTCTTGGGACGTGTCAAGTTCGTAGCGGCTCAGTTCTTCATCCTCTAAGTTCATCGGCGAGAGGGAAAGATGCTGATGTTTACTTTCTTTGCGAAAATAGTCCACTAATCTTCGACGGATTACCGTATGAACAAAACTATGAAATGAGGCTCCTGCATATGGGTTAAAGCTGTCAATGGCTTCATTAAAGGCTGAAAGTGCTATGCTGAGCTCATCATCATTATCCCAGGTTAAATACCTATTACAGATTTTAGAACTCACCTTAGCAATAAATGCTTTATGAAATCTTATAATTTCCTCTCGTGCGAGAGTATCACCACTCTTAGCTGATATCAAGGTGTCTCTTAGAACCTTTTCTTGCACCTAAATCACTCCGATTAATAGTTATTCGTACCACTGAAACAGTTTTAAGGGGTAGGAAAAATATTGTCGAATAATATTATATGCAAAAGTGATGCCATTTTGCACTTGAATTTAATTATGATATAAGCTCTAAGCTTGGTGACTACTCTGAATCAGTATCGAGAAAGTTTACGCTTGTGCGGGATATGGCACAGTATAGTGTGTCTTATCCCGCACAAGCGTGGGGGGCGCCATTCATAAAATGTTTGTAACCAATCATTAAGAGTCGGCTCAACAGCTAGTACGAGTGAAACACAGGTATTTGGACACAAATGGTGTTCGTAAACGTTAAAAAGTGGCTGAGGATCTAATCCTCAGCCACTTTTATCTCTTTTGGAAGCTGGACAATAAACACTGTCTCTTGTCCGACCTTGCTTTGTACGGTAATGGTACCTCGATGAAGGGTGGTGATTTGCTGAACCAAGGCTAGACCAATTCCAGTTCCACCGGTCTCACGGGTCCGGGAATTATCGGCACGGTAGAAACGCTCAAATATAAAAGGGAGGTCTTCTTCCGCGATTCCTACGCCGGTGTTATTGATTCTAACTTCTGCTAAATTAGGTGTTTGCGTAAGCGTGATGGTAACTTGACCGCCTGTGTTAGAGTACCGATAAGCATTGTGCACCAGATTGTAAAAAAGCCGGGTGAGAAGGCGCTCGTCCCCCAACATAGTCACGGGTTCGTCCAGGGCGTTCCAACTTAGACCTAATTCTTTTTCCTGGATGAGAGGATTAAGGCTCCGAATAATCTTTTCCAGAAGAGGTTTCAAGTCTACAGTTTCTAGGTTTAGCTGCAAAACACCCATTTCAGCCACGTTTAAGTCCTTCAGGTCGCTTGACAGGTCAACAAGACGATCGATTTCCTCATTAATGGAGTTAAGATTTTCTTGATTGGCAGGAAGGACGTTGTCCTGAAAAGCTTCTATATAACCTTTAATTGAGGTTAAGGGAGTGCGCAGTTCATGCGCAATATCGGCGGTGAACTGTTTGCGAAGCATTTCTTGGCGATTTAGGTTGTCCACCATTGCGTTAAAAGCGGTTGCCAATTGCCCTACCTCGTCCTTGGCTTGAATAGCCACGCGTTCATCAAGGCGCCCCTGTCCAATGCGATCGGCGGCTTGAGTTAAACGCTTCAGCGGTGCTACGAGACGACGGCTTGTGAAGTAACTGAGGATAATTCCGAATAAAAGCGCCAACCCTCCTGCAAAGAGAAGCGATCGAAAGACTGAGGATTGGAAGAGGACATCTTGGGGATCGAGAATCGGTGCTGTCGCTGGGTACCGGACGACTGCGGTGGCCAACGTGCCGAGAGGCCCTGACACCGTGAGGGTTTTCGTTTTCCAACTCGTGCTGGAAGAGGAAGACATACCCATTCCCATTCCGCCTTGACCCTGCATCATACCCTCCATGGAGTTGTTTAATGTGGCGATTAACTTGCCATTCGGATCGGTCAACGTGACAGTCGTGCTAGCCGGGAGGGAGTTACTGATTTCATCTAGAGATGCAGGATCCCAAGCGCCTTTACTCAGATAAAGGGCACTTAGACGAGAGGGTAATTGCTCGAACGTAGCTTCATTTGTTTGGGTTAGATAATAACTAAATTGTTGATGGAAAACTAGATTTACGGCAAGCATACTGAGCGTTAAGGTGATAAGTGCGATGATCAGTGTTGAAAGAAATAGTTTTTTGCGCATTTTATTCCCCCATGCTTGGATTGAATTTGTAGCCGATCCCGTAAACGGTCAGTATAACTTGAGGATCACTAGGAGTAGTTTCTATTTTTTGGCGGATTTTCTTAATATGCGCATCAATCACGCGGTCATCGCCGTCAAAGTCGTGTCCTTGAACGATTTCTACCAACTGTCCCCGTGAGTATACTCGGCCAGGGTGTTTGGCTAAAGCCCCGAGGATCTTAAACTCCGTAGGAGTTAAAGAGACCTCCTGATCGTTAAACCGAATCTCATGTTGGATATTATCAATGGTCAGTCCGTTGTCATAGGAAATCACGTCGGCTAGCGGGGAGGTTTCATTATTAGTTCGACGTAGAACAGCTCGAACACGGGCGACCACTTCACGTGGGCTGAAGGGTTTCGTGATGTAATCATCGGCACCGATGCTTAATCCTCGGATGCGGTCCTCCTCTTCGACTTTAGCAGTGAGCATAATGATGGGGACGGAGGATATTTTGCGGATCTCACGACAAATCTCTGTTCCGGACATGCCGGGAAGCATTAGATCAAGGATGAGAAGGTCAAAGGGGTTTTCTTTAAACATAGTTAGAGCAACAAGGCCGTTTCCAGCGGTGCTAACATGAAACCCTTCTTGTTGAAGATAGGCTTTCAGGACAGTCGTAATCTTCTTCTCGTCATCGACTAGTAAGATTTTCATAAACGGACGGACCCCTTTCAAAACGTTTCTAAGGTCATTATTTAATTCAAGGGAACGGCTCCCCGCAATCATGCAGGGCAACTGTTCCCTTGTCGATATCACCAACCTGTACGACCGAATAAATATAAACCCATCATGATTAGGAGGCCACCGCTTAGATACGTAATATAGTGACTCCACCGTTTTAAGCGTGGTAGACTCTTCAAAACGGCTGTAAAGGTACCCGCAATAATCAACGGTAACCCGTGACCAAGCCCATAGATAAAGAGCAACAAAGCGCCGTACCAAAGAACACCTTGAACTGCCACATAAGTCATCAAAACCGCTAAAACGGGAGTAGCACAAGGTGAAGCAACTAGACCAAATAATAAACCAACCCCGAATGACCCTAAAAATCCACCCTTTTTCTCTGGCATAGCCTTTAACCCCGGTAAGTTAATATTGATAACCCCTATTAACTGTAATCCCATGATTATTGAGAAAAGCCCAATGATATAAAGCCATGAAGAGCCAATCTGGCCAAAAGCTTTACCTAATAGTGAGGCTACTATACCCAAAATAGCAAAGGTAACAGCTAAACCAAGGACAAAGGAAACGGAAGTGATAAAGCCTTTGATTTTAGTAGGCTTTTCTAAGCCACCGATATACCCTAGCATTACCGGTAACATGGACAATATACAGGGGCTCAGGCTAGTCATTATGCCCCCCAAGAAAACTAGTATTAAGATGGTTAAGCCGCCAGTGGACAAAGCGTTAGGAATCGTGTCTTTGAAAAATGATTCATACCAGCTATTGTTGGGATTGACGGAATTAATGGCATTTTCTAAGGTATCTTTACTTTGCGGGCCAGTATCGTTGTATGTGATTTGTCCCTGTTGATTAAGTACAAAATAAGCAGGAATATAGTAGATGTCAAATTGCTTAGCAAGAACCTGCCCTTGCGGGTCATCAATATCAACGACAATGAAGTTTGTATTCTTACTATATTTTTTCTCTAGAGCCAGCACCACGGGCTCCATGCTCTTACAGGTGGGTCACCACTTGCCGTAAAACTCCAAGAAGATTGGTTTGCCAGATTTTTGTGCTGCTTGGAAAGCAACTAACGGCTGATTGGTTACCTGGAATTCGGAGGGGCCTGTAAATCTAGGTATAACAATCGCCATAATAGATAAAAGTGCGACCCCTATTAAAATCAGTATTTTAGTCTTTGTTTTCATACATCAACCCTCAATTCCCATATTAACGAGTTAATAAATGCAAGGTATTCCATTACTATACCATGTATTTTCCAGTTATATAAGTCGGACACTTTCCATTAGGGACTAAGTCAACTTTGATCTGCTAAATATAAGAAAGTGCTTCTAAGGGGTCGAGGGAAGTGGCTCGTCTTGCCAGAAGGATTGAGAGGATACCGACTAAGACAGAGACGCTGACTACAAACAGAGCCATCAAGGGGTGGAATTGAAACGGAATACTTTTTTGGAAGGCGATTGAACCGAGTAAAGTGGGGGTGAGTTCCCCTAAAAGATAGCCAAGAACGCCTCCAGAAAGACTGACAAAGACAATTTCCCGAATTAAAATCGATAGAATATGGCGACGACGAAAACCGATCGCTCGGAAGACACCGATCTCGGCAACACGGTCGTTGATGTTACCCAATGTTGTTACGAACACAATCAAGACGCCAATGACGCCTAGGAGAAGGGATGCTATTAAGGAGAAATTTGAGAAGCGGTCGACGTTCTCTTTGGCACCTTGTACCAGTTGGGATATTTCGGCGACTTTGGCCTCGGGTAAGAGTTCGCTTAAGCGGGTCGCAGTTTTATCGGGTTGAGTCGTATTTAGTTCGATCATGGACCAAGAATCTAGTCCAGTAATATTTTGCGCTGTCTTGAAATTCGTAAAAACACCCTTGTCCTCGGAACCACCTGTTTCCTGCATTATGCCGATCACGGGGTATTTCTGGCGGTTAAGCTCAACAGTACTTCCGACGACAAGATTCTCCTTGTGTGCAAGACCTGATCCGACAATGACTTCTTGGTCACCGGGCTGTTGTCCCTGAATATGCCACCATGGCTTCATTTTGAGCTCACTGGGAAAGTCGACTCCGATGATCAGATATTGTTTATTAACGCCGGCGACAGAACCGATTATTTTGGGCGCAATTCCACTGATTATAAGATCAGGGGTGGCTTTAATTTTAGATAAAATATCCTTGTTTAAATGTTGGATCTCGTAATTCACACCAGCAACAGAAATACCGCCATAGCTGAGTGTGAAATTCTCAGATTTGGGCGTAATGACAACATTGGCACCATATTGGGTTAAACTTTTTTGTAGATCGGCTTGCATGCTCTTAGCCAGCGTATTCAACGTGACGGTAATACCGATCACTAACATAAACGTTAGAAGTAAAAAGGTTGTTTTCCCTTTACGCCGGCGCAGGTTTTGGATTGCAATGTCGGTTAAAGTCATAGAGTACCTCCTAGATATAACGCAAAGATTCAGTTGGGTCAAGCCTGGCTGCTTTCCAAGCTGGGTAAAGGCTTGCTACAAGACCAATTAAAAGAGAGGCCCCTAACGCATAAACAAGCAAGTTCGATTGCCAAGGGATATGAACTTGAGCTTTAACCAAAGCAGATCCGAAGTTTACGGCTGCGCCCATTCCAACAAAATATCCTAATAGGCCTCCCAAAAGACTTAAGAGGCCGGCTTCAGTCAGAATGATTTGAAGGATATGGCGTTTTCTAAAACCGATTGCCCGTAAGATGCCAATTTCTCGAGTCCGTTCTTCAACAGAAGACTTCATCGTCATCGTTATCACGAGGCTACTGGCCAGGAAGAGAATTAAAGAAACGCTTCTAGCAAATAAGTTGAACTGTCTTATCGTATCATTTCGAGATTCTAGGGTAGATTTTAGAGCAGTCACCTTGGTACCAGGCAGAACGGCCGTTAATTGTTGGGTCACCTCAGCGATCGGGCATGTGTAGCAAAAAGCGGCAGTTTCTATGAGGCTGATGGCGTTGGGGCGATTGGCCAGTTTTTGGAGCACTGCCAAGTCGATAAAAACAGCTTGGTCATTTTCTACTGAACCCGTCGGTTGGATAATTGCTGCCACTTTAAAATCCTGTCCTTTAATCGACACCGTTTGCTGAAGGCTAAGACCAAGGGAACGAGCAGCGTCACTGCCTAATATAACTTCGTTGTTAGCGGGAAGCTGGCCTTTCGAGAGACCCTCTAGTTTCCACCATTTTTTAAGGTGTAATTCTTGAGGGAAATCAACACCGAGTAACAAAATTTCTTGTCCCTTTATTTTAGTATCTACTAAAAGTTTGGGGGCTATTGTTGCCAAGGTTTCCTTATTTTTGATCGTTTTCATCAGTGGGATAAGAGACATGTCCAGTTCTTTGACCTGAGCGGGGGCTTCAACCGTTATGCCGCCAAAGGTCATGGCTTCCCCTGTATCTGGGAGGATGAGAATATTAGAGCCATATTGATCAAGTTTGTTGGCGACGTCTTCTTTCATGGCTTGGGTTGTTGTATAGAGGAAGATAATCGAAGCCACCCCAATCATGACACTGATCACTAATAAGGCGGAGCGCATTTTACGGCGGCGCAAGTTCTGTAGTGCTATATCTGTTAAGCGCACTTAGTTTCCCCCTTCGGCCTCTAAAACCCCATCACGAATATAAACTGTGCGGGAGACCCAGTCTAGATTTTCTTTGTTATGAGTCACCATAATGATGGTTAAGCCGTCACGGTTAAGCGCTTGGAATAATTCCAATAATTCCATGGCCGTTTTTGAGTCCAGACTTCCGGTAGGCTCATCGGCAAAAATTAGTGCGGGCTGATTCACGATGGCGCGAGCAATGGCCACGCGGTTTTGTTCACCGCCGGATAATTGATTGGGGAGGCGGTTAGACTTGTTTCCTAGGCCCACTTTGTCGAGGACAGTTTGAGCCATTTCACGTTGTTCTTTTCCAGGCAGGGAGGTGATCGCCAGTGGAAGCATGACATTTTCTAAGGCGGTGAGATAAGGGATCAATTGATATTGTTGAAAAACAAAGCCAACGTATTCGTGTCGGAAATCGGCTAATCGTTCAGCGTCTAAAGCATAAACATCGATATCATCAATGATGAGTTTGCCAGAGGTGGGGGGATTTAACCCTCCGATTATACTTAATAAGGTGCTTTTTCCTGAACCGGAAGGACCCATTAGGGCCAAAAATTCACCTTCAGCAATTTCTAAATTAACATTTTTCAAGGCTTCAACAACACCGTCTCCGCCTTTATAGGTCTTGGTAACCTCACACACTTTTATCAATGACACCTAGGAATCTCCTCCTATATCGCAAATATTCCAGGATAAGCTGCTATAATCCTTGATGTATGTACCTATGGGACTATTCTACCCTAAACGAAGACTATTAGTATTCGTTAGAGTAAGGGCAAAATAACGAATCTTATTAGAATGAACGCACCCGTGTGAACGAGTGCGTTTGAATCGTGATTAGGTTGTTGTTCGTTTTATTTACCAATTTAGAAAGTATAAATTGGTAAATAAATGCAACTAAACTCTAGGTGCCCAAGCATCCAGAACGGTTTGAGGAATCTCAAGGTTATCACTGTTTAAAGTATAGGTCAACGCTTGAGGCGGATAGGTTTGGCAACCGCCGCTGATTCCTTTGAGTGTTTGAAGATCCCAGGTTGTACCGCAAGTGTTACAAATTATTTGATTGCCGGTAATATGAAAGTCGGTTCCTTTGCAAGGCTCACAGAAGCTCACAGCCACCATCACTTTACCATCAGGTTGGACAAAGGCTGTCACGGGAACCGTTTTGCCGTTCGCTTTGTACTCTGTCCGGATGAATTTCTTTTCTTTTACGGTACTTAGCGTGGCTACAATTTCCTTCCCGTTTTCAACCTTACTTTCCATGACTGTTTGCTCTAATTTTTCGGTAGGACTATAATTCACTTTTTGTCCAGCATCAGCAGCGGCATTGACTGAAGAACTGGATCTATTGCTACCCAATGCGAAATAAGAAGCAGTAATAATCAAAATGACAGCTACAATGCCAACTAGACTATAAAGTCCCGCTTTACTTTTCTTTGGTTGGGTAAATTTGTGGTTTTTTGATTCACGTTTATCGGCCATCTGTATATCCCCCTTTGAATCTAATAATAGATAGTGTCTTTGATTATAATTGACTTATTGTATTATGAAAGGAGCAATAAGCCAATTATATTGCTTTTTATCCAGTTTTTAAACAGGAAAATTTTGATCTTTGCATATTTATATTAAATTCATCGCTGTTTCACAAATATACTACATCCGCATTCCCATTCTTACCACAAACGTAAGGTAATTCAGAACACCAAAGACGAAGATGACTACTAAATACGGCATAGCGACAGATAAAGCCTTTTTTGCACCATAATTCCCTTTAGCAATACGATAGGCAGTGTACATAGAACCGATCGTTCCGGCGATGACTAAGACATATTGCATTATTTGAATGTGCGGGTCAGAAACGAATTCAGTCGGTCCCTCCATATGCACTCCGAAGAGCCCCATGAACGTGTAATAGACTGCCTTCCCTTCGGCTAGAAGGTGGAACAAGTTGTGGGCCATATGAGAAGAGAGGTCAAGCGGAATCACTGCATACCCAAAACGTGCAAAAGCATTATACAAAGTCTCGCCCGAGTAACGCTTAGAAATAGCCGTTGCTGCGAAAAGCAGTAAAACTGGAGTCGTCATAGCAATCAGAAAGAGAATCGTAAAAGCAACATCTTGATTCGCAATACCTAATGTCTGTTCTACCCACTTCAGGAAGGACGGATAAAAGTTCAACATGGTAATGTTTTGGACAAATACAATCCCGACGATGACGATCGCTAAGAATGATTCTTCAAAATGCACTCTAGTCATTGACCAGAATTCACTGGTGGGAACGCGGGGGGTTATGCGGATTGAATCATGAGGACAGCTTTTAATGCAACTTCCACAGAGATTACAGCTGGCGTTGTTTTCCATGGCCATCGGAAATTCAAACATAGGACAGCCAGGCGCTTTGTCATTGCCTTTATAGCAATCCCTTGTTGTGCAGGTATTACAAGTTTCTTTGTCTGCCCTGAGCTCTAACATTCCTGCCCGAGAATAGTTGCCAGACAAACTACCCAGGAAGCATAGATAACGACACCAGGTGCGGCGTTCAAAGAACAGAGCAGTGATCATAACGCCAGCTAAGATGAGTAATAAGAGCGTTCCGGATCCTCGGGGAGATTCCACAATTCCAAAAACGTGATCAGACCAGGTGATGAAAATGAAGGTAATATCAATGATCCAGAGACCGTTTTTGCGAATAAATTTGGGAACCTTGAGGTTCGCTCCAAATAACTTTTGGGTCATATCACTCACCCAGGCAAAGGGGCATATTCCACACCAAAACCGACCGAGCAGGAAGAAGAAAAAGGGGATTAAAGGCCACCAAAGAACCCAAGTAGCAGCAGTACCAAAGTTATCATGGGCGAGTGTGGGTCCTGCTAGCGTTTGAAACATGATGACCGAAAAAGCGAAAACGGTGATCCATTGAAAGATTCTGGGATAGAAATAGCTTTTAAGAAAACGTTTGAGCCATGAGACATTAAGGAAGTTGATGGGTTGCTTTTTAGATGACATATTTATGACCTCTACTTTCTCAGACTTTCGAAGCTTTTTTTCGTTTTAACATAGCTGCGAGTAATCCGGCGATCACAACTGCTCCTGCGACACTACCAATAAGCACTAAATTTGGTCCAGATTTACTGACAGTTATGGGAAAATTGATAGTAGTTTCACCTAAAGGTGAAGAAATAATAATGGCTTGATTCCATTGACCTGGTTGGTTGAACTTCATATTTTCCATCATATATGTGCCAGGGGCCATAGCCATTGATCCCATTGAAGACTGTTCTTTCATGGCCGTCCCACCTTGTGTTGAGTCCATGCCGGAAGACATTCCCATGCCACCCATGCCGGTATCAGTGCTACCTGATTTCATCGTGGATGTCATCATCATGACTTTAGCACCGGTGACTGGTTGCCCGGTCGCTTTATTTTGGATGATCATGGTCATGGTTCCGGCTTGGTTAGCCATAAGGCTTTCCGGATTTGTCTGCATAATCACGTGATATGCGCCAGTGTCTTGTTCAATCTTGCTCGATGAAGCAGGCTCACTTGCCAAGGCATTTGTGGCAAACGAGAGAGTTAAGACTAATAGAGATAGCGAAATAAGTATTTTTTTTAATGATTTCTTTGGACAATTCATGAAACACACTCCTCTTAAAAATTATTACGGATAATCTAATTGCAAGAGCAATGCCAAGTTGCGCTTGGTTTGTGATTATGATGTAATAGTAACAGGGTCTGAAAACAACTCCAGTCTGCATTTGACAGTACTTCCAACTGTTTATAAAATAATTAATGATACTCACAAAAAATCTTAAAATGCTTCTTTCAAGTCCTTTCAAGAGGCAGGAAATTAGAAGTGGTGTAGGATAAAACACAGCGGAGTGTGTCTTATCCTACACTGGCTTATCACTTTTCATGGTTGATCATGGCTGAAGTTAGAATATCCTTAATATATTCATTAGGTTAAAGGGAGTGGATAAAGTTGCGCCGGATTTTAGTGGCTGATGACGAAGCGAATATGCGCTGGGTTCTAGAGCGGGCCTTAACAAAAGCTGGATATGAAGTGGAAACGGTGGAGGATGGACAACTGGCCTTAGATCGAGCTCTTGCGGAACGTCCAGATCTTGTCCTGCTGGATTTAAAGATGCCGAAGATTGACGGCTTAAGTGTTCTGCGCACACTGAAAGAGCATTATTCCGATTTACTGATCGTGATGATGACGGCACACGGCAGCACCTCCACCGCCGTTGAAGCCATGAAGGCTGGAGCCCAGGATTACTTAATGAAGCCGTTTGATATTGATGAACTGCTGATCACGGTGGCCAAGGCTTTTGAAATAGAAAGCTTGCGCGAACAGGTGGATTATTTAAAAGGAGAGGCTCAGCACGGCGGTTGGCAGTTGGTGGGGAAGAGTGAGGAGATGCAAGCCGTAAAACATCTCGTTGAACGGGTTGCACCAACGCCAGCAACGGTACTTCTTCAAGGGGAGTCGGGCACAGGAAAAGAACTGGTGGCCCAGGCTATTCATGCCCTAAGTACACGCGTTGATGGACCTTTTATCCGAGTGAATTGTGCGGCATTGACAGAGACATTATTAGAAAGCGAATTGTTTGGGCACGAAAAAGGCGCCTTCACAGGGGCCCAAGCCCGCAAAACAGGGCGGTTTGAATTAGCCAATGGTGGGACGCTTTTCCTTGATGAGATTGGCGAACTGTCGGTGAATGTTCAAGCCAAATTGTTGAGGGTACTCCAGGAGATGACGTTTGAGCGAGTTGGCGGAGAGAAAACAATTAAGGTTGATGTGAGGATCATTGCGGCGACGAACCGAGATCTATTGATAGAGGCTCAACAAGGACGCTTTCGAGAGGATTTATATTATAGACTGAATGTCTTTCCAATTTCTATGCCTCCTTTACGGGAGCATCCTAAGGATATTCCCAGCCTTGTCGAACATTTTTTGGACAAACTCAGCACATATGGAGGAAGCAAAACCCTTGCCTCAGAGGTTCTGTCTCAACTAATGATCTATACCTGGCCGGGAAATGTGCGTGAACTAGAAAATATCGTGGAACGCATGGTCATTATTTCCCAAGGGGCAGTGATTGGGATGGATAGCTTGCCCCTCTTTGATACGTCTTTAAAGTCGGAGAAGAACCCAGGACCCTTTGTACTGCCGCCTGAAGGTGTTTCTCTAGAAGAAATAGAGAAATCCTTTCTACTGCAGGCCATGGAACAAACAGGCGGAAATCAAAGCCATGCGGCCAAACGGTTAGGACTTTCCAGGCACGCTTTCTTATATCGTATAGAGAAATATGGGATAGATCCTCACTGGGGTATTTAGAAAGGAGGTCGGCTTTTTGAATTACGAACCCTCTGACCAAAATCGCGCTCGCACGATCTTTGACCTCATTGCCATAGGGCTTGTTGTAACGATTATGACGGCTATTCATTACACGAATTACCATTACGAAATGAATTATCATATCTTATTGCAATTCGCCTACTATCTCCCGGTGATTTATGCGGCCATGCGGTTTGGCCCTGCTGGGGGAATTCTATCTGGCTTGCTCATAACCCTCCTCATCTTGCCGTTTATGATGAGTATGCATGACATGGACCCATCCGCCATGGTTACGCAATGGGTGGAAATTGGCTTGATTAACGTCATTGGCTGGTTGACAGGATTTTTGAGTCAACAGGAGCGAAGGGCAAAACAAAAATATCAACTCGCCCTGTCGGTGCAACAGGAATTGGTAGAGAAGTTAAAGCAAGAAGGGATGGAACGCGAACGTTTGGAGGAGGAGATCCGCCAAACAGAACGATTAACGGCTCTAGGGCATATGAGCGCCGGGTTGGCTCATGAGATACGCAATCCCTTGGGGATTATGAAAGTCAGTATCCAACTCTTGGCTCAGGAAAAAGTGAACGATTCAGTGGTAGCAGAATATTGTCGGGTGCTTTTGGAAGAGTGTGAGCGGCTAAATCGCTTGGTTAGCGAGTTCTTGAACTTTGCTCGTCCCAATGAACCGGCACGCAGACGGATTACATTAGGGGAAATCTTGGACGAAGGTGTTACCTTGATTCAACCCGCCTTGATGCAGCACCATATTGAGTTAAAGCAAGCTCGAAACCAGGTTGACAAGGAAGAGGTTGAGGTAGACCCTGACCAGATGAAGCAAGTCATCCTCAATATTTTACTGAATGCCATCGACGCCCAAGGAGAAGGCGGTGTGATTCAGCTAGAAGGCGTTAGGAAAGATAGCTTTGTAGGCTTCGCCGTGAGTGACAAGGGACCGGGTATTGGACCAGATTCCATGCCCTACATTTATGACCCATTTTTTACGACGAAGGAAAAAGGGACTGGATTAGGACTATCTGTTGTGCACCGCATCCTTGATCAGCACGCTGGGAGAATCGCCACGACGAATCGAAAGGGTGGAGGGGTCCAAGTGGAGATATTGTTGCCGTTAATATAGAAGCAAATGTAAAAATGCAAAAAGTAAAACAGAATGCAAAAGAGTCACACGTTTGGGCGTGTGGCTCCTTTTGCATTCTGTTACTGATAATGTATTTAAAGTAGGAACTTTTGGCAATTTAGTCTGAAAGCTAACCTTACTTTAAGTAGGTTACCACATTTTCTTTTCTTGGCGCGGCGGTCGGTGATTCTGAAGCGTTATAACCAAAGGCGCCGGCAGCAAATATCTTATTCCCTTCGGGTATGCCCAATTCTTTGATTAAAGCATTACCCTCTTCAGTACTATTTAATTGAGTCATCGCATGAATCCAGCAGGAGCCGATCCCAATGGAGGCGGCTGATAGAAACATATTTTCGTTGGCAAGCGCGCAGTCATATTGCGGTGCAATCGCCTTTTCATCACCAGAAACTATAATCAAGGTCGGCGCATTGTAAAATACGCTAAACGTCTTAGATTTAGCCTGTGCTTCGAAGCGTTCATTACCTGACTTCGAAAAAATGGACTTGCAAGTCTGGTTGATTTTATTCAGAGTCTCGTTGTTTTGTACGACCGTGAAATGCCAAGATTGTTGATTCATCGCACTCGGTGCATACATTCCAGCCTTTAAGATGATCTGCAAGTCGTCATCGTTCATCTGTCCTTTTTTATAAGCTCTTACACTTCTTCTACTTAAGATGGTTTTAATGGTTTCATTCATATCAATGATTCTCCTTTTCAATTCAATGACTCCGATGCTGGTCGGATTTATAATAATCCAGAACGTTAGGAATGTCAAAAAGGAGAGATTGGCAATGGCGGTCATTGAATTATCTCTGTTTCCATAATATTGACGATGGCAAAGATGGCGTGAAAGTCGTAGCTTCTCAGCCTGCTGATTTTGATCGTGCTAAAGGGTTAAAGGTTATGGAGAATATTCTTCAAGGTAATAAAGACGTCCAAGCGGTGTTCGCACACAATGATGAAATGGCTTTAGGCGCTCTCAGTGCTATTCAAGCATCGGGTAAAAGCAATATCTTGGTGGTTGGTTTCGATGCGACAGATGATGCGGTGAAAGCCGTTAAAGACGGAAAGATGGCCGCGACAGTGGCTCAAAAACCAGAGCTGATTGGTAAAACTGCGTTAGAAACTGCCCTCAAAGTTGCTAAAGGGGAAAAAGTTGAAGCGAGTATTCCTGTTGAGCTAGAGCTAATTACAAAGTAATTGGTTTAAAATAATAGGTACAAAAAGAGAGGTTGGAGCAAGTGTTTCAACCTCTCTTTTTGAGTTCTTGATTGGATTTGACGAACAAGGGTTGAATCGTTACTATTACATAAAGAGGTTTTTCAGCATAATTCGCGAACTTATATATTCAGAATAAGCTTATAAAAGCCAGACTTGCGATTAAAGTTGACGAAAGAAGTGAACTTATGCGATCACTCAAAAATCAGATCCTAATATTGCTGCTGGGTTCGCTTGTTTTACTGGCGGCTAGCTTTCTCGGGGTTCTTGGTTGGTATATGAAAGATCGCGTTGTGGCGGCTGCGAATATAAAAGCGCAAACAGATTTGGCGACCTGTGGGGAGATTATTGATAAAACTTATCCCGGCTCGTGGTCAGTACAAGATGGAAACCTATATAAGGGACCCACCAAAATCAGCCTCAATAATGATTTAGTGGATCATCTATCCGGTCTTACCGGCGACACCGTGACCCTATTTCTTGGGGAAAAGCGGGTAGCTACCACGGCACGTGGTTCAAACGGTGAACGCGCAATTGGTACCAAGATTTCTGATAATGTAGCCCAGACAGTCCTGAAAAATGGTCAAACTTATATAGGAGAGGCCGATGTCGTTGGGCAGTGGTACCATACGGGTTATGTTCCATTACGTGCAGAAAACGGTACCATTGTAGGAATCTTTTATGTTGGAATTTCCCATGCTTACGAACAGGAGATTATGACTCGATCTTTGATCACAATGGGCGAACTAGGATTAGCCTTAACAATCTTGGTAGCACTGCTTACTTGGTTTTTCATTCAGAGAGTGATCATCCATCCATTGCATAATATCACTTTAGGAACACGGGATTTAGCAACCGGACATCTTACCCAAAAGATTAAAGTTTCAGGTGCTAAGGAAATTGGGGAGCTTGAGGATGCCTTTAACCAAATGGTCGAACAGATCCAATCTCTAACCGGGAAAATAAATCGGTCGAGCGGCAGTAATCCCGGAAATGACCCAACTGAAACCCAACTGGCCCAGGGTAGTACGGCAATGACTGAGCAAGATGTCCAATTCAATGGCACTACTGAGAAAGAACCACCATCTCTTCTTAATACTGCTGGAGATATTGGAGAAGAGGGGTTGCCTAAAGGCTTGAATGAAGCCACTTTTGGCCAGATAGTTCAATTTTTACAAGCCAATAGACGTCCCCTTTCTGCAGAGGAAGTTGCGGAAGGTGTTAAGCTGACAAGGGTAACGGTACGTCACTATCTTGAATTTCTAGAACAGCAGGGTGTCTTAAAATCTGAACAAAAATACGGCACAGTAGGCCGACCGGTTAAGTTATTTATCCCGGTGTAAAAAGCTCCCTTGTGGGGGCTTTTTTTATTCACTGACCAATTTTCTTAATTTACAAAACCTTCTTAACATTTTACTTATTAATAAAACACTTTATTAATCTCCGTAAACACGACAGGCTGGGCCATGGAAGATAAACTGAATAATGAGAACTTTAACTTATAGAAAGGAGCGTTTATCCCATATTCTCTCGAAATTGTGTTGACAGCCAAGACCATTGCAAAGTTTCTGTTTCAGGAAGAAGGATATGGATCCAAATTGGAACTAATTAAAGTTAGGAATGATAAATTTGGAGACGAAAAATTATTCAACACCCTCTGAAATTACTTATACCACGATACAGATAGGCATTAAAAAAGTAGGCATGAAATATTCCAATCAGTTTATATTGGGAATCTTAGCAGGGGCTTTTATTGCTTTTGCAGCCGAAGGCTCAAATATGGCAGCCTTTAATTTGTTTGCAAAACCAGAAACCTATGGGCTTGGGAAAGTTCTAGCAGGTGCTATTTTTGGAACGGGTCTTATGCTAGTTGTCTTAGCTGGCGGAGAATTGTTCACAGGAAATACCATGATTTTAGGCGGCGTGTTAGATGGAAAAATAAAGTTAAGCGATATGCTAAAAAATTGGTTTTTTGTCTACAGTGGTAATTTTATTGGTTCTTTACTGATTGCCTATATGATCGTACATTCAGGATTATTTAACAGTGGTGCAAACGTTCTGGGTGGGGTAACCATTAAAATAGCATCATATAAAGTGGGATTATCATTTATGTCTGCTTTCTATTTGGGGATTATGTGTAACATGTTAGTTTGCCTGGCAGTTTGGATGGCTTATGGAGCCAAGGACATGGTGGGTAAAATATTTGCTATATTCTTTCCAATATGGCTGTTTATTACCTCTGGTTTTGAGCATAGTATCGCAAATATGTATTACATTCCAGCGGGGATTTTAGCAAAAGCAAATCCAAGTTGGGTCATAGAATCTCATCTTGCACCAGCAGCGCTTGCAAACTTAAACTGGGAGAACTTTATCATCAATAACTTAATCCCTGTTACCCTTGGAAACATTGTGGGGGGATCTATTTTCGTAGTTGGCATCTATTGGTTTGTATATATTAAAAATGATCTAAAAGATGTTGCAGACCATGAATATGTCCCATTAAATCAGTCTAGACAAAATGCCGCTAAATAAAATGAGGTAACTCCTCACCTATTTGTGGATATGTTTATTATTAAATGGGTAACCAAAAGAGGTTGGAGCAAAGTGAAGTGCTTCAACCTCTTTTGATGAGCAATAGAGGTTTTTCGGCATAATTCGCGAATTTAATTAGTTAGAATAATCTTTTGAAAGTTAAAATTAGCCATTAATGTGGACGAAAGAAGTGAACTTGTGCGCTCGCTTAAACATCGAAACTTGATTATGCTACTGGGTTCAATGGTTATATTGGTGACTAGCATTATCGGGCTTGGCTTTTATATAAACTTCCATGAGCCTGCCGGTTCACAGGGTGGCATGAAAATTAGTATGTAGCTTTTGGAAACTTCAATAAACGGTAATAATCTTAGTAAGGTGGGGTTCA
>Ga0209125_1001222_pt1 | contig 25427 bp, 24 predicted proteins | sample BarGraIncub1131A_FD_184503 | JGI IMG/M metagenome (GOLD analysis project Ga0209125, IMG submission 184503) | Arctic peat soil microbial communities from Barrow, Alaska - Barrow Graham LP Incubations 11-31A (SPAdes) (version 2) | ecosystem: Environmental > Terrestrial > Soil > Wetlands > Peat... | reverse complement strand
TTGCAGCAAGCTAAAATATCATGAAATACCACTACCCAGAAAAAAATCTGTGTGGCACACTGGCGAAATTTTGAAAAATCAAAAAGCAGATTGTCAATTCGTTATGGATGGATAGCTGCAATGTGGGTTAATGAAATTTTCAAAGGTGTACGGCTTAGAACCCAAGGTAAAGTTTTTTACTCTTTTTTCAGCATCATCGGACAAATAGCGAAAACAACCATAAAATCGCAATTGTGAATATTCTTCATTTTGGTCAACCAAATGATATAGAGATAAATAAAATTCTTGAACAAAAATATCAGTTAGTTTTGAAAAGTTACAAATATAATTTGGTGAAATAATTGATTTGATATGAAAGGTAAAATATGGTTGTTTAAAGTAGTTACCTATCAGTTCGAAATAATTTAAAAGCTCAATATCAATTGTATTTCTTTTAAAAAGTTTCAGCAAATAAATTATCGAAAGGTTTTTGGTATAATATAATGTTTTTTCATTTAACTCTATACCACTTGATAAGCTTTTATTATGAGATAAACTTGAAAAAGATAGATTTTCAATTAAAACGAATTGTTCACCCGCAAAACATAAAAACGAAGAATTAAATGATTCTTTAGTTTCAATCTTTAATAAAATATTGTCATTGAGTTTTACTTCAATATAATCATTAACCCTTTTAACAAGTAAATAATTTGATTCTACAAATTTTGTTTTAACTATATTATTTACTAGCTCAATGTTTGATTTGATATACCTTATTACTCCTTTATTTGAAATACTAAAAATACTTTTACAATTGGAATCATTGTTCAACCCCAAACCAATACTTGCTTCTAACTCTTCGGAAGTTTTTAGCCATCTGAAACTACAAGCAATTTGATATTTATCAGCAAGATTTATATTCGAACGCCCTTCCTGTATATCAATAAATCCGGTATTCTGTTTTATATGAATAAAATAATATTGCATGGCAGAATATAATCCATTTTTATTCAACCGTCGTGGAGCTACTTTAAGAGAATAGAAATTGTTATCAACTATTTTGAAATTGGTTAGAATATTTGAAATTGTTTCATCTGCACTATAGATAATTGGACAATTATTAAAAATTTCATTCTTTAAAATATTGATAGCTCCTTCAAAATCTCCCTGTTTTAATAATTCTATACTTTCCTTTTCAAAACTGTCTTTAATGTCAAACCAAAGTAATGTGTAAAATATTTTGTTTTCCGGAAGTTCAATTTTTTTAGCAGCTAATTTAATTGCATCAACACTTCTATCGAGTTCCCCAAGAAAAGGGAGGTCAGTTTCGTAACTTACTTTCTTTCCCATTTCTGCATAGATAAGTAAGTCAGAAACTCTTTTTGCAATTTATTTATCACTTGCAGTTGTTGGTAAACCCTAGTATCCGAAAAGGATTATTAAGTATAGCGTCCATTAGGTTAGAATTTTATCATAACTGTAAAAATAATAAAAAGAGAGAAACCCTTGGTAAATTGTTAACTCTTTTATTATCCTTTTACTGTATATTGGGATAAAGTGCAAATATGTTTTAGATTAGAACGGATGTCATACAGAAATCTCCAAATCATACCTACAAGTAATCCAACGGATTAAATTAGAAGTCTTAAAGAAACTTTGGATTCAGAGTCACTACCATCAGTTCAGATGGCAGGACAGTCGACTCGATTGTGTAGTTGTTTATTTTGTCATTCCAATGGAGGTAGTACTTTATAAAACATCAATAGTAAATCATCATAATTTTCTCGCATTCTGTGCCAATCTTTGTTTGAAACTAATACACAATTTACACAAAAACTTTCACATACATGATGTGGTTCAATCTTAAAGCTTATTCTCTTCACATTTCCAAAGACAGGTAATTTCTTTGTTGAACTCCAGGAAATTGAATATTCATTTTCTTTAAAACTTTCATCGACCTCTATCTCAAGTGATAAATAATCGCCTGGTCTAAGTAAATATTTTTTATCTTGAGGAAAACCAACCATAGGATGTCCCTCTGCGTTTTGATCAAAATACTTTTCGTTGCCAAGTGAATCCTTGAAACGAATAAATCTGGGTACATTATAAGTCATTTGCTGATTTTTTTCATAATAATATTTCTTAATTGAATCAATAATATCATGGGAATAACAAATTATTTGTTCCACTTGTCTTATTGAAACTGGATTTGCATGAGACAAGTGATTCCTTGGTATAATCAAACGATTTAAGAATGTCCTTGCTTCAGAATTCCCTTCTGGGAAAGCATTATTAAATACCAGTTTAAAATGCTTATTATAAAGATTGGGGTTACAAATTATATCGATAAGTGAATCTAATAATGAAGCATCAATCATTCTTGTATATCGGTTCGCTTCCTTTTTAAAATTTCGCTCAATTTTCTCTTTTATGCTTTTATTAATTAATCCATTGCCACTATGATCTGAAAATTTAGGTAATCCGAGCCATATGTTTCTGTAAGAATTTTGTCTACAACGTGTCTTAACCAATACTCCAATGATTCAATTGTTTCTCTTGAAGTATTTCTTAGTTCAGATTCACTAAAACTGTTTAAAATCATATGAATATTTATATTGGAAGTAGCATTTCCAGTTATGCACAACGTCTCAAAAATACAAGCAGAGCGGGAGTTTCCCGATGAACTTCCTACGAAATATTACATTTCAAATTACTAATTTCCTGTCAACGAAGCACCGAAACCCGGCTTGTGGGTATTTTGCTGTTATTATGGGCATTATTCATTTTTCTAATTCAGTTAATATAAATTGTTGTAAAATTTCAATAAGTTCATTTTTGACAATAAGCATGAGTGTAATTTTAGTCTCAAGTTTATCATGTTTCCAAGATTCAATTTCATCTTCTGGAATCCCATTATTTTCATCCACAATTTTAGACAGTTGTCCATATTTGTCTAGCAGTATCGATATTCTATTTTCAACTGACGTGTCTTTTAATATTGGGAATAAGTACTGTTTCTGATTAAGAAAATTTGTCAAGTAAATGGAGACCGAGGTATATGTATTTATTATTTCTCCCTTTCTTTTATAACCTGTAAAATTAAATGCTTTGTCTAATTGGTCATTCAATTTGTCGATTTCTGTCTGACGAAATTGTGAAATTATTATCTTTTTCTGCGTAGTGATTTGTTTGTCTGAATTTGTGTCGCTCAATCTTGCTAAATAAATTGTCAAGATGATAAAAACAGACAGGTTGATAATGCTTGTCAGACCAGCGATAAAACTACCAAAAGCTCCCCAATCTTGTGAATTGCCTGAAATAAAATCCTGTCTAAAATGCAAAAAATAAGGCATTGAGGTCAAGGCAAATATTAGCAGAGAGATTACTGCAATAATTCCAGATATTAGAAGCACAAATTTTACGTTTTTCATTTTAATGCTGTTACCATATTTCAGGACGACTCATATTGCCCATAACTAGGATATAGCAACAAATATAGAGTACTTTTCTGCAAATTTATCTATGTTTCATAAATTTATTGTATAATTACCGCATAGGTTGAAATCTTTTCTTACCATTATTTAATGGGTCAATTTTTTGATATCCTTCACTAATAAAATCATCATCATCACCCTCAAAATGAAACCCATCAACCAGAATTTGTTCGATGGGTTTCATTTCGACCTCGGTTGGTTTCATTTTTACCTCAACATCGGGGTTCCCGATTTCAATCGGTTTCATTTTTACTTCAGTGTGTTTCATTTTTTACCCCGGCATCGGGGTCGGCGACCCCGGTTTCCTACATTTCTACCCCGGCATCGGAGTCAGCAACCCCGGTTGGTTTCATTTTGACCCTGACAGACTAAGTTTTTAATTCAAAATTGCTATTCTGGATAAAAGATTTTCAATTTTGCACCAAATGTCTTAAATATTACATTAATTACACGATTTGTAATGTTTCTTTGTTATGAAACCAAATTATCAATTATTATATTTACATGTTCTGAAAACTAAAAATCTTAAATGCAAATTAAATAACTTAACCATGAACTTAAAACCTCTGTTAACAACCAAAGTAGTTGCAGTTTTATGTTTTTTCTTTATTTCAACTGCAGTTTTTGCACAGAAAGAATCTGTAATATATATTGGCACCAATGGGAAACTAACGACATTGGATCATGCAATTTATATGCAAAAAGTCAATAACAAGTCGGCCAGAGTTTCTTTAATTCAGACATATACGCTTAACGATGCGAATTGGGAAAAAACCAGTTCCGAACAATTTAAGAAGTTAAATGATTCTACTTACCAAATTAAAGCTCGTGGCAAAAACTTTAAGGGAACTATCTTACGCATTTTTGTCAAACAGGCAGATAAATCATTTAAATTCAAAGATGTAGTAAATAGCAACATCATTAAAACAGGTTTTGCCAAGTCCGTAATGCCGCTTTTGTTTGACGGTCAGGTATTTGAATTTTATCCTGGAGGGAATAAAAAATCGATAGCGAAATATAAGGACAATGAATTGGTCTCAAATGAAAATTGGAGTGAAAATGGAGATAAATACATTGATAACATTTTCTATTCAGTTGATAAAGATCCGACATTCAGTCCTGGAAAAAAGGTTCTTCAAGATCAAATTTTAAAAGCATACAAAGATGCCGGCATTGATATTTCAGTTATTAATGGTTCTATAATTATCGGTTTTGTTGTTATGGAAGATGGCACTATCGACGGAATAAAATTAATCAAAAGTTTGGGTCCTACTATTAACAGCGTTACCCTCGAATCATTTGCCAACCTCAAAGGAACGTGGACACCTGCAAAACTTAACAATCATACAGTACGTTATTTTCAGGTTTTCCCGATCAATTTCATAAACAAGGAAACTCATTTTAATTATGCTGAAATTGGCAAGGGTAATTTCAACTTCGGATTTTAATTCTAACAAAAAATGATTGATGCAGCGTTCTGCGTTCAAATCCTTTTGGTTGTCATTTGATCCAGAGCATTGAAAATTTTGTCAAATAACAATTAACAGTGAAAAGATTCCATCTTTCGAATAAAGGATGGAATTTTTTTTTAATGAAGCATTATTCTCAGATAGCGATCATAAGCTTCGTCCCAATCGAGTTCATCGGACGGGCTAAAATTTACAAGCCCAAATGAATTGGCAATAATCTGTCTGATTTCTTTCACCGAGCTGACATGTCCGAGTGCTTTTGCCTGAATCAGGATATTCCCTATGGCAGTAGCTTCAGTCGGGCCGGCAATAACCTGTAATCCAGTTGCATCAGCTGTTAGTTGATTCAAAAAATGATTATTGGCCCCTCCGCCAATGATATGAATTACTTCAATCGTCTGGTCGGACACATCGCGTATTTGTTCGAGCGTATATCGATATTTTAATGGCAGGCTATCGTAAATACAGCGAATAATCTCTCCATGTGTTTGAGGCAAACCCTGGCCAGTTTTTGAACAAAAATCGAAAACCGCCTGAGTCATATCTTTTGGATTCAAAAACATCGTATCATCCGGATCGATCAGAAATTTAAAAGGTTCTGAATCTCTGGCCAATTCAACCATTTCTGGCCAACTGTAAGTTATTCCCTGGTTTTCCCATATTCGTTGCACCTCCTGAATCAGCCACATGCCCATAATATTCTTCAGAAACCGGGTTGTGCCATCTACCCCACCCTCATTGGTGAAATTCATTTGTCGTGTTTGCTCCGAAATGATCGGATGCGAACTTTCAATGCCCATTATCGACCAGGTTCCGGAACTCAGATATACAAAATTGTTTTTCGTACTTGGCACCGACACAATGGCCGAACCAGTATCATGAGCGGCAACTGCAATCACCGGAACCTGTTTGCTGCCAGTTTCATTGGCCACTTCTTCCTGAATTGGTCCAAGAATGGTCCCTGGAAGAATGATTTCCTGAAGAATATTTATCGGAATTCCGGCTTTTTCGATCAGTTTATAATTCCATTGGCAGGTTCCCGGAACAATCATCTGGCTGGTGCTTGCAATCGAAAATTCGCTCTTTTTCACTCCTGAAAACAAATAATTCAGGGCATCTGGCATAAAAAGAATTGAATCAGTGATTTCGAGTAGCGAAGATTGATCTTTCACCATTGAAAATAGCTGAAACAAACTATTGAATTGCATAAACTGAATACCGGTCTGAGCATATACTTCTTCCTGAGGAATAAGCTGAAACAGATCGTCCATTGATGAATTAGTGCGTGAATCGCGGTATGCAAAAGGAAGTGAAATTATCAGCCCTTCTTTGTTCAGATGTACAAAATCAACGCCCCAGGTATCAATGCCGATCGATTCAGGCTGAATTCCAAACTCTTTGATACACTTTTTCAACCCGGTCTTCAATTCATTGAACAAACTGAAAATATTCCAGAAATATTGACCATTGATCATTTGCATTTGATTGACAAAACGATGAACTTCAGTCAATTCAAGCTTTCCATCTGCCAATATTCCAAGAATTGCACGTCCGCTTGATGCACCGAGATCAAAGGCCAAAAAAGATTTTCTGTTCATAAGTTCAGATTAAATTGAAGACAATAAAAGCAAAGAAAGCCAAAACCGGCCAATGCTGTATCCTGTGCAATCCTGAAAAAACAAGTTCGAAGTGACTAAAGTGTGCTAAAGTGCCTAAAGTTTGCCGCGTTTAAAATGTTTATTGGCAAATAGAATATACTGCTGCCAGTCGTACGGTGTGAGGTTGTGCTTACCGGAACGGATATGATAACCTATAGTTCCCATTACCGGATGATTCACTTCCGGCATTTCGTTCACCGGAAGACCTTCCAAACCAAGCAATTCATAAACAGCAGAAGCATATTTTGCTGATAGGAACTCGCCTCGCGGATCGGCCCATTTATCTTCTTCGGCGCTTGCAACATACAAAGGACGGGGAGCAATCAGGGCAAGCAGCATGTGTTGATCGACTGGAAGTAACTCTTCTTTGTCATTGTATTCGTGAAAATTACTACAAAACCAGTGAGGAAATTGTGTATTGATCGCCTCAACAGTTTCTCCAAATTTGCGGCGCGAAAGAGCAGCTCCGCCACAACCCGACTCATTGGAAACAACAATGGCAAAACGCTGATCGATGGCTCCTGCCCACAAGGCGGTTTTACCCAATCTTGAATGACCCAAAACAACTACTTTTTTTGAATCGACCAGCGGTTCAATGTCCAGATAATCCATCACTCTCGACAATCCCCACGACCACGCAGCAATTGAACCCCATTCATCGGATTCAGGATAGGTTTGTCCTTCACGATAAAAAAAAGGTTGAATCCCATCCGAAAAATCGTCTTTATCCGGATCAATATCTCCGTAATAAAGTGTAACCAGCCCATATCCGGCCTTAATAATTTCTTCAACCGGCCAGCTCTGTGAATCAGAAGCCCGTGATTGTTCGGTAACCTGATTGTTGACAATTCCGACCGACGGATTATTGGCGACCCATGATTCTGTCAGCCTTATATGTGGATCGCTGCAAATGGTATGGTTCCCGGTAAAGTTATAAGCAAGGAAAACAGGTACCTTTTCCATGGTTTTTGGCAAATACATCAGCACATTTACTTCCAAATTTCGTTCGCCTTTTCTGAAGAACAATGAAAGTTGTTTCCGGCGCGCCAAACCATTCAAAGCATTGTCAGCGCTTTCCCAAACCTTCACTTCCGAAATGGCCAATTGACCCGGAACCTTTCCATACACCTCGTTGGTAAATAGTTTCAGGATTTCTGGCCTTCGCTTTTTAAACCATGTTTTTTCTGTTTTGACCTTTTTCCCATTCTGGCAAGTCAAAACATCTGGTAATTTATATTCAGGAACTTGCGATTCTTCGGTAATTACTTTTTCACGTTGCGCCATAGCATCATGAAATACCAGGAAGAAAAAAAGGAATAAGAATGCGATGCCTTTCATAACTAATGGTAAATTGTAAATGATTAAATAGCAAATGACTTGGATTTAGCCTATAAAGATAAAAATCAATTGGGATATTCCAGTGGTTCTATTTCGCCGGTTGCAACGCGCAGTGCATTCGAGGCAAGCGCCTCCAGTTCATCTTCGCCCGGATAGACGTAAACTCCGGCGATGAATTCAACCTTTTTGCTGATATATTGTGTCAGATATTGACTGAAAGCCAAACCACCGGTAAGTAAAATGGCATCCACGTATCCGTTCAGCACTACCGCCATTTCGCCAATTGCTTTGGCAACCTGGTAACCAAGCGCATCCTGAACATCGCGGGCAAGTTCATCCCCATTGTTTGCACGTTCTTCCACTTCCCGGGCATCATTTGTTCCGAGATAAGCTACGTAACCACCTTCGCCAAGAACCATCCGGCGTATTTCGTCCTTTTGATATTTCCGGCTAAAGCAAAGATCAATCAACTGACCGGCTGGTAAGGTGCCGCTGCGTTCGGGACTAAACGGTCCTTCTCCATCGAGCGCGTTGTTTACATCAACGACTTTCCCTTTTTGGTGGGCTCCGATTGAAATTCCCCCGCCAAGATGAACCACAATCAAGTTTAGTTTCTCGTAACTGCGACCTATCTTTTTTGCATGAAGCCGGGCGGTCGCTTTTTGGTTCAATGCATGAAAAATTGATCTGCGTTCAAACTCAGGATGTCCGGAGAACCGGGCGATATCTTCCAGTTCGTCCACAACAACAGGATCGGCTACGTAGGCATGTGCTCCGGGTATTTGCAGTGCAATGTAATCGGCAATAAGTGGACCGAGGTTACTGGCATGTTGTCCGTAAATACCGGCCCGCGCGTGTTCCAGCATCCGGTTATTTACCAGGTAAACTCCTGATTTTAATGGGTAAGTCAATCCACCCCTGCCAATAATGTATTTGATTTTATCAACGTCGAAACCTTCTTCAACCAGCGCATCAATGATTAATCCTTTCCTGAATTCAAACTGATCGATGATGTCGTTGTATTGCAACAACTCTTCGATGGAGTGCCTCAGTGTTTTCTTCAGCTTGCACTCACTTCCAAAATAAACAGCAAATTTTGTTGAAGTGGAGCCAGGATTGATCGCCAGTATTCGTATATCGTTCATGAATCTATTTTATTTGCTTAACAGCGCAGCAAGCGCAATTGAGTTCAGTTTTGTTTGTTTACTGTCGCCCCTCGACGATAAAACAACCGGAACATTGGCGCCCATCACCACTGCGGCCTGATTGGCACCGCACAACTTTGTGTTTACCTTGTAAAAAACATTTCCGGCATCAATATTAGGGAAAAGCAAACAATCGGCATCACCGGCGACTTCCGATGTGATGTTTTTTATTTGTGCCGATTCGATATCGAGGGCCACATCCAATGCCATTGGCCCAAAAACGATTGCCGGCTGAAACTGCCCGTTCTCAGCGGCTTTCATAATTTCGACCGCATCGGTACACGATACCAGCGACGGAAGGATTTGTTCGGTGGGTGCGATCAACGCAATTTTAGGTCTTTCTATTCCGATATTGACAGCCATTTCCTTTAAATAGTGTGTCATTTTAATTTTCTGCGGAATGGTGGGATACGGAATAATGGCCACATCGCTCACAATTAGCAACTTGTGATAATTCGGATTGTCAATCACCGACACATGACTTAGAACTCCGCCGGGAGGCAACAATCTTGCTTCCTTGTTAAGAATCGCCCGCAGGTATTTATCACTGTTGATCAGTCCCTTCATCAAAATTGATCCAGAAGCTGATTTGGCCAGTTTTACAGCAATTGATGCTGCTTCCTCTTCAGTATCAGCGTGAACTATTTCAAACAACTTGCTATCAATGCCATGAATCTCACATTGTTTCAGAATTTCATGACTATTTCCGGTGACAATTGCTTTTACAATGCCGGTTTTAACCGCTTCAGCAATGGCCTCAAGGCTATGACTGTCAACAGCATTGACAGCAATCAATGTCTTTCTTTCCAATGTATTGACCAATTCGAACAGGTCCGTTAACCTTTTGAGTTTCATATTTCAGGGAGTTTTAACAAAACAAAATTACTATTTCAATACCGATAAATACATAACAAACATCAACATCAAAAATGTTTTTAAACCACTGAATTATTGCTAAAAAACAAAACCCGACTAAATTTGGCCGGATTCGTTGTTTTATAATATCGGAATTGAAAATCCCGGGCTTAAAAGTGCCAATTGCAAATTGGCACTATCGGCTGAGAGCTTTTACATATCCCAAAGAGCAAGGTAAAGACATAGCTGAATATCCGGCTATCGAAAAAGGCATAATTTCGTCTTTTAAAAAGCTGTTGACGAAAATATAAGTTTTCATGTGAAAATATATGGGGGCTGAAATACCACTACCCCGAAAAAAATCTGTGTGGCACACTGGCGAAATATTAAAAAATCAAAAAGCAGATTGTCAGATCGTTATGGATGGATAGCTGCAATGTGGGTTAAATATATCCCGAAGAGCAGGGTTATTGCTAAAAAACAAAGCCCGACCATTTGGCCGGGCTTGTTATTTTATTTGTTGGCGTTTCAAACGCTTTAACCATTTACCCCTCGCTGCAAGCGAGGAGTAGTTCCGAAGGTTAAGTATTGAAAAAATTCTCCATTAACTTTTTTACTAATTTTTTCACGAGAAAGAAAATAATAACACTTACTAACACATCAAACATAACTATAAAAGAACTTTCTTTTATTACATCTCTAAATAGAGATTCATGTAAAGAAAATGGAAGAAGATTAAACGTACTTGGCGGAGTTAAAACTAATACAAGAAAGATACTTGCAGTTATTAACCCAACTGACACAGAAATTATATTTGTTTTCATAAGCATTTTAAATAGTTTAGGATTGAAGCTATTCTGGAACTATCTCGCCATTCATAACTTTATATTTACCTGCGGGTAATTTTTTTATCTGTTCAGTAAAACCATAAATGGAATGACCCTGTTCTTTATCGCTTTTTGTATCTTCTTGTTCTGCTCCAGATATGGGATCATTACCAGCAACTTTACCTGCTCCTCCGAATATGCAGCTGCAATGTTCGCAGCCGCTGGTGCTGATTTGCAATCAGCACCTCTTAGCTTCGGATCTGTGATCCGCTTCAAATGCCTAGGCGAATAAAATTTCAAACTGCCCTTTTTCTCCGGTATAATCACGTGCCGAACTGTAAAGATAGTCTTCTGGATTGGCAACCAACCTGGATTTCACCGGATTGTGGTGGATGTAATTCATTTTTTCTTTTGAGGGCAGTTTATTCTTCATAGTTTTTTGGCATATCCGAAGGAGCAGGGTTTCATGGCAAGTAACTGTTTTTTATTAGTTTATAGGTAATACTCCTGTCGCTGGTTTTTACTGTCAAATAATAGAAACCGCGAGGATATCCATTCAAATTGATTTGATAATCTTCATTTCCCGGAATAACATCATGCAAGATAAGTTGCCCGTAAAGATTAAAAATGTCAATTGAAAGCTGGCGTTCGCTTCGATTGCCATTTTTAATTGTGAACGAATTGGTGAAGGGGTTAGGGAAGACACTAATTTCTAAAGTATTTAAAATATTTGTATTTGTAAATGGATAAACAATATCGCAGGGAATATTAAGAGCGCCATAACGTATTTTATCGTCTTTGTAACATCTGAGTTCATCAGGGCAACCAGCATCACATTGCAGCTGACTAACCGGGAAAAGGAATTGTGAGTTACCTATCTTCTCTGTTATATTACCCATAAAATCAAATGTGCCCCAATTAATCTGTCTCACATCAAACGACTTTAATTTAATATTGCCAGGGTAAGTTTCAACACTAACACGATCAACTACGATGACAATTGATTCGTATCTACTTGCCGAATAAGGCTCTTTAATAACAATGGTATCGCCGGCTGCTTTGGTAAAATCGTAAAACAAGTAGAAATTACCATAGAGATACCTGTAAATTTTATTTTCTTTAGTGTCGTGATATACAATGCTTTGACCACGCTTAAACGAGATCCTTTTCGAATTGACAAGCGTTCGGGACAATACCTTACATTCTTTCGAATCAATAACGGTATCCTTAATTGATTTTATCAAATAATAACCTGAAGAACGACTACCCATCCCTTCCTGGTAATTGTAATGCCACTCAGCGCCTATCGGTGCAAATTCCGGTTGGCTAAAGCCTTTATGGCAATTGGCTAATAGCAAAACAAATATTAAAAGTTTTTTCATTTCAGTAATTTTATTTCGTTAAAATGACCAAGCTTCTCCGGATATGCTATAATCTTCGCAACCGCTGGTGCTGATTTGCCAGCCAATGGCTGACAGGCATTCAGCACCTCTTAATTATGGTGATCCATTACAACGATTACACCAGTACAATTTCAACCAGCCCTTTTTCACCGGCATAATCGCGTGCCGAACTGTAAAGATAGTCTTCTGGATTGGCAACCAACCCGGATTTCACCGGATTGTGGTGGATGTAATTCATTTTTCTTTGGATGGCAGCTTCATCTTCATAGTTGGGATTAAAAATCACTTGTTAAAAAGTGCTGATTGCTTGTCAGCCACTGGCTGGCAAATTGGTACTAGCGGCTGACAGCTTTTTGAGCATATCTGGAGGTTATTTCAGAGTGGCTGAATGCCACTCTAAAATGGCACGAAGCCACTAAAGAATGGCAATGGGTCACTCCAAAATGGCACGAAGCCATTAAAGAATGGCACAGAGTCACTCCAGAATGGCATGGTGCCACTAAAGAATGGCAATTGGTCCCTCCAGAATGGCACAGAGCCACTTAAGAATGGCACGGAGCCACTTAATTGGGACAACAAGTCATATCAAAGTGGCAATGGGTCACTCCAAAGTGGCTGAAAGACACTCCGAAATAGCACAAATCCAATCAAAGCTGCAAATTGCCTCCAATATCAGGAATTTATACTTTATCATCCTCAGTAAAAAAAGGTGACTGAGATATTTCCAACCAACTTAATCGTGAGAGCATCATTGTAAAAAACTAATTTGTAATTTAGACCGCTTAATTCCTAAACTACAAACCATGTACTACACAAGTAAAACATTTGCATTGCTTTTTGTACTTCTTACAATTAACCTAATGGCACAACCACAAAAACCTTTCTTTCCTGAAACTAAAAATGTAGGCGATCCGGCCATTTCAGGTAAAATTCAGTACAATCCTGAAAAACAAATCTACGAAGTAACAGGCTCAGGAACCAACATTTGGGCCGACAAAGATGAGTTCTTCTATGCCGCACGCAAGGTGAACAGCGACTTCATTTTAACATCGAAAGTTGAAATTGCCACCAAAACCGGGAATATGCACCGGAAAATGGGCTTAATGATCCGCCAGTCGATGGAAGCAAACTCACCGTATGCCGACATTATTTTACATGCCGACGGGTTGCTTTCGTTACAATATCGCTCTAAGCAAGGTGCAATTACCGAAGAAGTAAAATTTACTGAAGTGGGCGCCCAATACCTTCAGCTCGAAAAAAAGGGTTCAAAAATCATGGCCCGAATTGCTCAAAACGAACAGGCGCTGACTGCTGCAAAGGAAATTGAACTCCCGTTTGAAGCTCCTTTTTATGTGGGACTGGCAACCTGTTCGCACGATGCAGCACTTACGGTGACCGGCTTGTTTTCGAATGTACGGTTTGACGTTGCAGCCGCCGAAGGTGTCGATGGATACAAAACTCCCTCAGCCAGCCGCCTCGAAATTCTTGACATCGAAACCGGTGCCCGAAAAGTTATTTATGCCACTCCAGGCCACATCGAAGCGCCCAACTGGTCGCGCGATGGAAAGTTTCTGATTTACAATTCAGGAGGCAAACTTTACAAATTTGATTTGAAAAAAGGAACTCCGGAATTAATCAATACCGGAATGGCCATCAATAACAACAACGACCACGGAATTTCATTCGATGGAAAGTTTTTGGCAGTCAGTAACCATGTTGAAGAAAACGGCAAAAGTTATTCGATTGTTTTCACGCTCCCAATCAATGGCGGTGAACCATTTAGAGTAACAGAAAAAGGCCCATCGTACTGGCATGGTTGGTCGCCCGATGGAAAACTGCTGGTTTATTGTGCCGAACGCAATGGCGATTACGATGTTTATCAGAATTCAGTAAAGGGCGGTCAGGAAAAACAGTTGACCAAAACCCCCGGGTTGGATGATGGTCCTGAATATTCATCGGATGGAAAACACATTTACTTTAATTCGACCAGAACCGGTATGATGCAAATCTGGAGAATGAAACCTGATGGAACAGATCAGGAACAAGTTACCTTCGACAACTACCAGAATTGGTTTGCACATCCTTCGCCCGATGGTAAATGGTTGATGTATATCTCCTATCCTCCTGAAGTTGCGGCAACCAACCATCCGCACAATCAACGGGTAATGTTGCGCATGCAAGCAGTTGATGGAAAAGAACCAAAAGCAATGGCGCACATTTATGGTGGACAAGGAACCTTCAACGTTCCGTCATGGAGCCCCGACAGCAAAAAAGTGGCCTTTGTTTCCTACACTTACGGCGAATTGGAATAAGTAATCAGGTTTTAAATCCAACGTATTGCCTGTCCGAAGTCCAATAAAAGTAGGAATTATGTAAGTTATCCTGAAAATTGTGTAATGTTATTTTAACTAAAAGTTCAGACCTTTGCTTTGTGAGAATAGAATTTCACAAAAGGCATTTCCGCATAAAAGGTATTTTTAGTGGGAAATAATAACAGATGATTTACCGTTTAATAAAAAAAACAGTTATGAAAAAACTTACGATTATTTTTATTTTAGCAGTACTTGCTCTTACAAGCAATGCTCAGGGATTTTTTGACTTAGGACCAAAGGTTGGCATTAACTCTTTCAAGATTTCTGCTGATATCGCAGATTATAATCCTGAAACGATTAATAAATTTCAGTTTGGTGCATTTGCCAGAATTAATTTTGGTCGGATTTACGTTCAGCCTGAAGCTTATTTTAATTCGAAGGAATACATTACACAGGTTAATTTATCAACCAAAGATCAGTTTAATTTAAAAACCATTGATGTTCCGGCATTACTTGGGTTTAAACTCATTGATCAGAAGGCTTTGAATGTGAGAATTATGGCTGGTCCTGTTTTTTCTTTTTTGACCGATAAAAGTGCAAAAAGCCAATTTAACGAGACCAATATTAAAAACAGTCGTTTTGGATGGCAATATGGTGCCGGTGTCGATTTTATGTTCCTGACTTTCGATGCCCGAATGGAATCGTATGGTAAGAATTTCGATCCAAAATTTGATTCAAAAAACACTTTTGTTCTAAGTTTGGGAGTAAAGCTATTCTAATAAATATCAAACGTATCTTTGCCGTATGAGACGGTTCTTTTTAATATTCATTTCCTCCTGCGCAGCGCTTTTTGCTACTGCTCAGGAGGAAATTATTTTAGATAGCATTTCGAAGAAGCAGTCTGAAATCAAAGAATGGAAACCGGTGATGGAAAAACCTTTGATTTTTGATGAAGCCGATCTACCGGTTGAAATTAATTCACTGGATTTCTCCATTTTCCACCTGCCACTTCTACCCGATTATAATAAAAACCTCGATTTTAAAAAGTACCTTGATCACACAAAAGTGACCAGTTCCAACTATTATTTCACTGATTCTTTTTCCAATTTGGTATTTCCTTTCGGTCATGTTTTTAATCAAAGCAGTTACCAATTGAACAACCGTTTTACCATTGGCGGAAGCAATTTTGGCGCACAATCGGTTTTTGATCGACCGAAATTGAATTCTACCATTCAGGACATGAGCATTAAAGGTGCCTCAATGTTCCTGCAATACAAAGTAAGTGACCATTTTAAAGTAGAAACCCGGGTTAGCATTTCAAATCATCCAACTTCTCCTTTTGAACCATGATCATCTTTCATGAAAATGAGTCAAACAATTCTGGTTCAGGATTTATCTTTAAAATTCTGATCTGATTAATCAACATTTCAACTAAATTTGCCACACTTTTATTAGGGCTATTATATGCTGGACAAAATCAGAGAAGTTGAACGGGTTTTTAAGAAGTTGGATAAAGAAACTGAAAAGTTCGGTAAACATTCAGGACTTAAGTGTTTGACAAATTGCAACCTGTGCTGCCTAAAGAAAGGTTTGGAGGCCAATGTTCTTGAATTTTTACCGCTTGCATGGTATCTGGTAACCAACAACCTTCACGAAGCAGCATTGGACCTATTGGAAACCAATCCCGAACATTGTATTAATCTGGCCAAGAGTCAGGTTCAGGGAAAAACTACAGGTTGCTCCAACTACGAACATCGCGGTATGATTTGCAGGCTTTTCGGCTCTTCAGGAGTAAAGTTGAAAAACAATAAACTGGCAGTTTACACTTGCCCGCAAATGAAAAATGAATATTCTGCGGAGTTTAAAATTACCGAGGAACGAATTAACTCAGGCATGGACATTCCGTTGGTTACAGATTACTATTACCAGATATATTTCATTGACAACCGTTTGGCCAATGATTATAATCCGATCAATGTCAGTATCCGGAAGGCTATCGAACAAGTTGCCTACTACTATTCGAACAAACCTAAAACAATAAAAAAGACGAAATCAGTTATCCAGATTGAAAAAGAAAGCTAAATGGCAGACGAAATTTTAAATTTTCCTGATTTATCCTCCGAATTTATTTTTCAGACTTCCCGCAGTAGCGGTCCGGGTGGGCAAAATGTCAACAAGGTCAATTCGAAAGTGGAATTGCGCTTTCAAATTCAAAATTCTACCATTTTAACTGAAATTCAGAAAGAACTGCTTTCAGCTAAACTTTCGACCAAAATCAGTTCTGATGGTTTTCTGATCGTTGTTTCGCAAAAAGACCGCTCTCAGCTTGTGAACAAAGAAGATGCGATAAGAAAAACCTACGGGCTGATTGAGAAGGCCTTACGTCCGGTAAAGCGACGCAGAAGCACCAAACCGACCCGAAGTTCGGTAGAAAAACGTTTGGCCGGGAAAAGAATCAAAGCCGATATCAAGCAAAACCGCCAAAAGCTGGATGATGAATAGATAAGATTGAAATTTGAGTTCGTTTCAAAACATCACAAAACAATGATAAAGTTGATCCCTGTTACCAATACAGATGAATTAAATGATGATCTGAAACAGATTTACATTGATTCGTTTCCATCTGACGAAAGAAGGGATTGGCTGGAATTGAAAAAGTTAATCAACCATCCGAATTTCAGCTTTAACCAAGTGCTTAATAATGAGAAAATAATTGGGTTAATCACCATCTGGAATTTGCCCAAATGTGTATTTATTGAGCATTTCGCCATTCATGAATCCTTGCGCAGCAAAGGTATTGGCACTCAGGTTTTCATGAAAATTATGGTTGAAAAACCATCGAATATTATACTGGAAGTGGAGGAAGCAACCACGGAAGCAGCACAACGCAGAATCACCTTTTATGAACGATTGGGGTTTTCAATTTGTGATGGCATTTATTATCAGCCAGCCTATTCTCCCGATAAAAACAAAGTTAAATTGCTATTAATGAGCTATCCTGAACTTTTAATTCCGTATGATTTTGAAGAAATTAAAACTCAGATTTATCGGTTTGTTTACAATTACACCGAATAAAATCCCACAACCTGAAAATTGCCAAAATAATGAATTTGGCCAATTTACTTTCAGTTGTTAACAAACCAGATGTTTTTCAACAAGAATATTTAAAATTTATCAAGTTTTTATACCTTTGACTTTCAAATTTTCAAACGACAGTTATAACCATACATTATGAATGATCTACATATAGAACCGCTACCCAACATTGACGAATTGGACGAAAAGATCCTTAAATTGATAACAAAAAATGCCCGGATTCCATTTCTTGAAGTAGCCCGCGAATGTGGAGTTTCGGGTGCTGCAATTCATCAGCGGGTTCAGCGTTTACTTAACCTCGGGGTTGTTTCAGGTAGCGAATTTCTTGTAAATCCACAAAAAATGGGATATTTCACCTGCGCCTACATGGGTATTCACCTCGAAAAAGCCAAATATCATCAGCAAGTCGTTGCTGAATTGACAAAGATACCAGAAGTTGTTGAATGTCATTATGTAACAGGATCTTACGCTATCTTCATAAAAGTGCAGACCAAGACAAACAAACACCTGAAAAAATTAATAGATGAAGATCTTCAGGCAATTGAAGGAATTGCCAGAACCGAGACCTTTATTTCTCTTGAAATGGAATTCAAACGCCAGGTTCCGATCAAATAAACTACTTCTATCAAATAAAAGCACCATGACACTAAGACATCAACTAGACGATATTGATCTTAAAATACTTGATATTATTTCCAAAAATGCCCGCATACCATTTAAAGATGTTGCTACCGAAGTTGGAGTTTCCAGGGCAGCAGTTCACCAACGCGTAAACCGGATGATTGATCTGAGTGTAATCGTTGGCTCGGGATATCACATTGATCCAAAGAAGATTGACTACAAAACGTGTACTTATATCGGCATATTCCTCGAAAAAGGCAGCTTATATTCAACGGTAGCTGAACAATTAAAGTCAATTCCTGAAATCGTTGAATGTCATTACACAACTGGACAATATGCCATTTTCGCCAAAGTATATGCCAAAGACAATGAGCATCTTAGGGATATTCTCAGCGATAAAATTCAAAAAATAGGTGGTGTTGCCAGCACCGAAACATTTATATCGCTTGATGAAACCTTTAAACGTGAGGTTCCTATTTTTTAAAGAGAGTTGAAGTCCTGCTGGGTAAGGGTGACTGGCAAATAGAAATTGAATTTTATCAATCGTTAAATAAACGTGGGTATGAAAAGATTTATTTTTGTATGGGCTATCGTTGTATTTTTTGTTTCAAGCACCTTTTATGCACAAAGTCAGAATCTTAGCAACGAGGAAAAGACAGACCACCCCGTAAAAAAGAAGAATATTTGGTATGGCCCCAAAGCTGGCCTCGATCTGGCAACACCCACAATTGATAAGAATGACATTAAAACCCAGTTGAAATCAAATAATCAGATTGGGTTTTTCGTGCAGTTCGGCAAAAAAATCTATTTACAACCCGAAATATATTACGCCACAGCCAAAGAAACCAGGCATTTTTTGACTGGTGCATCGCATGAAGAAGTCACGGTTAATTCATTGAAGGTTCCTGTATTACTGGGTATTAAATTAATTGATTTAGGGATTGTAAGTGTTCATGCAATGGCTGGACCAATGTGCACTTTCTTCCTGAGTGAAAGTAAAACTGATCCGGAAATTACACACCCCAAAAGTTTTTACACCCTCCAGATGGGTGGTGGTGTCGATTTGTTTGGATTTGTTACGCTGGATGCACGCTATTCGATTGGTTTAGAAGACCATGTGAAGGAACAAATCAATGATTTAACATGGGAAAGTGGTATCAATGTAACTTTGGGTTTGAAATTTAAATAATTTTGCCAGAGGCTGCCAAAAATTGTGTTATTCAGTTTTAAAGGCAAATCCACCGGGTGAAATTCCAACTTTAAATTCGTCAATCAGTTTTCCTGAAGGATTGTAGCGATGCACTACCCCATTCTGGGCATGATCAATCGCATCACCAACGTATATTTCAGAATTTGATGGATCAATAGCCAGACTGTAGAAACCTCCATATAAATTGACGTTTGCTGATATGATGAAAGGTTGTTCCGGAAGTTTTTTATCTGCAACGGCCATTTTCCAAACATGTCGGTTTAAGAATAACAATGAATCATTCCCGGCATTCAAACAAAGGCTTAACGGATGTTCTCCCAATGCAAATCTAAAAGTTCGCTCAATTTCCCTGGTTTTCGCGTCTATTTTCAATAGACCTGGTTTTTCATATCCATACGAATTGCCTTCAAATCCACCGTCAGTTAATACCCAGATTTTGTTATTCTTGTCAATAACCAAACTATTTGGTTGTTTAAACACTTCAATTGAATCGACCAATTGATCTGTATTTGTGTCAATTACAAGTATTTTATTATCATACGACCAACAATTGGTGAACACGAGATTTTTATACTGAATCATTTGCTCAGTGGCATGTTGGTTAAACTCCGATTTAGAATTATTGACCTGAATTTTACCAGTTATCTTGAACGTTGATGGATCAAAAATGGTGATTTTGCGGGCATACAAATCCGTAATATATGCCTTTTGAGAATTGATAACATGAATGTATCTTGGCGAACTTAATCCAGAAATGCTTCCTTTGTATTCAGCCGTACTACTGTCGATTATATATATTTTACCTGAATTATTCACCACAATAAATCCCAGATTGTTCCAGATGGTCATCGATTGTGCCACATCACCCAATGGTGCACTGTTTCTGGCCTGAAAAACATGGTTGACGACCCGTTTGGTAATCGGATCGTAAAATGATAGCGATGAGTTTCCGTACATGAAATTCCCTTCGTTTACGATATAAACCCCACTGTTACCTGTAAAATCAAAAAATACAGTATCTACGGGGCTTTTAGCGCACGAAAAGAGTCCAAGAACACAAATCATCAGGTATAAACGTTTCTTCATTTTCTGAACTGAATTTGGACGGTTAAAGAATAATATCTTCCGGGCATTGATCGCCACAAAATAGCCATGTAATCCGCATTGGTTAAGTTTTCCACATTTAGAGATACATCGGTCTGCAATTGTTTCCAATCGAATCGTTTTCCCAAGGTCAGATTAACCAGCCAGTATGGATTCAGCACCTTTTCGTAGTCCGATTCAACGTTGTTGCTCGAAGTATATCGTTTTCCGATAAATGGTGCATTTATTTTCAGGTAATAAGCTTTGAAATCGGTTTCAGCAAACAGGTTGGCTTTGTGTTTTGGGATGTAAATCAATTGCTTACCTCGTGAATCATCAACAGATGGAACCGCATCCATGTTTGACGTAGCCGAATACGAATAATTTCCTCTCAAATTAAACACTATGCCATTCGCCGCTTTTGTCTGTCCTGAAACCTGAATTTCTGTACCTCGTGCAAAAACTTTCCGAAGATTGTTTGCCTCCCAGTAATATGCGCCACTGGCCGATGGTTGCCATACAATCCAGTTGTCAATTAAAGAAGCAAACCCGGTGATCTGGCCCTCAAAACTGGTACTTCCCTCCTTCCCTTTGTATGAAAATGCCAAATCGCCCGAAAAGCCATCTTCAGGCTTTAAATTCGGATTACCACCGGGAATCCAATACAAATCATTAAGACTCGGTTGGTGATAATTACGCGAAAGATTTAGTTTTAAGGAGCTTAGTTGTTTCTTGTCAAGCCAATATTCTGTTCCAAATGCAGGAATAAACTTAATCAATCGACCATCGTACCATTCGCTGCGAAATAAAAATGACATTGCAAACTGCGGAAACACCTGTAAATGAGCAGAATTTAGCACTGAAAATGCCAGCTGATCCTGATCGTAACCTGCTTTTCGTGCGTAATCAAACACCGATACAGTGCTGTAAGTGGTATTCAACGACCAGTTAAAACTCAGTGTCTCCTTCGGTGACCAGTCATAGTTGAATTGATTGGTAAAACTTTGTTCTTTACTACGGCTATCAAAGTTCACAAAGTTGGCTTCAGTGCTCGATCTAAAATAATTTAATCGACTTATATTCAATCCACAAAACCACTCTACTTTATTTTTTTCTTTAATGCATTTCCAATTGACAATTGCCCGCAAATTCTGATCATTCTGTGTTTCTTTCCGAGCATCGCCTTCAAACGACATTAACTGAGGAAGATCGCGGTCACTTTGATATGCCCACAACTTGACGGAAACCAACTGATTTTTGAACCTGGAATATACTTCCTGAAGTAACCCGGATTTGCTGTATTGTGCATTTGTCTGAACTGCCTCGTGCATAGGCAAAACGCCATAATTGAAATAAGGAAAGTCATTTTTGCTCCGATCAGAGAAAACCCTTGTTTTAAACTGAATTTTACCGTTTCCAAATCCCAGATTGAGGTATTCTTTGTTGGTTGAAAAGCTTTCAATAGTTTGAACATACCGCACACTGAAACGGTCAGTCCAATCTGCTTTGTTATTGATTAAAACGCTGCCACCCAATGCGCCAGAACCCGATTGTAAAGAACTCCCGCCATGTTGAAGGCTCAAATCATCAATAAAATAGACAGGAAACAATGAAAAATCAACATCGCCTCGCATGGGAGAGTTGAGTTTCACTCCGTTCCAGTAAACTTGTGTATGCGATGGAGCCGTTCCTCTGAATGATGCTGTCGCAATGGAGCCTCGTCCATAAGATTTTATAAAAACCGGAGTATAAGATGACAACAACTCTGAAATAGTTTGTGTTTTAAGCATTTGAAGAACCAATGTATCTATGTGAGTCGTTATCGTTCCTGCTTCTTCTATGGGCTGTTTTCCAAAAACTTTTACTTCTTTAATTGGAATAGTATCAGTAAGCTTCTGTGCTTTAGAATTTAAGAACATCAGCAATAGAAAGAAAAGGCCAACGCCAACTTTAGCTATTAACTTCCTTTGCCCTCTTTGATTTGGCTTCACTGAATTACTTTTTAATTAATTTCTGTTGAAACACCTGGTTTCCAGACTTCACTTTGAGAATATAAAATCCTGAAGAAAGAAACTTCAAGAAAATTTCGGCTTGAGAATAGGATTCAGAATAAACTATTTTTCCTTGAATATCAACTATTTGAACCGACTGAATTTGAGATAAACATTCGATCCGAAGCTGATCTGTGAAAGGATTTGGATAGACTTTACATGAAAGCCCATTCACAATATTGGGTTGATTCCCGGTAGTTGATGAAACGTAGAGTTTTGAGGCATCAATTCCCGAAACAAACAGATAATCACCCGCTTTATCCAAAGCTACAGTAAGTTTGCCGAATTCATCAGTAGTGTAATTGGTGCCGCTTTTGGTCGAATTCTGTGGCTCAATCTGAACGGACTGATAAGCCAAAACATCAGAAGAATTGACTGAAACAATTCGATCCTGATTCATCGAACAAGAATACTTCATTAGCTGAATGACAACATTTTGATTCACTTTTAATGAATCAGAACTTGAAGTCAAATGTGTTACCGACCAGGGAATTTCATTATCTGCAACCTGGTACACCAGAATTTCATCGTTGTTGTTCACTTTAATTTTATCCAATCCGGTTACATAAGGTTGCTGGTTCAGCATTACTATCCAGGTTTTGCGGTGAGCTTCTGAACTTCGGGAACCTCCGTAGCCGAAATAGTAAACAATTGAACCCAGATCATTCTCCGGAATACGCCATAAATAAAGAGCTGACCCACCTTCAATATCGTCTCTAAACGCCCATTCATTTTCTAGATCTGTAGTTTTATAAACAGCAGCAACTACATGAGCCAAAGAAACATACGACGTGTCAGTTAAATGATAAGTTTTAGTAGTTTTATCAACCTTCGAAGTCAGGTCGGTAGTTTCAACCCATACCGAATGCCGCGATACCAAAGTCTTTTCAGTAGTTTTAACTGAAATAAAAACCTTTTTCAACGCCGATTCAGGAAGAACCTGTATTTGAATGGAATCACGAAGAGATTTCATTTCAGCAGACTCAAGGTATAACCAACTTTTTCCGACTTGTTTTCCTTTAAGGTAAAATATTCCATCAACCTGAACCACTTCGGCAACCACCTGATTGTCAGATCTCCATTGATGAATAATTCCTGTTAATATTTGGCCGGACTGATCAGTAAATTTACCTTTTAGTTCAAGTTTATCATTTACCTTCAGGTTGTTTGAAGCAAGGCTTATCGATGCCTTTCCCGCTGAAAATATCTCTAAATCCTTTTCAGCATAAATGCCTGAATTGGTTGCTGATGAAGCCCGAAGACGAAAAATTCCACTTTTTAAAGCTTTAAGCTGACCATTTTCAACGATGGCCAAGTCAGGATTACTAACCGACCAGTTAATCTGCGCATTTTCGACCTTGATTCCCGATTCAAAAAACAGCGCATTGATATCAATGGTTGCTCCCACTCCGATTTTTTGAGGAAGGTCCTGAATCACAACCATTGATCGTAAATCATTTACTGAAGCAGGTTCCACATCACGAATACCAGTTATTTCGGTTGAAATCTCACCCAACCAGCCAGCCAGCGCATTCATTCCGGTATAAATCCTGATAAAATTTATTTCATCCAGTTTTACATGTTTACCTTGGCCATCAACAGCCCAATCAATGTCAATCGCATCACCACCACTCCCTTCAATCGCCTCGGTATAAGGGTTATCCGGCAATTTTTCGGTGAATGAAATAACCGGGGTATTGTCGGCATAACCAAATGCACGGCGATACGAATTTACCACTCCGGGAGTTGACAAATCAATCTGTCCCTGAAGTAGTGTTCCTTTCAGAATATACTTATAAGTTGACACTATTGGAAATAATTCAGGCTGAGGATAATAACTCTGCCTGTGAAATGTATTTTCAGGAATAATACCCGATTTTTCCTGATTATCAGACCAGTGGATATCGCCTGCCGAGTTTAAACCATTGTTTTGGTAAGTAATTTCGTAATCTGAAATTGTTGAATTCCAATAATGATCACTTCCTGCAATTTCATACCAGGTATCATCCGGAAGTCCATTTTTGTTTTCATCCTTCATTACCTGGATTATTCCGGGCTCAGACCATGTTAATGTTGGATTTCCGAAGATTGTAAAGTCAACTCCATAAGGATTTAGCGGATCATTTTTAATTCCTGACGAAAATTCGAGTGTAACAGAACCGCCAAACGCACCGAGACTAACCATTCCACGATTGGTGCCTACCAACGATTTTGAAGCGGCAGGAGTTCCAATAAATTCAGCATTGGTGTATTGTCCGGGAGCTGGCAAATAGTCAACAACTCCCGAAGCAAATTGCCCCCGCGCGCTCAGAATCACCAGCATCAAAATACTGATAACAAATAATTTACGGCTATTTAAAAAGTGAATCATTTGCTGTAAAATCTTAAACTTGATTGGATTTTGCAGCTTTTCAGAAATGAAAATGAAAAGGATACGGTTTTTTGCTTTTTCGCCGAAAGCTTCAAAATCCAGGGTTGAACAGGCAGGTCTTCTGACTTGTCCCCTTTTTAACACCTTCCCGTCCCGAGCAATCGGGGCAGTGGCACTTTGTTAAAAAGTTTTACAGGACTTACAGCAGCGGGAACTGTACAGGAATCATCCATTTTAAAGAATTCACCTGTTTCCCTTTTACATTCCGAAAATCGGAAACCTATTCACTGACAAATGTACACAAAACTTCGAAACGGAAGAATTAATCCCTTAAATCCGCAATAAAAAAATTAGGTTTTGAAAAATAGTCATTTTTTAGGTTTGTTGTCTTAAAATTTGACATTCTTCGTTCAATGTCTGCTTTATGGTTGCACTTTCTACTTTATTCGGCTCTA
>Ga0209125_1001221_pt1 | contig 25431 bp, 26 predicted proteins | sample BarGraIncub1131A_FD_184503 | JGI IMG/M metagenome (GOLD analysis project Ga0209125, IMG submission 184503) | Arctic peat soil microbial communities from Barrow, Alaska - Barrow Graham LP Incubations 11-31A (SPAdes) (version 2) | ecosystem: Environmental > Terrestrial > Soil > Wetlands > Peat... | reverse complement strand
AAGCAAAACCGGTATAGATATACCTTGAAGGGCAAGATCAAGATCAAGATCAAAACCACCGCCCGGCAATCCACTCACCGCCGAAATCTCAATCCCTTACAATGCCATTTCTTAACCTATCAACCCACATCCCAAAGCCATTCCGCCTAACTCCCCTTCAGGCTCATACCTGAATTGGAAAATACTCTGGACGTTTTGCCTTTAAACCCGGTGGTCAGGGAATAATCATCTTCCGCCATTTTTTCCCGAGGCGTAAATCCGTTGGGATAGAGGCTATCAACCGCAGGACTGAACCAACCAGGCTGCCGGGGGTTTTCGTAAGCCTGCGCCTCGCGGTGGGCCAACGTCCTAAAACTATAGATTGAGAAATCCGTCCCCAGCGGCTTGTCCAGGTTGAACCCCATACTGGTTACCGCACTTTTCGGATCACCCTGCACCCTGGCCGGTTGCGCGCCACCACTATCTCCGCTGCGATTTGAAAAACTGTGCTCGCGGTGGCTGGCGCTCAGATGAAATGACCCGTCGCCGGCGAACTTGAAGCCGCTATCGACCTCCACCTGCTCGGTCTGGCCGCCACCATCGAAATATCCGCCGCCAAGAACGGAAACGTTCGTGCCCTCGCTGGACTTCTTTAGAATGATATTAATAACGCCCGCAATCGCATCGGAACCATACTGAGCCGCAGCCCCATCCTTTAGAACTTCAACGTGATCGACCGCCGACAAGGGGATCAGATCGAGGTCAACGGCGTTGGACCCCTGCGCCGGGTCAGAGTCGGCATACAGGCTGGCCGACAGATGGCGCCGCTTGCCATTGACCAGTACAAGGGTATGTGAGGGACTCAGGCCCCGCAACTGGAAAGTACGGGCCAAAGCGCCCACGTCGTAGCCTACGGCCGGAGTAGACAAGGAAGGCAAGACATTCTTCAAGGCATCGAGCAAGTTGGTTTGACCCGTTGCAGCTAGGTCTTCTGCCCTGATCACATCGATCGGCGTCGCACTGCTACGCACTTTGCGCCCGGCCTCTCGCGTTCCGGTAACAATTACGGCATCTAGGGACACTGGTGTTGCGATAGATTCAGTTGGGTTTTGTTGGGCAACTGCGTCTCCCGAAAAACAAAATGCAGTCGAAAGACTGACTGCAATTGTTGACAAAGGAAACCGCTGTTGGCGCAATTTCACGAACATGCCCTCTAAATATGGAAACATAGTCTTCTACCGCGAGGGCCTGTCTGTCGAACCCCCTCAGTCTCACGCTTTGGTCGCCGCAGACTATCGATTCCACATGGCAGTTGCCAATACAAATCCTATATAAGGATATTCGCGGCGAAATCAGTCTCCGGAGAAAGAATGTGATCAGGGTTTTTTCATGCTTGCTTGAACACTGTTTCTTCGCGAACGCGTGGCCCACCCGCGGAGTTGGAAAGTTCAACAAAAAGAATGCCAATGGATTTCGTGAGGCGGGAATAGAGTTGTGAAAACCCTTTCGCGGCAAGATGGATAGGCAGCGCCACCGCGTAACCGCGCAACATAAACTAGTACACCGAGAAGGTGTGGCGATAGCGTGGTTCCTGATCCGGGGTTGCGTTCCTGCCGCGCCGTGATTCATGACCGCCAGCGCAAATGGCCCAGCGCCGTCCGGGCTCAGGACGGTGACTTGCAAAAATGGCGGGGCGCGGGGGATCGCCTGGCACCCTCAGCACTCGTTCATTCATCGCTGCCGGCGGGGCAATCTTGGTATCTTCTGCGGCGTCGGTCGCGCCGTTCGCGATCACTCAGCTCAACAGCACCAACACGATAGGAGGAAGGAGGTTCCGGGGCATTCTGGCGATCATTCGTAGCGAGTGATTTTCTTGGCGATTTTGGAGGAATCGCCGGTTCCTTGGGTTAGCTCCCCGCTTTACGGCGCCACCGCCTAGATCGGGAATCCGCTCAGCAGTGGCAGCCTCACCGGCCGCCACCTATCGGGTGAATTCGCCGTCGACGCCACCTGGAACCTACGTCGCATTGTCCACCAGTCCTTCGGCACCGCGCTTGGAAGCTGGGGCCAGTCGCTTGGCGTAATCCTGGTGAATGAGATTGCCGAGCAAAACGGTGGTCAACCCGCTGCCCAATCCGTCGGAGCCCGCGCCGGCCACAATGTCGGGAACAATTTTGACACCTCCCTTGGCCAGTGCTTCGGCGACTTGAACGACAGCATAATTTCCGGCTTCCATCGAACTGACTTTCTGCTCGATGACCTTCGCTTCAGCCCCCCCCACCGCCAAGATTTTTGCTCCTTCGGCCTCGCCGACCGTGCGGAGTACGGTGGCATCTGCCTCGGCGTTGATGGTCTTTGAGCGGGCATTGCCTTCGGCAAACTTGACCGCGGCATTGGCCTCGAATTCAGCAATCGTGACCTTACGCTCGGCATCGACAACACGCGCTTGCGTGTCAGCCAGCGCTGTGGCTTGCTGGAGTTCTTGGCGAACGCCTTGCGCCTGCCGCTGCGTTTCGTAGGTCACGCGCTCCTGCTCGGCGATCTTGCGGTCGGTTAATGTCTTCATCAGCGCATCGGGCGGCACGATGTCGCCGATCAAGGTGTCGACCGCGCCGACGTTGTATTCCTTGAGCGCTGCCGAAATCGAGTTGCGCGCCTCATCCTGGCGGACAGAACGGTTCTTCAGAAAATCGATAATGTCGCTCCCCTGCGCGGCATTGCGGAAATAGTTGCCGATGGTTGGTTCGAGCACTTGCGTAACGAGCGCGCTCATGTCGCCAAAACGGGCAATAACCTTGGGCGCGTCATTGCGCGGGATGTGAATGATTTGTGCGACGTCGAGATTGAACTTGAAGCCGTCGGCGGAGCGCACGGTGATGGTGGATAGATTGGCATCGAGGTTATGCGCCTCGGTCTTGCCGGTGGCCCAATTCAACACGACATTGGCTGTCGGCACATTGACCACCTTGTGCGTATTGGGGTTGATCGGGTATTTACCGGGGTCGAGCGGGTCGACCCACACCCCTTTTTCGCCCCGAGATACCAAGTTGCCGTGTTTGAAGGTTTCGCCGGTGACGTCCTTGCCCTCTTTGCCCACGTAAGCAATCACCACCCCAACATTGGCAATTGGCACCGTGAACATGTCGACAGTCTCTACTGTGACGAATCGCGGGTTAAGGAAGTAACGCCCCGCCAGCAGGACCTGCTCCTGAAGGCCTTTGAAGCCACCATTGGCGATGAACTTGTCGGGATCCTGGAACATGTTGTGCCCCGGGATTTCGCCTCCGGCGATTTCGCCTGTCGGCAGCGGGGCCCCTTCCTTGGCCGTTACCACACCGATCTTGTTTTCCGGAATGTCGACCACGTCGAAAAGCCGAACGTCAAAAAGAATGGGATTAATGCGATAGTTTCCCGGCGGAATAATTTTCACCTGCGGGCCCCGCTCACCACCCCCCTCATAGAAGGCCCTGCCATTCTGATAAGAATCGCACTCGACCCCCTGGGCGACGACACGGCCGATCGGCAGCGGGCTGCCGTCATGGGCCTCGACAACGCCCAGTTGCCCCTGCGGAATCTCGGTGGCATCGAAGAGCTGGACGGTAAACAACAGGGGGTTGATGCGGTAGGTTCCGGGCGGAACCACTTTCATTTGCGGCCCGCGCTCTCCCCCGCTCTTGAGAAAAGCACGCGCATCCTGGAAAAAGTTGCAATCGACATCCCTGGCTATAACGCGCCCGCTCGGCAACGGCTTGCCGTCGCACGCTTGGACAACGCCAATCTTGCCTTGCGGAATGACCGAGAAATTGATCAGTTCTATCGTGTATTGCCACGGCCACAATCCCAGGTGCAAGCCAGGCGAAAGACTGTCCGCCTGAAAACCGGCCTCACCTTCGAGCGCGACGATTTGCCCATCAGCCATATTGCGGTTAGCGCCGAAAATGACGAATTTCTTGGTCACCGTGCCGATACAGTCGTCTGGGACAATAATGACGCCGAATAGCCATAGAAAGGCTTTCCAAAAAATAGCGGCGCCAATCAGCAGGACAATCCCGGCAATGAGGCCAAGATGGTTAATGAGGTCTTCCATGGGGTCCCTTTTGAGAACTAGATTTGTTGTTCATGCCAAAAATGGCTCGATCTATGCCAAATGCACTATCAAACATCAATAATCGCTTGATGGTTGCGTGGCGATCTGCCCTGGCCGTTAGCAATCGAAGATAGGCGAGTTACGGAAAGAGCCCCCTGCGAGGCTGATGCCCGAGCCAAGGAGACGGCCCTAGCCGAGTACCGCAGTTTGCAACAGGCCGCCAGCCAACCCAATACGGCGCCGCACACATGTGCTTGCCAAGCGACACGGACACCGCTCGGCAGGCTTGTCAAAGTCGTGTCCATTCCTGTTGCATCAACAATCGCTTTACTTGCAAGGGCAGCCACGAGAAAGAGGAGGAGGCCCCGAACTGGTGGCAGGCGTTGCCAAAGCACTGTTCCCGTAGCACCAGCCAAGAGCATGACCACCCCGGAGGCACCGCGGTATTCAAGAAGATTCGGAGCCAGCAGGAGCAGCAAGAACGCCAAAATCGGCATGCCGAGGAGCACCAGCACACCGGCAAAACGCGATCCAAGTTCGCGTTCTGCGACCGTACCGAGGAGCAAAAGAATAGCAGTATCCAGATACAACTGCGATGACGAGAAGTGGACCAAATGACCAGTCCAGAGGCGCCACAACTCACCGGCAAGGATCGCTTGTCGAGTCAGGGCGAGTTGTTCCGCTTGCGGAATGAGGGTGAGCACCAGACAGCTGAGTGCCAAGGCGCTCGTTAGCAGCGGCATCTTAGACGGAACGGCGTTTTGCATAGCTGACCACGGCCAACACGCAAGCCAAGACAAGACCTAGCCAGTCCAGACTGCCACCCCCTCTGTAGCCGGCTTTGTTTTCGACTTTGAAAGTAGCATCGGACTTGATTCGCTCCTTGAAACTATCGAGCTCGGTTTGCAACTGGGGAATCAAATCATCGACGGCGTTGTTGTAGCCTTCGATGCGCGCTGCTCGGGCACGCTCACTAAAGCCCGCCATGCTGGCGCTACCCTTGATCTGGCTCGTACCCGGCGCGCGGAACAGCAATTTCTGGGTACGGACATCAAAGACCGAGGCGTCTACCAAGGTCTGGATGTCGTATTGATCTCCGTGAATGATGTATGCACCAACGATGGTCCAATAAAGCACCGAAAATACGTTGGTATCATTGAACTGAACCTGGTCATAGGAGAGCAGTGCCACTACTTCCACGTTGAACATCCGGGCAACCTGATCCAGATTCGTGAAACCGCCCTTTGGTTGCAGGTAAGTGGTCGGAATAATCTCGATAGCACCGATGAAGGGATGCTTGGAAAAAGCGGCCTTGACCCGCTCCAGGAGTTTGAGTTTGTCTGTTTCCGGTAAACCAGCCCCCCAGCCACCGCCCGGAACGAAGGCGATTCCAACCCTTACCGGAGGGCGCAGGTAGGTAACCCCTGTCTTGAGTTGCGGGGCCTCTTTCGCGTTCGGATAGAGATAATCCACAATGCTCGCGACCTGCTTGGTTCCATTGTTCGCCACCCACGACGCACAACCGACCGTGACAAATAAGAAGGCGAGCACGGTTGACCAGACAATCTTTTTCTTCATGGCTAAATCCAGTGATCTGTGAGTCGGCAAATCCCGCCAAGGGATATTAGGCGGCAAGGCTCTCCTGCCAGCAAGCGAATAATTATGAACGCAGCATCAACGCGAGGCAATGCCTTTGCTATATCTGGTACGACTAGCCTAGCCGATGGAGGGGGATGACTTGTTGGTTTCCGCAATAGGTCTTACTAACTCTCCCCAGGGCTAAAGCGAGGGGATTCTCGCGGTCGTGGGCTTGACGATCACGAAACCCGAGTAACCGGATGCGCACCATATTGCTGACGTGTGAAGGTCAACGCCATCGGGCAGTCATTCAGCCATCGCGGTCACTTGCCAGCGCGAGCAGGAAGACTGGTAGCATACCGCCGGGCGCGAGTGGACGCGACTAGCGCCGGCAACGGGAGTCCTCGGAGTACTTCTCGCCTCTGCCGGACGACTTTATCGCGTTTAGCATTTTTTTGGCTTCAGGGTCGAGGTGCAGAATGTTTTGGGGAAAGAACAAACGGTTGTTGGTTGTTGAAAACGAGTTGTCTGCCTCTATATCTCGTGAAAAAGCTCTTCGAGCGGAGATCGGGTCACTCCAAGACACCCTGAATTCACAGCAACGGGGTGCTGCGGCAAAAGAGGCTGAATGCGAAACGCTGATGGCCGTTCTGCGTAACTTGGCGTTGTTTAGCAATACGCTAGCTGGATCGCAAACCAGTCTCGGTCAGATGGCGAACCTTCTCAGAGAAGAAAAGAGCCGGGCTTTGGAAGCCGCAGAAGTCTCCATTGCCAGCGGTCAAACTACTCGCGAAATTGCATCTGACCTTCATCGCTTGGCCACAAATTCCGCGCAAACCGCAAAAAAAGTAGATGGTCTTGCGCAGCAGGCAGGCGAAATCAGCGGCATTGTTCAGTTGATCCACGAGATCGCAGACCAGACAAACCTCTTGGCGTTGAACGCCGCAATTGAAGCGGCTCGTGCTGGCGAAGCCGGACGAGGGTTCGCCGTTGTTGCGGACGAGGTCAGAAAACTTGCGGAACGGACAGCCAAAGCGACCAAGGAAATTGAGCGGCTCGTTGTCGGCATCCGTGACAATTCGACGTCGGCGAAGGAAGCCATGGTGACTTTGTCGAAGACGGCAGATGACTTCAGCCAAAGAGGATCTAAAGCGACAGAGGACATGCAGCAACTAATGTCGCTCTCCCGGAAGATGGAGGAGGTCATCGCAGGGAGCGCCTTGAAGAGCTTCGTGGAGGTGGCAAAAATTGATCACCTCGTATTCAAATTCAAGATATATCTAGGCCTTTTCGATTTGGAAAATATCCGACCGGAAAAAGTCGCAATGCACACAGCCTGTCGCCTCGGAAAATGGTATTACGAGGGAGAAGGAAAAGAATCCTTTAGCAAGTTGCCGGGCTATCGTGAGATCGAGTCTCCACACATTGAAGTTCATCGCAAAGGCATTCTGGCGCTGGAAGCCAAGAACCAAGGGAACATGGCTGCAATGATTGCGCACGTTGAAGCGATGGAAGAAGCCAGTTGTGCGGTGATCGATAACCTTCAACTGATGGCCGATAGTGCCTTGCAGCATACTTCGTTGCCCTGAGAACTCTGACCGACAAGTATGATCAACGACGCGCAATATGAAGAGGGGTGCCGCCGATCAACATTCGGGTCGGGTTCATAGCAGAAGGCGGACGGCTGGTATCCAAAAGTCACCGTTCGCTCTGAGTGAGAAGACAGAACATCAGGCAGCTTCCCGGCCAAGATTGTTGCCGGACGGTTCTATCGCGTCACACCTCCCCGTTCCCCGGGACTCTTGATGAGCGAATTCCCTATTCTTCCAGGCCAGACTATGATTGACACGACTCCGCCACTGGAGTGTCGGGCGTTGACCAGCGAATTGCGACGCACGATGCTATGCAAAGGACTACAGCATGTGTCGTAGATCCGCACGCAGGCAGGTTTGTTCGTTAGCTCAATGCTCTCCGTACGAGGTTACGAGATATGTGGAATGCCATTAACTACGTCACGTCGGGCTTGGCGCTGGTCGCATTCCTTGCAGCCGTAACCGCATGGACTTATAGGTCAAAGACAGCAGAACGAGAGCGCCTGATTCGATCGGCGACAGAGAGTGATCGAGGGGAACTCGTCAGGAATGCGCTCGAGTTCTTCAACATTGATACGTATGGGCTAACGAAGGAGCAGCAATTCAAGCTCGCGCTGGAGCAGATTCACGCGCGGGGACATCGGTTCGTGATCTCGGCGGCCGTTGTCTGCTTCTTGGCAGTCGTTGCCGTCTCCATTGCTGCTTACGCAATCACGCAGCACGGCCGGCTCTCCGACTCTATGGCAACGAGTCAATTGACTGGCGTAGATCCGGCGCTAGTGGGATCGTGGGACGCAGTAGGCAAAATCGAAGCCACGCCGGTACAACTTCGGTTCCAAATTGGTGCCGATGGCAAGTATTCTCGGTTGTACTTTATAGATGATGGTGGTGTCATTGAAGCGGCCAATGGCAAGCTAAAACTGAAGGGCGTAAGGAGCGTAGTTCCGGAAGAGACCGACTATGCTTTTGTCGGATCCGACACGCTCGTTGTCACGCAGCGAAGTGTCGCCAAAGAGTTTAAGCGAGACGGACAGATTGTTAATCCGAGGGATTTGCTTGTCGGCACGTGGAAAGCCCCACTTCTCGTGGCAGGGGCAAATCTTGATTTGACGGTCGAAATCGGCCCTCAGCACAACTTCCATATCCACGCAGAAACAAGCGACGACGGAACATTGGTTGCGCAGAAAGGAAATTGGCAGATGACTTCCAAATGGTCTGCGTCGCTCATTGTCGGAACGTACAAGGTGATTGAAGGCAATCCAGAATTGAGTCTCTGGCCATTCGGCATCGTTCAGTTTAAGCGTGCCCGATGACGCGGCGCTCAACTGGCGACCTCCAAACAATGCTGCGAAGTCTACGAGGGCGGAGATGTTCTACTGGGTGACGATCATGTTTTCACAGACGCTAGGTACGGCTCTGGGTGATTGGACAGCGGATACAGCGGGTATGGGCTATGGTGGCGGTGCACTCGTGTTCAGTGCGCTGCTGGCGCTCGTTGTTGCCGCGTACTACTGGACAACGACATCGCGTACTTTATTGTTCTGGGCGGCATTCATACTTACGCGCCCACTTGGCGCCGTGGTTGGCGATTTCCTTGATAAGCCAACCAGTGCCGGCGGGTTGGCATTTAGTCGTTATTCTGCATCGGCGGTACTTCTTGCATGTATGGTGGTCTGCATCTCGGTTGTCCGACAACGGCCGGCACAAGCACGGCCGTTGAAGTAAGCCTTGGCCCTTGATGCACTCGGCGAAATAGCAATCTAGCCCTTGTGGGTGGTCCTGCCAGACTCTTGGAAGTCGGCTTTGCCGCTCAGGCCCTCGACCCCGGCTTCGGTAAACGCGCCGTTTCCCCTGAACGCGGATTCCAAGAACATTTTCTGGCCGGCGGCGGCGAACGTCACGACACCGTTTTCGGCTGCAACGACTTCGTTGGCGAAGGCGCTGACGTTGTCGCCTATGGCCCGCAATCTGCCGGTGCCGAGCGCGTTGCCCGAATGGAGCGTGTCCAAAATTTTGCGGATTTGGCGAAAGGCGGCCTACTTCAGGAGTCACTCAGGGAAATATATTTGATGGGTATTTTCTTGTTTTCTCCGTCGCTTCTCGTGAAGACTTTGGTTTTTCGCCGCTTTCACACAGAAATTCTCGGTAGCGGCTGAGTAGATCCGCACAAATCTGGTGGCAATAAATGGCGACGGAATTTGGCGGCGAGAACGAGCCCAGGCGGGGTTCCTTCAACCCCCAATCAGATAGCCATCAGCAAACCGAGCGTCGGTAGTGATCAGGGGAGAACGGCCGCATTTCCCTCCCGCTCCTGAAGCCGCGCTACCCATCTTCTTGTACTACGGGCTTGGCGCGGCGTCCTCGCCCCCCTCAACCGTCAATGACCGTATCTGCTGTGACGCCGCTTTCCCGGCATCACTGGGCGCACTTACCGGGTCCGTTCTCATGAGCAAGAATGGGGCAGTATCGATGAGCGTCGAGGGCCAGCCATGAGAACGTGGAGGATAGGTGCTGTCAGGCCGGCCCCAGATACGTTTTTGAGCCAAATCCTGGCTTCTCCGTTTGTATTTTCGCAATCAATGTTCTGAATTCATTACGTAACACAATTACTTTGTCATCAAGAAATGCGGATGGTTCTGTTATATGACCGCACTGAATAATTGAACAGACGCCCAGACATGGCCGGATTTGTTCGGTAGCGAACAGACGCTCAGTCGTCAATCCTTTAGCTTTCTCTGTTCGGATATCGCACTCATTTTCAGGAGAATGGCATGAGTCACGCTCTCTTCGCGCTTATCCCGAACGACTCGATGGACTGAGCCAATGCCGAGAATGCACACTTCATCCGTGTATCCGATGGTTGTTGTGATGCTGCTCGCACTGATCGAGTGTGGCATGCAAAGCCTCAGCGCTGCGGCCGCTGACGCTTCTCCCGTGGCGCCGACGATTCCGGATGCACATCAGTATTTCGAGTCATTGGTTTCCGGCAATGGCGTTACTGCACTCTATGAAACAAGAAGCAAGACCGGAGAATTTCTTGGCTACGAGAGTTTTCCCGTTCTTGGCTATCGAGGGGCAAAATGCAGTTCCAGAGTGACGCTGAAGAACGACGTGAAGGTCGATATTGACTGGAGCGTCGTTGAAAAATCAAAATCGAGCGACGGCACTTTGAATATGTTGAATGGACGGGAAGTTCAGTTCCGGTTCTTTTATATGCTCTCGATTGAGGGCGGAGTTGTTGTTGAGCCGTCGAACCCTATTCCAAGGTTGATCTTCGGAATCACCGATGAGCTTTCCAGAAATCGATTGTTGAAAGCGATCGAATTGGTTTCGACAGCTTGCCGATCAAAATCAAAATTCGACTAGCGTCTATCCGGTGACCGATTGATTCCCTGAGCGCGAAATCCCCCTCTGAAGTCGGCCATTCTCACGAGACACCACAACCTGGGCTGCCTATCTTCCGGTCATGTGCTCGCAAGGGCAAAACGCCGCCATAGAACCGAGGGGAACCGCATGCTCAACGCCACTCCAGCGACGCGTCAACGTCTCCTTGGAGTTTTCTCCGAGGGGAGTCAAACTCAAGATGTCATCGAGACGCGCCTATGGCTCGATGAGCACGACTGGCTCTACCTCCTGTTGCGTAGCGAAGACAATGTCTCGCCGACCTTCCGATTTCCTGACCTGATCAGCGCGAGTGTCTCGCTGGTTTTTAGGCATCACGACGCCCCCTGTCGGATCTTCCGGTTCCTCGGGACCGAACTCGTTCTCCGCTCGCCCCAAACGCCCCGCCGCCGCGAATCGATGTGGCGGCAGCAGTACCAGTTGTTGTTGGACCTGCAACGTTCGCCTGCGAACCGGCACCCCAACCCCAAGTTCCAACTCGACCAGTTGACCACGGCGTGCGTCGCCCTATGCCGGGCAGAGGATGGCTCGGGCGCTGCCATCCTGCGGCAGGCACGTTGCAACATGGCGGAACGTTCCCATCGCGGGACGGATGGGGTGCCCGGCTAACGTTTGCGACGCTTCAACGTTGCCGCTAAATTGCCTCAACGCGCGCCCCGCGCCTGACCGATACGCTCATCACCACCCTGCCTGGCTAGACGCCGGACCGACCCGAACCAGACCCTGACCGTCCGCACACCGCCGACGGCCTCGACCTCGCTGCCCGCCCCCGGCGGGTCGTTCGGATTTCGTTTAAAGGGTGACTCATGCGTCTGCTGCCGCATCTCGCTGTCCTACCTGCCGTGGCCATCCTGGCGATCGCGCCAACCTGGGCTCGGGGCTGCTGGGAGGATGCTGCCCAACACTATGGCATCTCGGCCGACCTGCTCTACGCCATCGCCCAGGTAGAGTCGAACCTCAACCAACGGGCCGTCAACCGCTCGCATATGCGGCGCACTGGGTCCTACGACATCGGGCTCATGCAGATCAACAGCGGCCATCTCTCCGCCCTGTCGCGTCACGGGATCAAGGAAGCCGACCTCTTTGACCCCTGCACGAACATCCGGGTCGGCGCCTGGCTGCTGGCCGACAGCTTTTCTCGCCGGGGGACGACGTGGGATGCCGTCGGCGCCTACAACGCGGCCTGCTCGCAACTGAAGGACGAGGCCTGCGTCAAGGCCCGCAGCCAATACGCCTGGCGCGTGTACCGCGCGTTATCCGCGCAACGCGGTGCGCGGTTGGGCAAACACGGGGTATCGACAGCGACGACGATTCCTCCCCTGATCGCGGTGCGGGTCTCGCCATGACAGAGCGCTTCCTGCGCCGTCTCACTGCGCTTGCTCTTGCCGGCTGCTGTACGGTCTTCGCATCGTCGTGCAGCCTGTTTCGCGCGCCGCGGCTGTCCGATCCCACCTTGGGCACGCAGGTGGCGACACCTGCACACTTGGTCCAACTCGGCTTCGGCCGTCGGGCCAGGTTCGCGCAGTGCGTGCCCCCGGCATGCCCGACACGCACACCCAAGACGCTCGCGTCGGAAGCGCCCCGCCCGCGGATCTACCACGCCGACTCAGCCACATCGGCCGAATCCGTCGCTCGAGCGACGGTAGCGCCAGCCGCGGCGACCAAGCCGACGGTCTCGCGCACGGTCACCATACAGTTCGGTGTGGGCAGCGCCAAGCTGAGCCCTACCGCGCGCTCCCAACTGAACGGGGCCATGGGCAACTTTCTCCCTGCGCGCAGCATCACCATCATCGGCCGAACCGACCGTACCGGGCCGTCGGCCTTCAATGAATCGCTCGCCCTCGCGCGCGCCATTGCCGTTCGCGACCACCTGCGCAAGATCCATCCGACGCTGGCCGCCACGCTGACGCTGCAGGCGCGTGGAACGTGCTGCTTCGTCGCCGCCAACGACACCCTGGCCGGCCGCGCGCAGAACCGGCGGGCCGAGGTGGTCTTTCCAATGACAGAGAAGGCCTTGCCATGACGCTGCACCGGTCGGCCGCGCACATCGAAGCCCTTCACCCGACGAGCGCTCATGCGCCCACCGGCAGGCCCTTCCCTGTACGCCCACCCACCTTATCCAGATTTCAACGCTCAACTCATCCACGGAGGCTTCCATGAACACGGCCGTACGTTTTCCTCTCCTACGCGTGACCGCACGCAACCCGATGGTCGTTGCGCTGCTGTTGGCGATGATCGTTGTCGGCCTCGGCAGCGCCTGCCCCGGCTACGCACTGGACCTCGTTGCTTTCACCGGCATCACCGGACCGCTCACCTCTGCCCTGACCCAGATCGCCGCGCTCGGACCGGGCATCAAGGCACTGGTCGGATTCGTCGGTTTCGTAGTCGCGCTCATCTCGCTCTCCGCGCTACGCAACTTTGGCCCGGTGCTGTTTTACGTGGGCCTGGCCATCTTCGCCGCCGTGGGTCTCGTCATCGCTGGCGCGATCATGGGCGCAGTCGTCTGACGCTGGCATCGCCCCGAGGAGACCAACATGCAAGCGGACACCTATATTCCGCGGCGCCTCGATGACCAGTGGAAGATCGGCTTCTGGGATGTCGATGTTGCCGCGCCGATCCTGTTCATGTTCTTCGTCGGCTACTTGTCAGGCGGCAAGCTGTCCTTCGCCGTCTGCCTGGCCACGGGGATCTTCGTCTCGCGCTGGATTTCGCGCCTCAAGGCGGACAAGCACCCGGCCTTCGCCATCCATTGGCTGTACTGGCATCTACCCGCGAGTCCGCTAACCGCCATGCGCGCGACACCGCCGTCACACATTCACCGCATGGTCGGCTAAGCCAGGGACAGAGAGATGAACCACCCCCACGCTCACTTCGCTAGCGGACAGCAGGCTTTGCACCGCCGGCCCGTTCCGGCGGCGCGGCGCAGTGCTGCGCGACATCTTGCTTGCTCCTCCCCGACGGGGCGTTCAGCCCCCTTCGGGCGGCCCGGCGGGCACTGACCATGGACTTCGAGCGCCTCAACGGCGACATCAAGGAGATGCGGCGCCGCAATCGGGAGTTGGGCCTGGCGGTCGGCGTGCTCGCTGCCGGCCAGATCCTCGCCCTCCTGGTCATCGCGAACCTGCTCGGGACAGTGCGCACCGTAGTCGTCCCGCCCTCGCTGAACAAGACGTTCTGGGTCACCCGCGCCCAGGCCAGCAACGAATACCTTGAGCAGATGGGCAGTTTCATCGCCTGGCTGGTGCTCGACGTGACACCGGCCTCGATCGACTGGAAGAAGGACATCCTGCTCGGTTACGTTGAACCCGACCAGTACGGAACCCTGAAGACGCGGCAGGAAGTGGAGGCCGACCGCTTGAAGCGCATCAATGCGGCCACCGTGTTCGCGCCGCAGCAACTGGTACCCAGCGAAGAAGGGCAGAGCATTGTCATCCGCGGTCGCCTACGCACCCTGGTCAATGGCTTCGAGACCGCCAACGACCTGAAAGCCTACCGGGTCGAGTTCAGCTATGCCGGTGCGCGCATGCATTTGAAGAGTTTCAAGGAGGTGCCCCATGCCGGCAACTGAAGCAACCCAAGTCCTATTCCCGCATCCGTTCTTCCCAGTGCCTGGGCGCCGCTGGGCGGTGAACATCACCACCGCCCCGGCTGCCGCCGCAATGGTCGCCGTCCTCGCCTTGACGGCCGTGCCCGCCCACGCAGTGCAGATCGTCGAGGCCAGCGACGGCGTGGCGGTCGAAGCCATACTATCGATCAAGGAACCGACCCGCATCCGCATCGAAGGGGCACCGATCACCGACGTATTCGGCAACATCCATTCGAGTCATTGCGGCTCGGCGACGGCCCTTCCCGCCACGCCGGACATCAGTGGGCCCAGCGGCGCCGTTACCTCAACGAGCAACCCGACCGGCGAGATCGTGCTGGAGTGCGACCGCGACAAGGGCGAAATCTACGTTCGCCCGGTCAACGATTCCGTAAAACCGGTCAACTTGTTCGTCACCTCGGCGAGCGCCACCTACACGCTGCTACTGCGCCGCGCGGACACACCCGCTGACACCATCGTCATCCGGGACAGAACGCCCAGCGCGTTGAAGCCAGCTGCAGCGACCCAAGGAGCCGGTCCGTCACCTAATCCGGTCCGCGCGATGAAGGCGCTGCTGGTAGCGATGGCTTCGGACCGGGTGCCGCCCGACGTCCGGGTCGAAGAGACCCACCGTTCGGTCCCCCTGTGGGCCGAGGCGCGCTTCTCGCTGGTGCGCCAATATGAGGGACGCGGCTTGATCGGCGAGAAGTACCTGCTGCACAACGTCAGCGATAGCCCCATAGTGCTGGCCGAACCGGAGTTCGATCGCGAGGCCGGCGGCGTCGCCGGCGTCAGTATCGAGCAACACAACCTGCGCCCGGGAGAGAGCACCAGCGTCTATGTAATCCGCCGGACTGAGGCGCCATGAGCACGCTACAGCAAACCTTTCAGGCCCTGTGCGAGCTGCCGCAACGCCTGTTGCAGAACGTACTGGAGCGCCTTTCCCCGCGGCAACGCCAATACGCCATGCTCGGCACGCTCCTGGCCTGCGGAGTCGGCCTGCTGTGGCTGATCTTCGCCCTTACCGGCAACAGCAACACGACGACGGCCGGCGCCGCCCCGGCTTCTGCCGAACAGCCGAATGCGGCCACCAACATCGGCGTGATGCCGCCCGGTAGCCAGGTCAATCCGGTAGATCAGTGGGTCGGTACAGCCGGACGCAAGCTCGCCCAGTACGAGAACGAACGTGAAGAGCAGGGACGCCTCAACAAGGACGCCCAAGCCTTCGAAGCGAAGACACTACAACGCTTCGCGGACCTGGAACAGCGCCTCACCTCGACCCAGCAAGCGGCCGCCACCGCGGCAGCGCCCACCGCTGTCGCGACCGCGCCGACCGTCCTGCCGCCGGCGGCGAGTCTGCCCCCGGCCCCGTCGCCGTCGAAAAGTTCACCCGCCGGCGCGATGCCCAGCGGCGCCGCGGGCGACGCCTGGCCACCGACATTGCTGGTGCTGCCGCCCGCGATCACGCGCATCACCGTCGCGGAGCGATCCCGCGCCGGGAGCGGCGCGCCGACCGCGAACCCGGGTGCTGATGCGGACCCGGCCGCAGGCAGCACTTCGCAAACGGTGGCCCGGAGCATCGCCACCTTCCTGCCCGTCAGTTTTACGCGCGGCACGCTACTGGGTGGCCTGGATGCGCCAACCGGCGGCCAGTCCCAGTCCAATCCCCACCCAGTCCTGATCCGCCTTTCCGACAACTCGGTCCTACCCAACCGCTTTCGCGCCCAATACCGCGAGTGCTTCGTGATCGCGGCCGGCTACGGCGATATCAGTTCCGAGCGCGCCTACCTGCGAACCGAGAGCCTGTCTTGCGTACGCGCCGACGGCGCCCCACTGGAAGTGAAGATACAGGGCAGCGTCTATGGCGAGGACGGCAAGGTCGGCATGCGCGGGCGGCTAGTCACCAAACAGGGCCAGATGCTCGCCAATGCGCTGCTGGCGGGCGTGGTCAGCGGCATCGGCCAGGGCCTGTCCACCTCGTCGACGCAATACAGCACCTCGGCGCTGGGCACTGTTGCCAGCGCCTCCGGTGCCGACGCCTACCGCGCGGGACTAGGCAATGGCGTCGGCAAGGCCCTGGACCGGCTGGCCCAGTACTATATCAAGCTCGCTGAGAACACCTTCCCGGTCATTGAGGTGGACGCCGGCCGCGACGTCGACGTGGTGATCACCAAGGGCGTGCGCATCGACGTCCCCATGACGGCGGGCGCCCCGTCGCCCACGCGTCTCGTCCACTCCCCCGAGACCCGCTATCTGGAGACCTCCGACGATGGCAACTACTGAATCCCCACGCCGCCCACCGCGCGTACTCATCGCCGTCTTGAGTGCCACACTCCTTGGCACCTTCACCGGGACCGCCGCGCCCGACGAGAAACGCTTGTTGGCGGCCCTGCAAAAAGCACATCCGGGCACGCACTTCACCGACGTCACCGGCACGCCCATCGGCGGCCTCTATGAAGTCTGGATGAACGACAATGTGGCCTACGTCTTAGCTAGCCACCCGCGCTACTTCCTCTTCGGGCGCTTGTTCGATAGCCAGGCCCTGCGCGACCTGACCGGGAAGAAACTGGCGCTGGACAGCACCGGCAACAGCCCCCGTGCATCGGTTATAAGAACCGCGCGCACGGCAACTGCCCCCGTCCGCTTCAATCAATTGCCCTTCAGTGATGCGATCAAAACGGTCCGCGGCAATGGCCAGCGCCGGGTGGCCGTTTTTAGCGATCCCAACTGCCCCTACTGCAAACAGTTGGAGCCTGAACTGGCCAGCGTCGACAACGTCACCGTTTACACCTTCCTCGTGCCCTTCCAGGGCGAGGCAAAACCGGTCGCCATTTGGTGCGCGGGGGATCGCGCAGCCGCCTGGGAGCGCCTGATGCTTCACGGCGACGACAGCTTACTCGATGCCAGCGCCGCCTGCGACCACCCGATCGCCCGCAACCTGGCACTGGCCGGCGAACTCGGCGTTCAGGGCACGCCTACCCTGATCTGGACGGACGGCACCCGCACCGAGGGCTTCGCGGACCGCGCGGTGCTCGAATCGCGACTCGCGCCGCCCCTCTCACACACAATGGTGCACCCCGTCCCGGAACGGCAGCCATGAAGACGCTCGTGCTGCGCATCGGCGCGCTCTGCCTGCTGCTCCCCTTGGCCGCCTGCATAAACATGTCTGGCTTGGGCGGTGACTCGAAGTACGCCTGTCAGGCGCCGGAGGGGGTCGCCTGCGACTCGGTGTCGGGTACCTACGCCAATGCCATCCATAACAACCTGCCCAGCCAACGGGCACAACGATCGGCCGCCGCGCGACAGGAGGCATCTGCAGGGAACCCTCCCCAATCGGCCGTACCCGTCTCATCGACCGTCGCTGCCGGCGATGCCGCCACGGTCGTCACACCCCGCCCTTTGCGCTCCGAGGCCCGGCTGCTGCGCTTGTGGATCAAGCCCTGGGAAGACGCCGACGGCGATCTTTACGACCAGGGGTACATCTACGTCCAGGTGGACAACGGCCAATGGCTGATTGACCACGTGCACCGCCAGATTCGCGACGCCCATGCGCCATTGAAGGCACTGCCGATTCTCCCGGCCAATCCGGCAACGCAAGTCACCGCCGAGCCGAACCCGGACACCAACGCGCCGGGCACCCCGACGCTGCCGCAACGCCCCCCGTTCGCCGGGCCCAATGCCGACCGTGTGCAGTGAGGTCGCCATGAACACTCCCCATAGCAATTCCCCGCAAGGCGTCCATTGCGACCGCCGGTCAACACGGCATTTTCCCTTCGGCCAGGCGGTGGATACACCTGCCGAGCAGTTCGCCAATTGGCTGCCCTACTCCGCCTATCTCGCTCCCGAAAGAATCTTCGTCAACCGCGACAGCCTGGGCGTCATGCTTGAAATCATGCCGCAATCGGGCGCCGACGAGCGCATGGCAGAAGTGCTGATCTCGCTCTATGCCAACTGCCCGCCCGGAACCGGCATCCAGTTCCACCTGTTCGGCTCGCCCCAGGTGCACACTCCGTTGCGCCACTATGCCAACCTGCGCGTCGAGGACTTGACACAAGCGGAGCAGGCCAAGCAGTGGGGCCGGCCGGCGCGCAACGGGAACCTGTTCAGGAAGCTCGCCCGTCAGCGCGTCGGCCACCTGCTGCAGGGCGCCCAGAAGTCTCTGACCGCCGGCTTCCATTACACGATCCGGGATTTTCGTCTGATGCTCAGCGTCGCTTTTCCGGGCGACCCGGAGGATCTGAACAAGCGCGATGAATTGATGGCGCTGCGCGATTCTTTTGCTTCCACCCTGCGTTCGGCTTCGCTACCCAACCGCGTCTGCGATGCCGCCGACCTGATCAACTGGTGCGCGCTCTTCACCAATCCCGATCGCATCTCGCAGACCGACGCGCCGGACCTGCACTACGACGATGGCCGCGAACTGCGCGACCAAATCGTCGATTTCGACACCATCCAGGACCCGCACCCCAGCGGCCTGACCCTCTGGAAGCAAGCCAGCCCCGACGTACTGGAGGCGCGCTTCTTCTCGATCAAGAGTTTTCCGGAGCGTTTCGCGCTGTGGCAGATGGGCTCGCTCATCGGCGACCTGATGCAGCCGGCCTTGCAGTACACCGCGCCGTTTCTGCTCACACTGGGCGTGCAGGTGCTCGACCCCAACGTCACCAAGTCGGTGGTCACCGCCAACCATGTGCGGGCCACGCAGAACGCCAAGTCAAAGATGGCCGACGTGATGCCGGACGTTAACAAGAAACTGCAGGACTGGACGGCGGCGGCCGGTGCCATCGACACCGGCGGCAGCCTGGTAAGTCTGTATCACCAGTTGGCGCTGTTTACGACCCCGAACAAGGCGGTCGCCGCGCACGAAGCGGCCAATGCCATCTGGCGCGGCCGCGGCTTCCAGTTGAACGCCGATGCGTACATGCACCGCCAGGCTTTGCTCGCCAGCTTGCCGATGACGCTGACCGAAAAGTTCCACAAGGACCTGGTCAAAATGCGGCGCGTCACGCGCAAGACCATGGCCAATGCGATCCACATGGCGCCTCTCATTGCCGAGTGGCGCGGCACGCGCACCCCGGCCCTGGTTTTCGGGGGCCGGCGCGGTCAATTGATGACGCTGGACATCTTCGACAACGATCTGGGCAACTACAACTTCGCCATCATCGGCGCGCCGGGCTCGGGCAAGTCGGTGCTGATGAACGAGATGGCCTGGTCCTACCGCGCCATCGGCGCCAAGGTCTGGATGCTCGACCTCGGCCGCAGTTTCGAGAAGCTGTGCCGCAAGGCCCAAGGCACCTACATCGAGTTCCGCCCCGACGTGGACCTCTGCCTCAACCCTTTCACCCACATCGTCGACATCAATGAAGACATCGACATGTTGGTGCCCGGCATTGCCAAGATGTGCTCGATGCAGCAAGCGCTCGACGAGGTCCAGTACAAGGCCATTTCGGCCATGGTCCTCAAGCTCTGGCGCGAATACGGCAACGACCTGCGCATCACCGGGCTGCGCGATGCCTTCAAGAGCGGGACCATCGAGGACCTGGGCATGGTCGGCGACCAGCGCATCAAAGATCTCGCCATCATGCTCAACCCATACTCCCGAGGCGGGCAGTACGAGCGCTTCTTCGAAGGCCGCAACAACGTCGATTTTTCCAACGACTTCATTGTCATCGAAAACGAAGAGTTGAAGCGCCGCCCAGACCTGCACGCGGTGGTCAACATCCTGCTGCTGCACCGGATCACCGGCGAGATGTACCTGACGCGCAACCGGCGCAAGTTGCTCTTCGTCGACGAACTGAAGCAGCAACTGGGTGACATCGGCGCCGATGACCCGGTCAAGGCCGCGGTGATCGAGGAAGCCGCCCGCCGCGCCCGCAAGTACGGCGGCGCACTGGGCACCGCGACGCAGAGCGCCGATGATTACTACGGTTCCGCGCAAATGGAAGCGGCCTTCAACTGCTCGGACTGGGTCTTCCTGCTGCGCCAAAAACCGGAGTCCATTGAGATGCTCGATCGCAAGGGCCGGCTCACCATGGACGAACCGAAGAAGCGGCTGCTCAACTCCCTGCGTACCGAGGCCGGGGTATTCTCCGAGGTGTACATCTCCTCCCCCGTCGGCGAGGGCGTCGCCCGCAATCTCCTTGATCCGGCCACTCACCTCTTGTTCTCTAACAAGTTGGAAGACAACGCGCCGATCGATGAATTACGCGCCCGCGGACTGTCCATCGACGAGGCGATCGCCGAACTCCTGCGCCGCCGGGGGCACGCGCCATGAAGATCATTGCGCCCCAATGGCTGGCCCAGGCCCTGGTCACCCTATTCGTGATGGCCGCGTCCATCGCGGCCTACGACCGGCTGGTGCTGCGGCCGGCTCTGGTCATTGGCGTGGTCGATGTCACTGAGGTCTACCGCGCCAAGGAAGCCGAGTTCACTCAGATTCTCACCAAGGCCAGTTCCGAGGAAGAGCGCCAGAAGGCACTGTTCATGGCCAGGGCCTTCGCCCAGCGCCTGCCGCTCGCCCTCGATGAGCTGCCGCGGGAGTGCGGCTGTCTCGTGATCCTCAAGACGGCCGTGGCCGGAGCGACGCCGAATACCGTCGACCTGACGGCTCAACTGCGCAGAAAGGTGGCGGCACCATGAACATCGAACCGGTCCAACCGGCGCTCCCGCGCGCCGCGTCGAACCTTGGGAGAGGGCGACGAGTGGTCAAGACTCTTGGGGACTTCCAGCGCGATGTGCGTCGACGCTGGTACCTCTACCTGCCGATCTTCGCAATCTGGGGCCTGGCCTATGTCCGGATCTTTATCGATGCGACGCCGCGGCTACCCGTGCTTTTCAACTGGACGCCGAGCCTGCCGTATCGCATCGCCTGGCTGGTGCACGGCCCCCACCCCTTGCGGCGGGGCGACTTCATCGTCTTCACGTTTACTGGGGAAGCGCAAACGCGTTACCCGGGACTGCACGGCCAGCCCTTCTTCAAGATCGTACGGGGCTTGCCCGGCGACGCCGTGACCGTCACCGGTCGGCACGTGGCGATCAACGGCGAGGAGGTGGGTGTGGCCAAACAGCAGGCCTACGACCATCGTCCGCTCGCGCCGATCACGCCGACCGTCATCCCGCCTGGGCACTACTACGTGCAGGGCACCAGCCCCGACTCCTTCGACTCGCGCTACCAGGACAGCGGCCTGGTCCGGGCCGAACAGGTGATCGGTATCGTGGTTCCCCTGCTTTGAGACACGCGCCATGTCCAGAGCCCTCCTCGCCATCACGCTCTTCGGCCTGCTAGCGGGCGCCACCGCCTGGGGCCAAGCCAGCCCGACCCAGGGGCCGCACAATGGGGCGCTCAACCCGCAAAGCACTCAGCCCCACGATGACCTGCCACTGGCCGACTATCTCGGTCTGCTCCGGCATATCGCCCCGGCCGCCGAGGACGGGGCCAAGGACTATCTCGCGGCCTTCGCGCGGCGCTGTGGCCGGGCACTCACCGCGATCGAGTTGCGCCGCGCGATATCGGACGGTGATGGCGACCCGGTGCTGATGGGACTGATCCGCGCCAGCCACCTGCGGGATAGCACCGCGCGCGAACAGCTCGTCGGACATATCCGTTGCCCAGCCGGGGGGGCGCGATGAAACGTCGTACCGTGTCTGCCCCCCTGGTGCTCGGTCTACTGGGCGCGGCTAGCGGCGCACCGGCGATGGAGTTGGGCATTATCGGGCCGACGTATGAGATCAGCGAACCGCATCTGCTGCAGATGATCGAGCAACGCCTGCGCGAGAAGGAACGCAGCGGCGAACTAAAGCACCTCGAAGCACAAGCCCGGGAACGTGGCATCGCGACCGTAAAAGATCCGCCGCCGGTCAGCGGCTTGCGTGCCACCGAAACGGTGCGGACCGCCTACTTCGATCCAAGCTTCACCCTGGATCGCAACGTCCTCGGCCCTCAGGGCGAATTGCTGTTTGCCGCCGGCACGCGTAAGAACCCGCTGGAGGTGGTGTCGCTGTCCCGCCACCTACTGTTCTTCGATGCCCGCGATCCGCGCCAGGTCGGCCGCGCCCGGCAGTTGATCGCCCACTACCAGGGACGCGTCAAGCCGATTCTGGTGGGCGGCTCCTATCTGGACCTGATGCAGTCCTGGCACCTCCCCGTTTACTACGACCAACAGGGCCTCCTGAGCCGCCGCCTGGGCATCACCCAGGTGCCGGCGCTGGTATCGCAGGAAGGGCTGCGGCTGCGGATCGACGAGTTGGCGGTGTCTCCATGAAAGCCCCCTGCAGCCTCTCATATGTCAGTCCTTTCCTGCTCGCCGCCGTGCTCGCCTGCACGGCCGGCCCCAGCTTGGCCGCCGGCGGGGTCACTTGCACCGGAAAATTCCCCAACCCGATCACCGATATCTGCTGGTCCTGCATCCTGCCGATCAGCATCGGCGCCGCGCGCATCGCCAACTTCGGCGACCAGGAGGACACCGACAACCCATCGAGCCCCGTCTGCAGTTGCGGCGTCAATCCGGTCATCGGCCTGTCCATCGGTTTCTGGGAGCCGGCGCGGCATGTCGAGGTGGTAAGAAAGCCCTTTTGCCTGGTATCGCTCGGCGGCATCAACCTCGATCCCGGTATCCCGGCACCGGAAGCGGCGCGCTTTACGCGGCCTGAAGGCGATGGCGACGGCGGCAGCTTCTATCAAGCGCATTTCTATATCAACCCGGTGCTGTACTGGCTGGACGTGGTGACGGATTTTCCGTGTCTGGAAAAGGGCTCCTTCGATCTGGCCTACCTCACCGAGGTCGATCCTCTGTGGGCCGACGATGAACTCACCCTGATCCTCAATCCGGACGCCGTGCTGTTCGCCAACCCGGTCGCCATCGCCGCGTGTGCCGCCGACTGCGTTGCTGCCTCCGTCGGTTTCGGCCTCCGCGAACTGTTCTGGTGCGCCGGCTGCCAGGGCGGCGTCTACCCGCTCGACGGCCACGTGCCTTACCACCTCGGCGGCGTGCGCACCGCCGCGCTGCTCACCCAGCGCCTGACCGCCAAAATGCACCACGAACTGATCGCCTGGGGCTGGCACGGCACACCCGGCCTATGCGGGCCGTACTTCGAGCCGGTCATGGACAAGACCGCCTACAAGACCCAACTCACCTATCCGATTCCCAACACCGACAAGGAGGCCGGCCGCTGCTGCCAGCCCTTCGGCCGCACCACGGTGACATGGGGCGCCGGTAAGGAATACCCGGTGCGCGGCGAGGACTTCGCCTTCCTATTGTTTCGCAAGAGGAACTGCTGTGTCGGCTTCTGATTTTTGCCGCAAGGTTTCTATCCTGATCTTTGGCCTGGTCGCGGCGCTCACCGTAGACGCCCCAGTCCACGCACAGACCTCGCCCCGCGTCACCGACGCGGACATCGAACGCGTCCGCCGCGAGACGCCCAGCGTCACCGATCAGGAGATCGACGCGGCGCGACGCAAGTACGGCATGCCCGGCGCTGCCGAACGCCAAGCCGCGCCCGTGCCGACCCGCCCCAACGTCGAGGCGCTACCCCAGCCCGCGCGCGGCTCACTGATTGACCTCGAAGCACTGGCGCGGGGCTACGCAACACAAGCCACGGCGATGAACCAGGCGCAGGGGCTGGCATCCGGGCCGGGGCTATTGTTGTTCATCAGCCTATCCATGCCCCGCCCGACGCTGCAACGCCTCGTCGACCAGGCCGCACGCGCCAAGGCCTCGATCGTCCTGCGGGGTTTCGCCAACGGCTCGCTGCGCGACACCGTCGTCCAGGTACAGGGCCTGATCGGTACCCGCCAGGTGGCCGTGCAAATCGATCCGCAGGCCTTCGACCGCTTCTCCGTCACTCGTGTACCGACCTTCGTGCTGGTGCGCGATGGCACCCGCCCGGTCTCTTGCGCCAGCGGTAGCTGCGCGCCGGCCGACAGTTTCCTGCGAACATCCGGCGACGTGAGCCTGGACTACGCGCTGGAACAGATGCGGCGCTCGGCACCCGGGTTCGGCCCGGCCGCCGAGCGCTTCCTGCAACGGCTTCGGGGCTAAGCGGGAGCGATGAACGGCCCCCACGCTCACGTCCCGTCGCGGCGGCCCGGCTTTGTACGGCCGAGCCGTTCGGCCGGCGCGACGCAATGCACCGCGCCCTCCCTGCCTCACCCCCCCGCCAGGAATTTAGCTTCTTTGAGAGGGCTCGATCGAGGCTGGATGCGCCGCTGGGTCACCTGGACAACGCTCTTCTGCTTCGTCACCACGCAGACGGCCGCCGTCGCCGGTCCGTTCGAGGAAGGCGCCGCCGCCGGACAAGCCGCCAATCCCATCATCCGGGGAACGGTCAATACGCCGGACGCATCGAGCGTCGTGCCGGGCTACACCACGACGCCACCGGAAAACGCGTACTACGGCGAGCCCAGCCTGTCGGGGGCGGCCAATGCCCGCCTGGCGGCCTGCGCCGCCAGTACCGACGATCCCGTCTGCCAGGCCCAGCGCGGCGCCGTGGCCTCGGCCAACACGCCGCGCGCTCCAGTCTCCGCTTACGACCCCGCCGTCGCCGCAGCCCGCGATATTGCCGGCAATCCAGCGAGCGTGCTGGGCAGTCTCGCCGACTATTACTCGGGTTGCGCTACCGCCGAGGTCAACACCCCCGCCGGCACCACCAGCAAGGTCTGCAACCGCTACAGCGGCGTCGGCAACTACAGCACCCGGCGCGATCTTACGGTCCAGGTCGAACTGCAGCCCAATTGTGCCGCAGGCACCTGGTTCGCCCACGGCCAGGTCAACCGCAACGGCGCCGACACCATGGTAGCCGACGCCCAATGCCAGATCCGCGCCGATGGACTGCAGCGTTTCCGCTTCTACGCCGCTGGCGGCATGGGGGCCTGCATCGGCTGGCAGACGCTCGACCTGCCGACAGCACCAGCTACCCAGGCCACCTATGTCACCGACCTGTCGCCGCATTGGGACGGTTACTGCTGGCGCCCCTTCGAGGTCGTGATGATGCCCGGCTCCGGCTGCACCAGCGGGAATTGCAACTACACCTTCCAGTTCGGCACGCCGGTCTATGCCTGCCCCAGCGGCACCGTGCGCGGCGATGCCTTGATGGCTTACGCAGGGCCTGCCGACCGGTGCTTCACGGTCACGGCCTCCGATCCTGATGCGAGTTGTCCGGTCGGCAGCACGCCGCTCGACGACGACGCCGGGCGGTATTGCGCCACACCGGCCGGC
>Ga0209125_1001220_pt1 | contig 25438 bp, 28 predicted proteins | sample BarGraIncub1131A_FD_184503 | JGI IMG/M metagenome (GOLD analysis project Ga0209125, IMG submission 184503) | Arctic peat soil microbial communities from Barrow, Alaska - Barrow Graham LP Incubations 11-31A (SPAdes) (version 2) | ecosystem: Environmental > Terrestrial > Soil > Wetlands > Peat... | reverse complement strand
GTAAAGCAGTGCGGGCACTGGGTGATGACCTTTTGCACCCGCTTTTCCTTGAAGAGCGCCACGTTCTCCCGAGCCATCCGGTCAAACAGGAATTCGTTCCCCAGCCGGCGCAGGGAGTCCCCGCAGCACTTCTCATCCTTGCCGAGGATCCCCCAGGAGACCCCTGCGGCGTCCAGGATCTGCGCCATGGCGAGCGTCACCTGCTTGCTTCTGGAGTCGAAGGAACCAGCGCAACCCACGTAGAGCAGGTACTCGGTGCTCCCCGCCTCGAAGGTTTTCACCGAAAGGGCGCTCGCCCATTTGCTCCGCTCGCCGGGGGCGATCCCCCAGGGGTTGCTCCGCTGCTCCATGTTTTAGAAGAGGTTCAGTAGCTCCTCCGGGAAATCGGCGTCCATCTGCACCAGGTGCCGGCGCATCTTGATCAGCTTCGGCATCTGCTCGATGAAGACAGGACAGGCGGCAAGACAGGCGCCGCAGGTGGTGCAGGACCAGATGGCGTTCTTATCGATGCTTCCCTCCTCCGCCCCGATAAGCGGCACGGTCGGCTCGCCACCTCGCTGCAGCAGCGGGCCGTTCGCCAGGAGGTTCTCCTTGATCTGGTGCATGACCAGGCGCGGGTTGAGCGGCTTGCCGGTGGCGGATGCGGGGCACTCCTTCTGACAGCGGCCGCACTCTGTGCAGGAAAACGAGTCGAAGAGGTCCTTCCAGGTGAGTCGGTCGATGCTTCCGGCGCCGAAAACATTGCCTTCGGCAAATTCCTCGCGGGACGGGACCTGCCGGGTATCCAGCCCCTTGAAATAGCAGTTCGGTATTGCCGCGAGGATGTGCATGTGCTTGCTGTAGGGAAGATAGTTCAGAAAGGACAGGAGCACGGCTGCGTGCAGCCACCAGGAGCAGGCGGCCACGGTGCCGAGCGGCGCGCCCGCCGCCGGGCCGGCAAGGAGCCGGGCCAGTGCCGAGGAGACCGGCATGGCCGCCGCGGCGGGCTCGGTACCCAGGGCGATTTCGGCGCCATGCAGGCCGAAGTAGGCCAGCATGAGCACGCCGATCATGGCGAGGATGGCGAAGGCCTCGCTCGTGCGCGCCCCCTGATAGGGGGGTGTGAAAACCCTTCTCAGCGCGGCGGCGCTGACGGCGACCAGGGCGGACAGGGAGACCAGATCGAAGGCGGTGAGCAGCGGGTGGTAGAGGAATGCCGGCAACAGGGAGAGCCGTGCGGCCGGAAACACGCCGCCCAGGAGGAACTCCGTGTTGGCGAGTACCAGGATGAGAAAGGACCAGAATATGAGCAGATGGTTGATGCCGAAGGGGCGGCTGACCACCCGCTTCTGCAGGAAGGCGAACAGGAACGTCCCCCTGAGCCGAGCCGCCAGACCGGAGCAGCGGTCCTCGGGCAGCCCGACGGCAACCAGGCTGAAGCGGCGGTAGCAACTCCAGACGAACAGGGTGCAGGCGGCTATCAGTAACGGTGTGAAGATGACGGGATTAGGTTGCATAGGGGTATTCCTTCTGGATTGATAATCAAGTCAAAACCGTCTCACCCAAGTACGCCAAGCCGCAGAAAAAGTCCGTTACACAGATCGGATTTCAGCATGCCTTTAGGCTGCGTCTTTGCGGTTTTGCGTGAGATGCCTTTGTGTTTCCGCCCGGTTACACGCTTCCCTTGCGGCTTTCAGTTCCCGCAGTTGGCTCGTTAGTGCCGGGACCACCTGGAACAGATCTCCGACAATGCCGTAGTCTGCCACCTCGAAGATCGAGGCCTCGCGGTCCCGGTTGATGGCGATCACCAGGTCGGAATCCTGCATGCCGACTATGTGCTGGATCGCCCCCGAGATGCCGCAGGCGATGTAGATCTTGGGCCGGACCGTCTTGCCGGTCTGCCCCACCTGGCGGTCGGCCGGCATCCACCCGGCGTCCACCGCGCTGCGGGAGGCGCCCACCACGCCGCCCAGTTCGTCGGCCAGCTCCTTCAGGAGGGTGAAGTTCTCCTGCGCCATCATGCCGCGCCCGCCCGAGACGATGAACTCGGCGCCGGCGATGTCGACCTGGTCCCCCTTTTGGTCGCGGATCACCTGCAGCACCTTGGTGAAGATATCCTCCTCGCTCATGGGGAGCGACACCTGGACGATCGTGCCGCTCCGCCCCGCCACGCGCTCCGGCATCGGCATGACGTGGGAGCGCACCGTGGCCATCTGCGGGCGGAACCTGTCGCACATGATGGTGGCCATGATGTTCCCGCCGAAGGCAGGGCGTGTCTGCATCAGGTTGCGCTTGTCGTCGATATCGAGCCCGGTGCAGTCCGCGGTGAGCCCGGTCCCGACCCGGGTGGCGACGGCTCCGGCCAGGTCGCGGCCCATTCCGGTCGCCCCCATCAGGATCACCTCGGGCTTGTACCTGTCGATCAGGTGGCACAGGGCGTCCAGGTACGGGTAGGTCCGGTAGTGGTTCAGCACCGGCTGGTCCATGAGATACGCTCTCTGCGCCCCGTAGCTGAAGGCCTCGTCACACAGGTGCGCCACCCCGTCGCCCAGGACTACGGCGCAAAGCTCCACCCCGAGGCTGGCGGCAAGCTGCGCCCCCTTGCCGAGCAGTTCCCAGGAGACCCGGGCGGCCTCCCCCCCGGTCTGCTCGATGAAGACCCAGACCCCGCGATAGGCAGCAAGAAGTTCGCGGCGCGCCCTCTCCTCGGGATCCGCATCCGTTTCTGGGAGCTCCTTCTGGTCGGCGAGTGCCGCGAGCAGCTCCAGTTCCTCTTTGGTGTAGAAGATCTCCAGCGCGCTGCCGGGGCAGGCCTTGACGCACTTGAGACAGCCAATGCATTTGGCAAGCGCTATCTCGGGCTCACCCGCCTCGTTCATCTCGATGCCGTCGACCGGGCAGATGCTCTGGCAGCGGGCGCCGCAGGCGAGGCATTTTCCCGGCAGCAGCCGGACCTTGCCGCGCGGTCTTTTGGTCTTCGTTATCCCTTCGCTCATGCTGTTTGTCACCTCGTCTTCATTGGATTACAGCGCCAGCAGGTCCCGGGCCAAAAGCCGCTCCACCAGGAGCCGGGCAGTTCCGGCCGGATCCTTTAGACCGTCGCCGAGCATTTCCCCCTGGCTTCTTTGCGGGGAGAAGATCCTGCTCACCCAGGTCGGGGATCCCTTCAGCCCGATGCTGTTAACGTCCAGCTTCAATTCGCTGTTGTCCCAGACCCGGACCTCCCCCCCCGCGGCCTTGAGCCGCATCGGGACCGTCGGGTAGCGCGGGCGGTTCAGTTCCCTGACCACGGTGATCATCGCGGGAAGCTTCGCCTCCACGATCTCGTAACGCCCTTCCAGCTTGCGTCGCACCCGGATCTTCTTCGCCAGGAAATCCAGATGCTCGATCCGGTCCACCAGGGTCAGCTGGGAGAAGCCGAGCCGGACCGCTATCCCCGGTCCGACCTGCGCGGTATCCCCGTCGATGGTCTGCTTGCCGCAAAAAACCAGCCCCACCTCGTCCTCCTGGGCGAGCTTCCTGATGGCGGCCGCCAGGACGAGGCTGGTGGAGAGGGTGTCGGCGCCGCCAAAGGCCCGGTCGGAAAGCAGTATCGCCTCGTCCATCCCGAGGGCGAGCGCCTTCCTGAGGGCCGCCTCGGCGTTGGGGGGACCCATGGAGAGGGCGGCGGCACGGAAACCGTAGCGGTCCTTCATCCGGAGGCTCTCCTCCAGCGCATGGGTGTCGTAGGGATTGATGATGAAGGGAATCCCCTCGCGCACCAGCGTATTGGTGACCGGGTCGATCTGCACCTGTGTCGTATCGGGGACCTGCTTGATACAGGCAACTACGTACATGGGATACTCCTGCGATGTTCAGTTCTCGATGGGTGTTTCCATGCGCCGGGACATTTCCCACTGTTCCTTGAACAACGAGAACGCCTCGCGCATGATGAACGACGCCTTCTTGTTCCTGGTGTCCATCATCTTCTGGATGGTGTCGCGTTCCTCGTCGCTCATGCGTATGGAGATGATATTGCCCTTCCTGGTGTTCTGATCCTTCATGGTTTTTATCCCCCTTTGCCGACCTGGATATGCCGGTTTCTCACAGCAGCTGGATTTCGTCCTGAGGCTTGATTACGCCGCCTTTCAGCACCTTGGCGAAGACCCCTTCCTTCGGCATGACGCAGTCGCCCGCCTGATAGAAGATGGCGCAGCGGGTATGGCAGACCTTCCCTATCTGGGAGATTTCCAACTCCACCGCCCCGATGCCGAGTCTGGTCCCGACCGGAAGGTTCACGAGGTCTATCCCCGCTGTGGTGATGTTCTCGGCAAAGTCGCCGGGTCCCACCGACAGCCCGAGTTTCTGCATCTTGGCGATGCTCTCCAGCGCCAGCAGGCTCACCTGCCGGTGCCAGTCGCCGGCGTGGGCGTCGCCGATGATGCCGTGATTTTCCCTCAGATGCACCGATGCCGCCGGCGTCTTCCTCTCGCCCTTCGACTTGCTGACACTTACCGCGACTATCACACCCGTCATGACACCCTCCGTTTTATTGTTAGCTCCGTGGACCGCGTTAGCCGCCGATCCTCGACATGTTGACGCGGCTTTTTTCCGCACCCTCTTCAGCCAGATGATGGCGCCCCGGCTTTTCGGCCACGATGCGGCGCACCGTTTCCTGCAACAGGCCGGGGTCGGCGCTTGCCAGAACGGGCTTCAGGTCGACCCCGTGATCGGCGAAGAGGCAGCCGCGCACCATCCCCGTGGCAGTCACCCTGATCCGGTTGCAGCTGTTGCAGAAGTGCCCCGAGATCGGAGTGATGATTCCGATGGCGCCGGCGGCCCCTTGGATCTTGAAGTTCCTGGCAGGTCCCGCGGTCTCGGTGCCGACCAGCGGCAGCAAGGGGTAACGCTCGGCGATCCGCTGCAGTATCTCACCCCCGGCCATGCACTGGGCATTCCAGCCGTGATCGCGCAGGGTCGGCATGTACTCTATGAAGCGTACCGTGTACGGCTTGTCGATGCTGAGCGCGGCGAACCGCAGCAGTTCGTCGTCGTTCACCCCGCGCATGACGACCATGTTGATCTTCACCGGCGGAAACCCCGCCTGTTCAGCCGCGGCGATGCCGTCGAGCACCCGGGCGAGATCCCCGCCGCGCGTGATGCGGGCAAAGTTTTCCGGCTCAAGAGAGTCGAGGCTTATGTTGAGCCTTGCTACCCCCGCCCGCCGCAGGGGGAGAGCCAACTCCCCAAGGAGCATGCCGTTGGTGGTGAGGACCAGCTCCTTCAAACCGGAGATGCCCGACAGGCGCTCCAGGAATCCGACCAGCCCCTTTCTGACCAGCGGCTCTCCGCCGGTAATCCGGATCTTCTCTATGCCGCTCGCGACGCAGGCGCTTGCCACGCGGTGCAGTTCCTCGTAGGAAAGTAGCTCCCCGTGCCGCAGCTTCGCGACCCCTCCGGCCGGCATGCAGTAGCAGCAGCGCAGGTTGCAGCGGTCCGTAACGGAGAGCCTAAGGTAATTTATCCGCCTGCCATAGGTATCGATCAGTTTCATGTCACGTCTCCCGGCCGGATGGCCTCGGCAGCCATCGGACAGCCTTTGAAATGTATACAAGGCAAAATCGGTACCAACACCTCCGGCAAGGCCGGCAGCTACCGGCTCCGCACCGGCTGCAGGAAGCTCTAACACCGCGGTTACACGGGGAATGCGATGTTTTTTCAGAAACTGCAATAAAAACGGGGTGGGGGGATTCGGGGCTGATATGCGCCGGGATGCGGGCGCTCCACAAGGTAACAGACGTTCCATACTGGAACAGTGCGACTGTTCGATTTCAGGACTGGCACCCGGCGCGAGTCCGGCGGGCGGAAACGACGCTTTCATATAAGTAGTCGTTATGAGAAGTGAAAAGGTCAGGAAGCAATGAAAATATCGCTCTTATGGAATTCTGGTATGAGGTTTGCGATAAGTTAGAAAATCGTTTTAGGAAACCGTATGCAGTACTGAACTAGTCGCAGGTCGCACCAAACGGGCGGGGACGCCCGAACAACCACACAGGGGGAATTGAACAATGGCATTAGGAAAACAGACGTACGGATTTTACATCCCGACAGTATCGCTTATGGGCATCGGTTCAGCCGAAGAGACCGGCGGCCAGGTGAAGGCACTCGGCGCTACCAAGGCGCTTCTCGTTACTGACAAAGGGATCTCGGGCATGGGTATGGCCGACAAGATCAAGGAGCAGGTTGAAGCTGCCGGCGTCCAGTGTGTCATCTTCGACGGCGCAGAGCCCAACCCTACCGACCTGAACGTCGCCGCCGGCGTGACCGCCTACCAGAGCAATGGCTGCGACGCCATCATCACCCTGGGCGGCGGCAGCTCCCACGACTGCGGCAAAGGGATCGGCCTGGTGATCGGCAACGGCGGAGTCATCCGCGACTTCGAAGGGGTCAACAAGAGCACCAAGCCGATGCCCGCCTTCATCGCCATCAACACCACCGCCGGCACCGCTTCCGAGATGACCCGCTTCTGTATCATCACCAACACCGAAACCCACGTGAAGATGGCCATCGTCGACTGGCGCTGCACCCCGAACGTCGCCATCAACGATCCGCTGCTCATGGTCGGCAAGCCCGCGGCACTGACTGCAGCAACCGGCATGGACGCCCTGACCCACGCGGTCGAGGCTTACGTCTCCACCATTGCCACCCCGATCACCGACGCCTGCGCCATCAAAGCGATCGAGCTGATAGCCAAGTACCTCTCCCCGGCAGTTGCCAACGGCGAAGACCTGGAAGCCCGCGACAAGATGGCCTATGCCGAGTACCTGGCCGGCATGGCGTTCAACAACGCAAGCCTCGGCTACGTGCATTCCATGGCTCACCAGCTGGGCGGCTTCTACAACCTGCCGCACGGCGTCTGCAACGCCATCCTGCTGCCGGCCGTCAGCCAGTACAACCTGATCGCCTGCCCGCAGCGTTTCGCCGACATCGCAGTCGCCTTGGGCGAGAACATCAGCGGCCTCTCGGTCGTCGAAGCTGCCCAGAAGGCCATCGACAGGATCCGCACCCTGTCGGCTTCCATCGGCATTCCGACCGGCCTGAAGGCTCTCAACGTGAAGGAAGCAGACCTGAAAGTCATGGCAGAAAACGCCAAGAAGGACGCCTGCCAGTTCACCAACCCGCGTAAGGCAACCCTGGAGCAGGTGGTAGACATCTTCAAGGCGGCGATGTAAGCGGTACCTTGTCTCAAGGCACCGGGAAAAAACCGGATGGGCAGGGATCGCCCCCTGCCCATCCATCGCAAGATTCCGACAGGATGCGCGTCAGATGCATCTAGCAGTGCCGGGTAGTCGCGCATCAGAAATCTCCGAGCCATGCAGCCTAACAGGGGAAACCTCAGGGCGCCAGGCCAACGGGTTTCGCTGGAAACGGCGGAGCCTCCCTTACGGAAAGGAGTCCCCTTCGTCGCAAGACGGAGGAATTACACATGATAGGGAGCTCGACAGCATGGACAAGATACTACGCGTAAACATGACAGACCTCACCAGCAAGCTTGAGACGGTTCCAGCAGCCTGGGCCGGCCTCGGCGGCCGCGGCCTCACCTCCACCATCGTGGCCGCGGAAGTGCCCCCCACCTGCCACGCCCTCAGCCCGCAGAACATCCTGTGCTTCGCGCCGGGCCTTTTGACCGGGACTCAGGCCGCCAACTCCGGCCGGCTCTCCGCCGGCGCCAAGAGCCCGCTGACCGGCGGCATCAAGGAAAGTAACGCCGGCGGCACCGCGGGGCAGATGTTGGCCAAGCTGGGGATCAAGGCCCTGATCATCGAGGGGGCACCCAAGGACGGCACCTGGTACAACCTGAACGTCGGCACGGCGGGGGTTTCCATCAACGAGGAGAAGGAACTGCTCGGCCTGGGGAACTTCGCTGTCATCGAGGCCGTCGAGGCGCGCCTTGGCAAGAAGACCGGCGTGCTCACCATCGGGACCGCCGGCGAGCTGAAGATGACCGCCGCCAACATCTCCGTCAAGGACCCGGACAGCAAGATCCGCAGCCACGGGCGCGGCGGGCTCGGCGCGGTTATGGGCAGCAAGCAGATCAAATTCATCTCCATCGACGGAGACGGCTCACCGGGAGTGAAGATCGCTCATCCGGAGAAGTTCAAGGTCGCCGCGCGGACCTTCGCCAAGGCCCTGCTAGGCCACCCGGTCAGCGGCGAGGGACTGCCGACCTTCGGCACCAACGTTCTGGTGAACATCCTGAACGAGGCCGGGGGGCTGCCGACCCGCAACTTCACCATGGGGCGGTTCGATGGTCACGACAAGATTTCCGGCGAGACCATGAACGAGACCATCATCGCCCGCGGCGGCAAGGTGAAGCACGGATGCCATGCAGGGTGCATCATCCAGTGCTCCCAGGTGTACAACGACAAGGACGGCAAGTACCTCACCTCCGGCTTCGAGTACGAAACCATCTGGGGACTGGGCGCCCACTGCTGCACCGATGATCTGGACGACATCGCACGCGCCGACAACATGATGGACGACATCGGCATCGACTCCATCGAGACCGCCGTCATGTTCGGCGTCGCCATGGAGGCAGGCATCCTTCCCTGGGGAGACAGCAAGGAAATGCTGCGTATGCTGGGCGAGGAGATCGGCAAGGGGACCCCGCTCGGGAGGATCATGGGGGGGGGCGCCGGCGCCGTCGGCAGGGCCTACGGGGTGACCAGGGTCCCGGTGGTGAAGAACCAGGCGATTCCGGCCTACGACCCGCGCGCCGTCAAGGGGATCGGGATCACCTACGCCACCAGCACCATGGGTGCCGACCACACAGCCGGCTACACCATAGCCACCAACATCCTGAACGTAGGGGGTTATGTCGACCCGCTCAAGAAGGAAGGACAGGTAGAGCTCTCCCGCAACCTGCAGATCGCGACCGCCGCGGTGGACTCGACCGGCATGTGCATCTTCATAGCCTTTCCGGCCCTGGACCATCCGGAGTGCCTGCCGGCCCTGATCGACATGATCAACGCCCGGTTCGACATAGACCTAACCGGCGACGACGTCACCAACCTCGGCAAGCAGATCCTGAAGCTCGAACGCAAGTTCAACATCGAGGCAGGCCTGACCAACGTTCACGACCGGCTGCCGGATTTCTTCAAGAACGAGGCGGTAGCCCCGCACAACGCGGTATGGGACTTCACCGACGCAGAGATCGACGAGTTCTGGAACTTCTAGCAGGTAGAGACGCATTGCATGCGTCTCGGGACTTCCCGGCGTGGCACCAGTCACGCCGGGCTTTTTCATTAAGCATACAGAACATCTAGCGGGTGCAAGCATGCAGGTCACGGTCAAGCTTTTCGCCACATTCAGAAACGGCAGGTTCAAGATAGCGGAACAGGTGCTCCCCGAGGGGACCGACTGCCGCAGGGTCGTGCTCGACCTGGGGCTCACGGAGGATGAAATCGGCATCATCATGATCAACGGCCGGCACGGCGTTCTTGATCAAAAGCTTGCCTGGGGGGATGTTCTTTCGCTCTTTCCCCTGGTCGGTGGAGGTTAACATGGAAGATCCCCTGGTATTTCTCAATGATTGGACCCGGGACGGGATGCTCCCCTGGTCGGCTCACTGCGCCGCCGCCAGGCAGTTCGATCTGAGCCATGCGACGATCGAGGGGCTCGCCCTGAGAAACGGGATCTTCCCGGCGCGCTACCAACGCAACAGGAGCATGATATCGACCGCCGAACAGGCACGGCTGTTTTTCAGCCGGATCGCCGTGATCGGCTGCGGCGGGCTGGGCGGCTACATCATCGAAGAACTGGCGCGGCTCGGCGTCGGCCAGATCGTCGCCATCGACCCGGACGTTTTCGAGGAACACAACCTGAACCGGCAGATTCTGTCCACCCCGGCCAATCTCGGGGTGGCCAAGGTGGAAGCCGCCAGGCTCCGGGTCGAGCAGATCAACCCGGCGGTGACCGTCACCGCCGTGCGGGACGCCTTCTGCTGCGCGAACGGCTGCGAGCTGCTGGCCGGAGTCACGGTCGCAGTCGACGCCCTGGACAGCATCTCGTACCGATTGGAGCTGGCGCAAGTCAGCAATGAGATGGGGATCCCGATGGTGCACGGAGCGATCGGCGGCTGGTACGGCCACGTCGCCACCCAGTTTCCCGGAGAGGAGACCGTGCAGGGGATCTACCGCCACTGGGTGGCGGGAAAGGGGATCGAGCAGCAGCTGGGAAACCCCTCCTTTACCCCCGCGGTGGTGGCTAGCCTCCAGGTTGCCGAGGTCTGCAAGATCATCCTCGGCAAGGGGGAACTGCTGCGTAACCGCAAGCTTGCCATCGACCTTCTGGAGATGGAAGTACACGAGATCCCCTATGGCGTACCGCTGGAGATGGTCCGGGCAGCGTAAGCCGAGTTCAAAGTTCAAAGTTCAAAGTTCAAAGTTCAAAGTTCAAAGTTCAAAGTTCACCTTTCACGGGGTCCAGCCATGCCTAGCTTTCAAGATGCACGCGGCATCATCCTTGCCAACATAAAGCCGCTGGGGGAGGAGATGGTGCCCCTTGCGGACGCCCTCGGCAGGGTGGTAACCCGGGACCTCGCCGCCCCCTGGGACCTCCCCTTCTGCGACAACTCGGCCATGGACGGTTTTGCCGTCCGTTCGGCGGACTGCAGCGCCCTCCCCGCCAGCCTCGCCGTCATCGGATTCCTCCCCGCCGGCGGGGTGGAATCAGCCGTCGTGGTGACCGGGTGCGCCGTGAGGATCATGACCGGTGCCCCGATCCCGCAGGGGTGCAACGCGATCGTCCCGATCGAGGAGACCGAAGAGGCGGGGGACCGGGTCATCATCAGGGAAAGGGTGCAACCCCGCCAGCACATACGCCTCAGGGGCGCAGATGTGGCGACCGGTGCCCAGTTCCTCGCCGCCGGCACCCGAGTCCGCCCGGCGGAGATCGGCATGCTCGCCGCCATGGGGAAGGCCCTCGTCCCGGTGTACCGCAGGGCACGGGTCGCGATCCTCTCCACCGGGGACGAGCTCGTCGAACTGGGGGAGTGCCCGGCAAGCGGCAGGGTCATCAACTCCAATGCGCTCTCGCTGGCCGCAGCGGTGCGCGAGACCGGCGCCGAGCCGGTGCTGATCGGGATCGCCCGAGACGACAGAGGTAGCCACCGGGACAAGATCCTGGAGGGGTTTGGCTGCGACGCGCTGGTCACCTCGGCGGGGGTTTCCGCAGGGGATCGGGACCTGGTCAGGGAGGTCATGGCGGAGCTCGGTGCCAGGGAGCTTTTCTGGAAGGTCGACATCAAGCCGGGAGGGCCTACCGCATTCGCCACCAGGGGGGCAAAGCCGGTCTTCTCGCTCCCCGGCAACCCGGTTTCCACCATGGTCACCTTCGAGCTCCTGGTCAAGCCTGCCCTGCTCAGGATGATGGGGCATCACAAGGTGGTCCGCCCCTTTGTCAGGGGGATCCTGGCGGAAGACGCCCACAAGAAGCCCGGCAAGCTGAACTTCATCCGCGTCACCATCAAGAAACGACACGGCCGCTACCTCGCCTACTGCGCCGGGGACCAGCATACCGGGGTGTTAAGCACCATGACGAGATGCGACGCCCTGGCGGCTCTCCCGCTGGAGGCGAGCTTCATCCCGGCAGGAAGCGAGGTGGACCTACTGCTGTTACGGGAGGTTGACCTCGTCGCCGGGGATAAGGAGCCTTCATGACATTCAACCATTTTGACAGCCAGGGGCAGGCCATCATGGTCGACGTGAGCGGCAAGCAGAAGTCCCTGCGGACCGCGGTCGCATGCGCCACCGTGTGGCTCAAGCCGGCGACGCTCGCCGCGGTGTTGGAGGGGTCCGTGACCAAGGGGGACGTGCTCGGCGTGGCGCGGCTCGCGGGAATCGCCGCGGCAAAGCGGACCCCGGAGCTGATCCCCCTCTCCCACCCTCTCGCCATCCATCATGCAGCGATCGCGTTTCAGGCTGAGGTGGCGACCGGCGCCATCCGGATCGAGGCGACCGTCAGGGCCTTCGAGCGGACCGGAGTGGAGATGGAGGCTATGACGGCGGCAGCCGTCGCGGCCCTCACCGTCTACGACATGTGCAAGGGGAGCGACAAGTCCATCATGATCGGAGAGATTGCACTGCTCTACAAGGAGGGGGGAAAGAGCGGGGTTTTCCGCAGGGAGGGTACACCGTACGGTCGAATTGAGTAGAATCGGTCTGGAGTGAGGACCAAGGAGAGGATATGCTACTGGAACAGCTCGTGGAAAGGGCACGCCAAAAACCGGAGTACGACTGGGATTCCTACTATACGTGGCTGTTCACCGAACAGGCCGGTCATGAAGTTACCGGCTTCACCTTCTGGGAGTGCCAAAAATGCCTTACGATCAACCTGCTCTACCTGCCGGCGCATTACGGAAAGTGCCGCTGCTGCGAACTGATCCATCTTCCTTCTTAGCCCGGTGATCTGGAACACAGCTGCTCCAACTGGGCTCCTGAGAGGATCTCCACAAGCATGTTTGTATCACCCCTACGTACCATACGTTCACAATACCTTCATGATGACCATGGTGACGTCGTCCACCATGGCGCAGGTGCCGGTGAACTCCGCGACCTTCGAGCGCACGGCGTCGATGACCTCCTCGGGGAGGCGCGCATGCATGGAGCGCAGGATCTTGCATAATCTGGCGCAGCCAAACAGCTCCCCGGCTTCGTTCTGGGCCTCGGTGATGCCATCGGTGTAAAGCAGCACCAGGTCCCCCGACCGCAGCCGGATCCGTTTTTCCTCGAAAAAGACCTCCTTTCTGACCCCCAGAATGAGCCCTTCGGCGTCCAGTTCCCGGCAAGGGGTCTTGGGGCTACGGGAGAGCAGGACCGGAGGGTGTCCGGCGTTGGAATAGGTCAGGATGCGGGTCGGGGCATCGAACTTCAGGTAGGCAAGGGTGAGGCAGAGCCCCGCCTGGCTGAGGTCTTCGTAAAGGATCTCGTTGAGCGCCGCGAGGATCTCCCCGGTGCTGTTGAAGGAGTGCACCTCCGCATGCAAGACGGACCTCACTTCCGCTGCCATCAGGGCTGCACCGATGCTGTGCCCCGAGACATCGGCGATGACCAGGTCCAGGACGTCCCCCTCCCTGCGGTAGAAACCGTAGTAATCGCCCCCCACATGCGTCGCTGGAATGCAAATCCCCGCGAGCACGACTCCCGGAAGCTGCGGAGGCGCGAGCGGCAGCAGCGAGAGCTGGATCTGGCGCGCGAGTTCCATGTCGCGCAGCATCCGGGAGTTCTCCAGAAGCGCCGTTTCAGCCCGTTTCCGTTCGGTAAGGTCGCGGGCCACCGCGACGCCGTACAGGGTCTTGTTGAAGGTGACGAGCCGCAGGGTGATCTCGACTGGAAGCGTGGCACCGGCACAGCCGCTGAGCTCGGTGGTAATGGTATCCTGGTCCCGCCCCTCTCCCGCTCCCGAAGAAACCAGTGCCGCGACCCTCGCCAGCGCCTCATCCGGGAGGAAACAGGCCAGGGGAAGGGAGAGGACCTTCTCCCTGGAACAGCCGAGCTGCCTGCATGCCGAATCGTTGACGTCGATGAAGCTGAGCGTGGAGGCCTCGATCAGGAATATGCAGTCGTTGCTCTGATCGAGCAGAGCCCTGAACCGCTCAAGTTCATCGAGCTTTTGCTGAAGTTCTGGATAGTAGGTTTTCCGCAGGGAGCGCTCGCCAAGCCCTATGATCTTTTCCCTTTGAGCGCGCCACTGCTCCTCGGCGTCAGAAGGCTTGCTCATAGATCGCCTCGATATCCTTCCTGCTTGGCTGGCGCGGGTTGGTAAAGATGCAGGGGTCGCACATCGCCCTTTCAGCCAGCCCGGGGATGTCGTCCCGGCTCACCCCGAGTTGGCCCAGTGTGGCGGGAATTCCCGCGGCCCGGGTCAACCGCGCGAGTTCCGCACGTATCGCCGAGTGGGCCTTTGCGGAAGCCACCCCGCCCGTCTCAAGTCCCATCGCCCTGCCGATTTCGACATAGCGGTTCCGGGCGGCCTCGAAGTTGAAGGCAATGACATGGGGAAGCAGGATGGCGTTGCAATCGCCGTGGGCGTAGTCCAAAAACCCGCCTAGGCTGTGCGCCATGGCATGGACCGCGCCCAGGCTCGCGTTGGAGAACGCGAGCCCCGCCTCCAGGCTTGCCAGCATCATCCTGCCGCGCAGCACAAGGTTGTCCGGCTCACGGATCGTCCTCAGCAGATTCGAGGCGACCAGGCCGACCGCCTGCAGGGCATGCAGGTCGGTAATCGGCGAATGGGCCGTGGAGACGAACGCCTCGATGGCATGGCACAGGGCATCCACCCCGGTGCTCGCAGTAATCTCCGCGTCCATCGTGGTGGTCGTCACCGGATCGATCAGGGCGACATCGGGTCGGTTGCTCAGGCAAAAGGCAGGATTGACTCAAGAAAAGTTGGCGGAGAGAGTGAATCTATCTACTCGTCAAGTCCAGAAATATGAAGCGGGTAGCGACAACATCAATGTTGAGAAGCTGCAAAAATTTGCGGCAGCCTTCTCCGTTCCGGTTCAAGAATTCTTCACCGAGAAAAGTGAGGTGATCCCGTTGCGGATTTCGGAACAAGTCCTCCTCGAATCCTTCAGAGCGATTCAAAGTGCGAATGTTCGTGAGAGTATTCTACAAGTCGTGATACACGCGGCCAAAGTGAAGGGGTGATTCTCGGTAACTGTTCATCGTTGACGCGCCGGGGATCACCTTGAGTTGGCTCTTCTGCAATCGGCCACGGAGAGTGTCGCGTGGCTCATGAGGGGTTAAGGAAAGGACGCTGTTGATGGTTTCTTGGGATGGTCAGGATGCGGTGGGCGCTCGGAGTAAAGAAGACGTGTATCGTTGTGATGGCTTCACTGTAGATCTCTTTAGCCGATGATGGTTCCCCTGTCTGCTAGTACCTTGTAATATCTACATTTGGACTGGTCCATGTCGCAGATTAAACACGGAGTTCCTTTGCTCTTCATCCAGATAATAACGAACTCCTTCGGCTTCTTCACGGCTTTGCATCCACCATGCACGAAGTCGGACATAATCATTTTTCTCTTCATCTGTTAGCTCTGCTCCTCGCATACTTAGCACTGGCACGGAAAAGGTCTGTCATTCGAGACACGGCCTATTGCCGGATGCCAAGTTCAGGACGTGCATATTAGAGGATTATGCGTAATTAAGCAACGCTAAATATGCCGCAGAATGTGCAAAAAACAAGGAATGATTTCAAATGTTCCTATCGTGCAGACAGTATGCACTGATCTATTCATCATAGCATCGTTACGTCGAACCGATATCTGGTGTCGGCGATGGCGATTCGTTAACATTACACGCCGGAAATGCACCGTCTTTTCGCCCAGATAATGTGCTATGCAGGTCCACGGATGATGGTGCGCCACCCGGTACTTACCATGACGCATTTCCGGGATGCGGTCAGGGGGATGAGGGGGAAGGAGCATCTTCCCGTCGAGAGCGCCGAGGATCGCCTTGGATGGACTCTTCAGCCGTCAGGCTGAGGTTTTGCACTGCTCATGAAGATCCGGGCAATGGGTAATGGAGGACGTCTAGGGGCGGTCAGGGGGAAGTGGGGCGCTCGGAGAAGAAGGAAAAGCGGATCGTTCAATATGATGTCACGATGATTTTTCTTTCTCGTCGATAGCTGCCCTTCTCACCAACTCCTTATAAAATTCACACTCGGACTTATCCTTGCCGCAGATCGAGCACGGTTTACTCTTGCCAGTCATTGAGGAACTTCTCTGACTCCTTCACTGCCTCGCATTTACCGTTAATTGATGCGAGCATGTTGTCTTTTGGGTCCATGCTTTGATACACCTCACTTAAAACAACCCTACAATAGCTTATTGCTTAGAACGTCTGTCTGACCAATCCGAAAAGTTTGAATGATCTTTATGTAGACAATAACTTTCCGCTTCGTGATAGGTACGGTGAACGCACGGTGCGTACTTATATGACAAGCATTACCACAGGTCATCATTCTTATTTCTGGTTCTACAGTTATTGTGGTCTATTTGGTCTACCATTGTTGTATCCTGTTGTGATGCTTGGTTAGCGATCTTCAGCGTAGGGTTTAGTCGTAAGAAGTGGTCCGGATACCTCCTGAGTCTCGCCAACTGCAACAAGGTTAATGTCGGAATGTGAATACTGATTGCGCTTACTTCTTCCCATCAGTGCCTTCATCTTAGGGATGACGTCATTGATATCTATAGGTTTAGACACACAGGCATCAGCATTAGAATCAAGCGATAGAGTAACATCTCTCAGGGACTCGCCCTCGGCAAGCATAAGGATAGGTGTCAGATTTTTCTGTTTTCGCAGTTCCATCATGATACTCAGCCCATCCTTCTTCGGCGGTGACCAATCCAGAACAATCAGCTCAAAGTGATCCTTCATGGCAATCTCCAGCCCTGAATCCTCATCCGGCACAAAACGAATCTTACATTGTGCTTCTCCGAGTTCACGGTTAATGGCGTGGGCAAGCGCCTTGTCACTGCCGATCATTAAGATTTTCATTGCGCCTCCAGTGCAATTAGTTTCATCTAATTGATCCAGCTCTGTCGCACCATATGGAAAAAGCCATGCGATCAGTATGTGAGCAATGTTTTTCAGATTCTTGAGCTGTCTGATGTGGGCAACAGAACCCTCCATAATCCAAACATTCCCATACGTTATTCCCCAGTTGCTTCGTTCTGCAATACTTATGATCGAAGCTCTTTTCCATTCTCCCCTCCATATATGAACCAGCATATCCCCACCCTGACTTAACGTGGCGGATAAGGTTCATTCGCCGCACAGCAAACGCCACAGTTCGTTCCGAAGCAAGTGATCTCAAGGTGGATTCTCTTCTTCACCGACGACTCCCTTGGCTACCAGCTCCTTGTAATAGCTACACTTGGATTTATTCGTGTCGCAGATCGAACACGGGTTCCTATCGGTCGTAATCCAGTCATGGATAAATTTTCTCGGCTCCATAACCGCTTCGCATTTACCCCGAATGAATTCGAGCATGTCTGACCGATACCTCATCATTAGAGTGCGCCGTCCATGTGACGTTCGGTTTCAGCTCCAAACCCGACATGGTCCTTATGTACGCAATATTTAGCGGTTCCATAGATTATCAGGTCTGGGCAGCGAGTAGGCACGTCAGCCAGACATTCCCACAGGTCATCCATCTTCACCTTAGTCCTGCAATCCTTGTGGTTTACGTGCTCAAACACTGCTTCCCCCATGTGATCAACGAGCATATGCCCCCCTGAGCGCCCACGGTGAACTTGTCAGAAATCATTCCAGCACATCGGCGTGACCGTTAAATTTAGCATGAGTCTGGGATAAGTAAAGGATTTTTAATTAAATGGCAATGATTGATGCGGGAAGGCGGTGGGTATGGTGATGGACCGGTGTGGCATGCCAGCGGTAACGGGTTAAGCGTCCTGATGAACGAGGTGGACGGGCTTCTCAACTCTGGTGTTGCTCCCCAGTACCACACGGTTTCTCCCATCTGCTTTTGCCCTGTAGAGTGCCTTGTCTGCCGCTTCGACCAACGCCTTCCTGCTGGTGTCGCCATCGGGGACCATGGTTGCCACACCGGCGCTGACCGTCACGACATCGCTCACCTTTGAATGACCGTGGGGTATCTTCAGTGCTTCTACAGTTGCTCTGCATGCCTCGGCAATGATGGCGGCATCGGCAAGTTCAGTGCCAGAAAGGAGCAGCACGAACTCTTCCCCACCGTAACGTGCCGACGTGTCACCGGGGCGTTTGGTGAACCCTCTCATCTTTCCTGCTACCAGCCTGAGGCACTCGTCTCCCGCCTGATGTCCATAATTATCGTTGTAGTGTTTGAAATAATCAATGTCGAATAATATGAGCGAGATGGGCGTTTCTGAGCGCATACCACGCATCCACTCTTGATCCAACATGAGATCGAAATGGCGACGGTTCCCTAGAGTCGTCAGTGCGTCCGAGATTGAAAGACGACGCAATTCTTCACTTGCTTTCTGGAGTTCCCGATTCTCATACTCAAGGAGGAGAGAGTTCAGGAAGTCACGTCGCTGGTAGTTCTCCATCAGGTAGTTTGTGAATGCACCGATGATTATCGTGGCGATTATGTTGAAGGTGTTTTGGACGAGGATGTTTACATCCGTGTGATTTGCGAAGATGGCAACCATCTCGTAGGCCAAGGTGGTGGCAAGCGCCCATGAAAGGGCGTACAGGAACCTCAAGCTTATGAATGTGAAGGCTCCCATTATGAGGAGCAGTATGCCGGAGTAGTAGTAGTTCTTGGCAGGAGTCGGATCGAAATATACCATGGCGACAATCCCAAGACTCGCCACCAGCATCGCAAACGAAATGACTGGCTGTATGAAACGTCTGAAACGCAAGGCGAAGGTAAAGGCAAGCCCCGCAGTTATAGTGGGACAGACAACCACGTAACGTATGAACCACATATGCATCCTATCGGCCGGTAGGAGCATGAGGTCTACTATCCCGAAAACCATGAAGAGGAATAGGCCAGTCAGAAGAGCGATTCTCAGATGCTTCAGCGTATTCCTGCGGTGGTATTCGTTGAAGGAGGATTCGAGAGCTTCGGGAAATCGAAGCCCCCTAAGTCCACTCTGCTGCAAAGTGTCTTTGGCCTTGGCAATCATCTCCATTTCCGAACCACTCACCTTCATCTCCGCATCCATGTCCACTTTATGCATTGGCCACTCTCTCCTTTGCCAGTCGATTTGGAGCCGGTTCCGTCGAACTAACCGTGACATTCGGTCCTGTTCATCAACCAGATTCCCAGATGGTCGCTGGAGATCCCTCAGAATTAGTCCTGAACCAACCGTGCAAATCCTGAGACACATCTAATAACAGAAAAGGTCGCCCAACGCAACTGGACGACCTTTCTCACGATACTTATGTGGTTCCAGATTTAGCTTCCAGTCGCAACCTCAACGACCGGACTCTCTTCCACCACGACAGCAGTGGCCTTCAGTGCCTCGATATTCGTCCGACGTACTTCCCGTGCTTTGGCAAGGTTATCCGCCAGCCCCCGGTCTAAAGCCGAAGCTCTCCTAGCTTGGGAGTAGCTCCTTGCAGCCAGTGGCTGCTTGCTCGAAATGCCGAACTGCTTCCGGTATGCTCCCGGCTTCATGTCATGCGCGGTGCTCAGGTGGCGGGTGAGGGTCTTGAAGACACCCTTGCCGCAGACCAAGCAGATGACCTCGTTCTTCTTGAACGCCTCTTTGAGGGTAAGTGCAGAGTTACTTTCAACAATAGCATCAGCTTGCTGCCCAGATTCTAGGTTTTTGAGACATGTGAATACTTTGTTGAGTTCTGAAATAATTTGATCGGTACTCATAGAAGTGTTAGACGCCTGTGATGCTACAAGTATAGCCGTCATTTCAATCAGTGTTGACATGCTGTATACCTCCTAGTAAAAGAATCAAACCGAATGAATGTATACTCTACTTCTTTGAAAATGTCAATAGAGGCACCCAATATTGTCACCAAGTACGACGCACCGAGATATCTGACCACGCCACCTCCATTCGGTCCAACGTCATGTATTGCTCCCGGTGAGTACACGGAGTATGGGATATGGAACTTAGACCAAACCATTTGCCTATACGTGTCGCCGTTGCAGCGGAATGGAGTTCGAGATTCATTTGCTGGTAGAAATTTAAGGTTAGAACATACAAAGCGAGTAAGTTTCTACACGACTGACTCTCAGCAAGTGATTAAATTGTTGACAAAACATTTCATTCTGATATTAGAACTACTGCATTTATAATTTACGGAGGACTTTCGAATGTCAACGCTCGTAGAAATCGCCGGACAGCTTGTAGCTGCTCATGCTACCAACAGCAAACTTACGACCGAAGAACTAATACTCGAAATCAACAAGGTACATGCAGCACTAAAGGCTCTGGAGTCTGGACAGGCAGTAGAAGGCGACGCGGAAGCTAAACCTACACTAACGGTCAAAGAAGCTTTCAAAAAAAATGAAGTGATCTGCATGATTTGCGGGAAGGGTGGGTTCAGAACTCTTACTCGCCATTTAAGTACGGCGCATCAGTTGAAGCCGGGGGCATACAAAAAGCAGTTCGGCATTCCCAGCAAGCAGTCCTTGTCTGCCAAAAGTTACTCTGAATCGCGGAGGCAGATGGCACTGGATCGCGGACTCGCTGATAACCTCGCGAAGGCACGTCAGGTCCGCATGGGCAACATCGAGGCGAAGAAAGCTATCACTGCCAAGGCTGAGAAAGCAAAAGCACTGGCTCCGGCCAAGACCAAGGCACCTGCTTCGGTCAAGGCTCCCGCCAAGGTTAAGGCTCCGGCCAAGATTAAGGCTCCGGCCAAGGCAAAAGCCACGAAGTAGTACTTGCCGGACAACGTTGACAGCAATTACAGGCACCCTCTCACAGGGGTGCCTTTTTTGTGTACTGTCCGTTTCAGCATGTGGCTAACCCTACACTGCGGGTGAGGTATGGGAGGGCATCGACTTCTGAATCATCCGATTGGCGTCCACCCTTGCCAGCCCAATAGATACATGCTATCTGTGAGTTCCTGTTGACAGATGTACCATGGGAGTCCCTGATGATGAAGAAACCAGCACACAACCAAGATGCCCCATCCGAGCGGCTCTCCGGTTCCGTGGAACGGGTGACCTTCCACAGCGAGGAATCGGGCTTCTGCGTTCTCAGAGCCAAGGTTAGGGGGCAGTGACCTCGTCACTGTCATCGGTTCTGCTGCGTCGATTACACCGGGGGAGTACATTATGACTTTTTGTAGTCAGCGGAATGCTCAACTGATTGGTTCTGCCGTGTCCTGAAGATTGTGGTGGCATACCTCATATGATTGCTGGTGAAATATTATTAGGGTTGCCGACAATAACTGTCAGGTTTCTGTTGCTCATGAGAATAACGTGTGCTACATGGGAACAGAATCTACCGTCGCACTATCGCTATCAGGATTGGGTGCTTGGTTGTTTTACGGGGGCTTAGGAGGGCATCAGTGGGAGTTCGCAAAGACAGGAACCTATTATCGGCAGACGAGCTGCGCCGACATGCCCAAGACCGATTGCAGGAAAGAACGGCGGAACGGCATCCACCCCTGACCGACGGTGAGACGCAGAAACTCATCCATGAACTTGAGGTACACCAGATCGAGCTGGAGATGCAAAATGAGGAGCTAGTTCAAGCTAGGGACGAGGTTGAAAGGACTTTGGAGTTAATTCGGAAGAAGGGAGAGGCTGAAGCTTTGGCGCGTCGCACAGTGGGAGAAGCAGAAGCTTTGGCGCGTCGAACTGTCGGAGAGGCCGAAGCGTTGGCGCGTCGCACCGTGGGAGAGGCCGAAGCGTTGGCGCTTCAGCTTGTGGAAGGTGCGGTAGCAGAAGCTCTTCTAAAGGCAGAAGAAATGACAGAGCCGCCTCATAAGAAGGAAGCTTTGGCGCGTCGTACGGTGGGAGAGGCCGAGACTTTGGCTCTTCAAAGAGTGAAAGAAGCTGAAGAGATGGCGCTTCAGCTCGTGGAAGATGAGGTAGCAGAAGCTCTTCTAAAGGCAGAAAAAATGGCAGAGCCACCCCATAAGAAGGAAGCCTTGGCGCGTCGAACGATGGGCGAGGCCGAGACTTTGGCTCTTCAAAGAGTGAAAGAAGCTGAAGAGATGGCGCGGCTGAAAGTGGCAAAAGCCATAGAAGTGGCGCACCTAACGGTGTTAGCATCCTTCGGGAAAAAACAGCTCGAAGAAATCAACCGATCTCTAGAATCACGCATTGCCAAGGATGTGGAAGAACTGCGTCAGAAGGACCAGATGCTGATTCTTCAAGACCGCCTGTCCGTCATGGGCGAGATGATCAACAATATCGCCCACCAGTGGAACCAGCCACTAAATACTCTAGGACTTGTCGTCCAACAACTACCGTTATACCACGAGTCGGGAACATTAACCACTGAGTTACTTAATGAAACCACCCAACAGGCCATGAAGCTAATACAGCACATGTCCCGAACCATCAATGACTTCAGGAACCTATTCAAAGTTGACAAGGAAACGATTGCTTTCAGCGTTAACGAGGTGGTCACGCGCACACTCTCCCTTGTCGAAAAGACGTTTGAAGACCAGAAGATCGCCATTGCTTTCCAACCTGAATGTAACCCGACGGCCAATGGCTTTCCCAATGAGTACTCTCAGGTACTCCTGAACATCCTCTTGAACGCCCGAGACGCCCTGATCGAGCGCAGGGTGGACGATGCTCTGATTACCATCCACTCGCTTGCAGAAAGAGACAAGTCTGTCGTTATCATTACAGACAACGCAGGAGGGATTGCCGAAGAGATCATGGACAAACTGTTTGATGCTTACTTTTCCACCAAGGGACCAGACAAAGGGACGGGGATCGGATTGTTCATGTCGAAAGCTATCGTAGAGAAAAGCATGGGCGGCAAGCTGACGGTGCGAAATGGCGGGGATGGTGCAGAGTTCCGAATCGAGATTTAGCTTGGAAAACAATAATGCTCTCAAATCAAAAACTTTTGTTAGGTGTGTTATATTGATACGTAGAACCTTTACAACTCAACAATTTAAAGAGTTGGCAAACCCAGATCATCGCCGCAGTTGCAAAGTGATACAGAGAAGCATTAGAGATGGACACGTCGGCAAACAGATCCGCCAAGTGACGTCTAGCTACAGAATGGAGGTTTGAAGTGCATCTTCAACAACAGCCGAAAGCGAAAGTTTCCATCTTGATTGTTGAGGACAACCGAGGAGCGAGCAAGCTCATTGGCAGGATGGTAGCGTTGAATTTCCCAGATGCAGTCGTCTACTCAGCAGACAATGGAGCAACTGGAGTAGAACTCTTCATTAAGCATGCCCCGGATGTTGTACTCACTGATATCAGCATGCCGGAAATGAACGGTTTCGAAATGGCCAACGTAATTCAATCCATAAAAGCCGATACTAAGTTCATTGTGTTTACCGCGCACTGCGAAGGAGATTTCCTACCTCAGTTCAAAGGGATTGGTGTCAATGAGTACTTATTGAAGCCATTGAATCTGGATGAGTTGATAATGTCGATCAATAAATTCATCTAGGGAATGGGGGAGTCAGTCTCTAATTTTGTTGAAGACTGTCCTCAGAGATGTTTACGATGCGTCTCTGAAACTCCCACTGAAGTTTTCCGATCTGGCAGATGGCGTCTATCCACAAGAGCCAAGATGCGGAGTACCCTGCTGTGGTCATAACGCTCGCAATGCAACACTATACACTGCTGGAGCGCAACCTGATATACTGTAGTTAACCGTGGGAAGAAACTCGTAGTCATCGTTGGCCAGACGAAGGCGCTGGCCATGGCAATGAAGAACAGGAAGTCGAACCGGAGATTGACGAAGCTCTCAGTGAGGATTTGCTGGTGGAGGATACTCGGAGTGAGATGTCTGAGGTGTGGTGAAGGGAGAATAGCAGCAGTGACACCATCTTCCCTCTGCTAATTACAATTCAAGAACCATCAGGCACTCAGAACCATCAAATTATTTTGCAAGGTATCGACTCGTCTTCATTATATGAGTATACGGCACAGAGCCTGTGATAACCATCTGCAATGACTACCTTGCCATTACGTTCATCTCTCACCAAGAGAATTGGTGAGAGGGGCTTACCTTCTGATATCTTCTTACGATCCAATTCAACTTGGGAGTTGCTGACACCTAATAGCGGTAGGCAAGAGGCTCTAGATATATCCTTGGCCGCGAATTGAGTAATAGATGCTTTCATCAAACTGGCTAGAACCTTTTTGACAGTCTTTTTGCTGTTGAACAAACTGAGATACGATGCTGCGGCAGGATAGTCCTTCTCGTCAGGTTCAGATACCCACTTAACTTTAGTAGTATTACTCATTGTAGTTCTCCTTAATTATTATTATTTCAAGGTGCCCCGGTGGTGCCAGTAATTTAGTATACCCCCAAACACCGATGCAGTCATTCGGGGCAAGAAGCTCGTAGTCATAGTCGGCCAAACCAAGGCACTCGCCATGGTAGTGCAGAACCGTAAGTCGAACCGGAGATTGACGAAGCTCTCGGTGGAATAGCTGGTGGTTGATGAACCACCACGGCTACTCCCAAGCATGTCTCACGGCACAAGGTGATCATGGCACCATGATCCCATATCGAACGTGAGAAACTAACCATCCGGCACATGGTCGAGATCTACTGTCGGGGACAACGCCATTCTGCGACCGGGATCTGTGCGGACTGCGGTGAGATGATTCGATACGCCCATGAGCGGATTGAGGCATGCCCATACGTGGCTCAGTCCAAACCTGCATGCGGCCTGTGCCGGACGAACTGCTTCACCCCGGAGATGCACAGGCACTTCACCCAGATCACGCGGTATGCCGGTCCAAGGATGATGGTGCGCCACCCGGTACTGACTGTGGCACATCTCTGGGATGCAGTCAGGGGACGGAGGAATGGGGAGTAGTGACCATTTTACCGTCGCAGGAACGCCGAGGATCGCCTTGAGTTGAATCTTCTGTCGTCAGGCATGGAGGACGTGTTGCCCTACCTATGAAAGGCCGGGAAATGGGTGCTGGTGATGACTTCTTGGGATGGTCAGGGGGAAGTGGGTACTCGGAAGCGAAGGAATGAGGGGCGTCAGTGGAGACGTCACGGTGGATTCTCTTTCTCGTCTAAAGCTCCATTGACTACCAGCTCCCGGTAATAGCAGCACAGTGATTTGTTTTCATCGCAAACTGAACACGGATTCCTCTCGGTCTTGAACCAGTTATCGAGAAACTTCTCAGATTCCTTCATGGCTTCACATCCACTGCGAACGAAGTCGCACATGTTCAACCTTTTTTTCATGCTGGTCCTCCTTGCGAACTTAGCATTCCGGTCCTCGTTACCAAAGCCTTTTGCACGGTTGTCAGACCTCAACCCTGAATTCCGCACCATCCGCCGTGTTGCGCACGGTCAGTCTCCCGCCCATGTTTTTCTCTATAATGGTTTTACCCATGTATAATCCGATTCCGGTTCCTTTGTCTGGACCTTTGGTGGTAAAGTACGGATCGAAAATCTTGTCAATGATATCTTCGGGAATGCCTCCTGCGTTGTCAGCAACAGTTACCAAAGACTTGTTGTCTTCCTTGGAAACAGTGATCGTGACAACCCGCTGCCCGTCGATGTTGCTCCCTTCAAACGCATCCTTGCAATTGAGAAGGATATTAAGCAGAACTTGAGAATATTCGTGCGCATATCCGAAGATCTCAGCATCATCCGTTCCAATGACTTCAATATTGATGCTCAGGTTTTTGAAGCTTAGTTTGACAAGAGATAAAATCTTTTCGATAGCCTGATTGACATGGAACAGTATTTTCTCTTTATCCGGCTTGAAGAAATTCCTAAAATCGTCAATGGTGTGCGACATGTGCGATATCAATTCCATGG
>Ga0209125_1001219_pt1 | contig 25455 bp, 22 predicted proteins | sample BarGraIncub1131A_FD_184503 | JGI IMG/M metagenome (GOLD analysis project Ga0209125, IMG submission 184503) | Arctic peat soil microbial communities from Barrow, Alaska - Barrow Graham LP Incubations 11-31A (SPAdes) (version 2) | ecosystem: Environmental > Terrestrial > Soil > Wetlands > Peat... | reverse complement strand
TGATGGTCAAAAGATTAAAACAGTGGCAGAAATAAATAAAATTAAAGCTACGCATAAAGCAGGTGACGTAGTTAAAATAGAATTGGTTAGAAATAAAAAGACAATAAAAATAGATTTAACACTTTCTGAATAAATCAAATAGAAAAAAATTAAACAAAAGAAATTGGGAATTATATAATTCTCAATTTCTTTTATATATATATAAATTTATACATAAAAAAATATATTTTGTGGGAAAATACTATGGAAGGAGTGATAAATATGGAAATGAATACTAGAGACACAATTATGAAGAAATTATTAGATGCACAAGAAAATACTAGAGATTATCAATCGTTTGCAAGAGAGGTATCAGAAGAAGAGGTAAGTAATACATTTAGGGAATTTGCAGAACAATCTGCAATGCAGGCTCAGAAATTAGAACTTTTGTTAAATTCGCAAGACGGAAAATAACTCGAAATTCATATTATGTTGTAGGGTATATATTCTAATAAATTTAAAGCCACTTGACTCATTGAGCATCAAGTGGCTTTAAATATTAAGTGTTATAAAATGTTTATAACAAAGTTATCGTTGTTCTTTAATAAGTCCTTGCCTATAGGCTATCAGAAGCGACTCCAAATCTTTAATTTGTTCCTTAATTTCCAGGCCCACATCAGTATCTTTAACACGTATACGATTTGTGGATTTTTCTAGAACTATAGTGGAAGAAATAATATCCTTTCCTTCATCGATAGCCTTTTGTGTAGATTCAAAAGGTGCATGGGATGCTAAAAGTAATCCATAAGAATTATAAATAAGTGTGTATCCTGCAATGCCTGTTTCTGGTTGGTAAGCTCTGCAAAATCCACCATCTATAACTAAAAGCTTGCCATTAGCTTTTATTGGGCTCTCACCGTCTTTAGTCTTTACTGGAACATGACCATTTATAATGTGTGAATCATTGGTACTTAATCCGAATTCAGTTAATATATTATTGCATACTGCTTCATCATCCCTGTATTTATAATAAGGATTTTTAACTTCTTTATGAGAACTTTTATCATTTATAAAGTATCGCTCAAAGGTTGCCATTTTATCCTTACCAAATAAAGGAGAATTAGAACCACACCACAAATACCATATATAATCCAAAGCATAAAGTTTAGATTTTGAATTGGCATCACCAAAATATGCCTCCCTTGCTAACCGTTCACTTCTATCAATATAGGATTTACCGCTGTAAGTTATGTTGTCTATCTTCATCTCTTTAAAGCTACCATCGTCGCTTAATGAAATACAACCATGGTAAAGCAAATTGGAGTTATATTTTGAGTACATGTTACCCTTTGTATATAAGAAACGTATATGTTGTTGTAGTTTATCACTATTTGCGAAAGAAGATTTAAGTTTGTCAATAAGGTGTTTTTCATCTTCAGTCAATTTATAAGGGTCACTAGGGTCAATAGTTGGAAAATTATTGTCATTTAGTGTATATTCTTTCCCGTCAATATTAATGGTACCCTTTACAAAATCTATGTCATTAAGGAGTAACCTAGATTGCATTTCATAATGAGGACGTCTTTTTATTATTGCACCTTCAAGTTTAAATTGAATTATAGATATAGCTTTATGCATTCGTGACATTAAAGTAAGGTCTTTTTCTCTATAATTATTATCCAAGAAAACTTTAGGTTTAAAGGATTTACATGGGTCATCATTATATAAATCTAGAGCAAAGGTTGCAAGGGGTAATAAGTTAATACCATAACCTTCCTCAATAGTATCTAAGTTTGCGTATCTAGTTGAAATACGAATAACATTAGCAATACAGCTCTCAGAGCCAGCGGCTGCTCCCATCCAAAGTATATCATGGTTACCCCACTGGATATCAATAGAATGGTAGTGCATAAGGGTATCTAATATTATATGTGCACCAGGTCCTCTATCATAAATATCGCCTATTATATGAAGTCTGTCTATAGTAAGTCTTTGAATTAGGTTTGAAATAGCGATTATAAATTCTTTAGCTCTCCCAATTTTAAGTATGGTCTCAATAATTCCATTGTAATACTCCTGTTTATTAAAGGTGCTTTGTTGTTCGTGAAGTAATTCTTCAATAATGTACGAAAAATCTGGAGGTAAAGCTTTTCTAACTTTAGATCTAGTATATTTAGAGGAAATGATTCTACAAAATTCAATAAGTTTATAAAGAGTAATTTTGTACCAATCTTCTATATCTTTTTCTTCTTTAAGTGAAATCTCTAACTTTTGCTCAGGGTAATATATAAGGGTTGCTAGTTCTTTTTTTTCACAATCTCTGAGTGAATTACCGAAAATATCGTTGATTTTTCTTTTGATTACGCCAGAGGCATTCCTAAGTACATGAGCAAAGGATTCATATTCGCCATGAATATCAGAAATAAAATGCTCAGTTCCTTTAGGAAGGTTTAAAATAGCTTGTAGATTTATAATTTCAGTACAAGCATCTGGAATTGTAGGATACTTGCTGGCCAATAATTTGAGATATCTCAAATCTTCTTCTAAAGTATCAATAGATGTATCGCTAGAAAATATCATTTTAGAGTCTCCTTTATAATTACAATAATTTTATAGATGTAACTCATTTATAAAATGGTTACACCTAACAGTATAATACATTATTATATGTTATTATACGTTATTGTAATATTAAAAAAATATTTTTTGAGTTAAAATGAAAAAGCGGGTTTTGATTTCGCAGCTCTAGATAAAAGTAAGAGCGGTTACAAAATATTGATGTCACTTAAAGAAAAGGGGTACATAGGGCATGGTATAAACCCAAAATATGACGAAATTTGTTGATTTGGCTTAATTTTTTTGATACAATATTTAATGATATATAAGTATACGAAATCAACAATCGATATGAATGCTAAGAAGCATATAAGGGGATATTGAATGGAACGAAATGAGTATTTGTTTAATATACATTCGTTATATAATCAAGCAAGATACGCTTTTTTAAAAATTGAATCTAATTACGCAAGGACGGTAGAGACTTCAGGTATAACTCTTCCACAGCTTAGAGTTCTCTGGATTATTAAAGTGTTTCCAGGAATTTCACTTAGTAACATTGCAAGAATTGGATGTTGGAGTTCACCTACTGTTAGCAATGTTATTAAAATTTTAATTAATAAAAAGTTGATATTCAAGGAGGAAACTGTTAATAAAAAAGTATATAGGCTTCAATTAACAGAAATGGGTAATTCTTTTATTAACATAAATAAACAAGGCAAGGAGAAAAAGAGAATTTACCTTTTTGATTTAATAAATTTATTTTCACATAGTGAATTAGATTTTATGATAAATATTTTTACTGAAATTATAATAAAAGAGAAGAAAGAATTTATTTTTGATTATATTGAGAAGATTAATGAAATGAATTTAAAAATTGATTTAGTAGGTTTCGATATACATACAATTAGTATTATAAAAAAGACAATTTGTTTATATAATCTTTTAAGAACATTCATCCTAACTATCAAAAGTAATCATATGACACCACTTAAGGAATTTAATATAACTTATGCTCAGCTTAGAGCCTTATGGATAATTGCTGCATTCCCGGGCATTACATCAAGTGAGTTAAGTGAAATTAGTTTTTGGTCACCTTCTACAGTACATGTAATAGTTAAAAATTTAAATAGTAAGTATTATATTCATAAAGAAAAAGCGTTAATAAGGAATGCTTACTACTTGGACATATCAGAGCAAGGTGAAATTTTAATAATAAATGATTATAACAAAAACCAAAAAAGTTTATTGATTTTTGAAGAATTGAAAGATATTAGTTTCAAAGACATTATAAAATTGAATTCCCTTTTGGTGAGAATGAATAATAGATTAGGAAATTATAAAACAGAAGAGTATGTAAATAAGGCCTTTGCTATTATTGAAAGAAAAGAGCTAGAAAGTCATGGATATTAGGGAATATTGGTAAATGTATGATGAAATAAAAAATATTTTTTTAAAACAATACATAATTTCAAGGAATATATAGCAAATTAGTATAGTACCCTTAATAAATTCATAAATTAAATAATAAGGATAGGTTTTGAGTTAATAATTAGACTAAATTCTAATGATCAGTACATATTCTATAAAATGGAAAGGCGGTATAGAAATGAATAGAACGTTAAGGACCATTGCAATAGTTGTGGCAATACTTCTAGTAATAACAATGCCTATAATTGGTGGGTACAATAAGATGATAAGTTTAGAACAAAAGGTAAAGGTTGCAGAGGGAAACATAGATACACAGCTACAAAGAAGGTCTGATTTAATTCCTAATTTAGTAGAAACAGTGAGAGGTTATGCATCTCAAGAAAAAGACATCTTTATTAAAATAGCAGATGCCAGAGCTAAACTTGCAGGAGCGAAAACAGTACCTGATAAAGCACAAGCGGATAGTCAACTTGGAAGTGCAGTTTCAAGGCTTTTGGTAGTTGTAGAAAATTATCCGGATTTAAAATCTAGTCAAAACTTCAAAGATCTAACAGTAGCTCTAGAAGGCACAGAAAATAGAATAGGCACTGCAAGGCAGGATTACAACACAAATGTTGGAGAATACAACAGTACAATTGCACATTTTCCTAACAATATAATTTCAAGAAGTTTTGGATTTAGTCAAAAGCCGCTTTATAAAGCTAGTGAATCAGCTAAAGTAGTACCAAAAGTTGACTTTACTAAGTAGGAGTTAAAATATGAAAACTTATTTAATAAAATTAATTAAAAATATTCATGGTTTTCCATTAACCATATCTATGAAAAAAAAGATTAAGACAAGAATTGTTTTTGTAGTTATGATCAGTATATTTTTAATAAGTCAGATAGTAGCTATTGGACTAGTAAATGCAGAGATTAAGTATCCTAAAGCTACAGAATTAAAATATGTTAATGATTACGCTAAAGTGCTAGATAGTAAATCAACACAATATATTTTATCGGTAGGCAAGGAATTAGAAGCTAAAACAGGGGCACAAGCTGCTGTTGTGGTCATAGATTCATTGCAGGGAGTACCTATAGAATCTTATGCTACTGGTATTTTTAGAAGTTATGGTATTGGGCAAAAGGATAAAAATAATGGGCTATTAATTCTATTAGCAGTAAAAGAAAGAAAGTGGAGAGTAGAGGTGGGTACAGGTCTAGAAGGTGCGGTAACTGATATATACTCTTCAAGAGTTATGAACGATTTTGCAGTTCCTAAATTTAAGCAAAATCAATACGGTGAGGGATTAAGGCTTGCATATTCATCTCTTGCAGACAATATAGCTAAAGAATATAATGTAAAACTAGACAAGAATGTTAATGTTCCAAACCAGACTGAAACTACAAATGTTTCTAGCAATGGAAGTGGAATTGTAGTAATAGGATTTATTGTATTAGTTTTTTTTGACTTTATTTTAAATAGAGGAAGAATAACTAAATTTATTCTAACTTTACTATTTTGGAGCTCAATCGGTAGACGTGGTGGAGGTAATGGTGGCGGATTCGGAGGTTCCGGAGGAGGCTTTGGGGGTGGTTCTGGAGGTTTTGGAGGCGGTTCTTCAAGTGGAGGCGGATCTTCTGGAGGTTTTTAGCATATGGATTAGTATAATAAACATATATGGATGTAATTAATAAATTACAGTAAGCCAATAATTATGTTAATAAAAATAGATCTTAGAAAACCGCTCTTAAGCCTTATTTAATTTAATTTGTTATAACAAGTAATTATAACAGTAATAACCTGCTATGAAAAGTTACAGTATATAGTGCTATTTTTCGACAATGACTAAATTTGACACGAACAATGGGTTAAGGTTAGTTGTTAACATACGTAAAGTGAGGTATAATTAATTGTCACATTCCAATATTCGAATGTTAACTAAATATAACTAGGAGTTGATAATACTTGTTATCTTTAATATATACACAAAATGATTGGCTATCGAAATACTTCGTATTTATTATAATCTTAATATTTATACCGGTAGCAATTTACACTAAGGGATACATAACGGAATATAAAAAACATTACTGCGTAAACTACATGTTGTTTTTAATTATTTTATTCGTGGCTTCAATGATAGGAGTTGTAGCCTCTACTAATGCAATAAGTTTTCTTATATTTTGGGAGATTATGTCTATAACATCATTTTTCTTAGTTATTTATGAATATATGCATAAAGAAAATTTGAAGGCAGGAATATTTTATTTTGTTATGACACATATAAGTGGACTGTTTTTAATGATAATGTTTGCTTTCCTTTATAAATACACTGGTAGCTTTGATTTTAGTGAGATTCTTAAGTTTTCTGTGGGTTTTTCAGCAAATCAAAAGTACATTATATTCATACTTGCATTATTTGGATTTGGGGCAAAGATGGGCATAGTTCCACTTCATGCATGGCTTCCAAAGGCTCATCCAACAGCACCATCTAATGTTTCAGCTTTAATGTCAGGGGTAATGCTTAAAGTTGCTTTATATGGGTTTATAAGAGTCGTTTTTATTTTCCTAAGGGTTACGCCATTAAATTGTGGAGTTATAGTACTCATAATAGGAACTATAACTGCTATTTTTTCAATTTTAAATGCTTTATTACAAAATAATATAAAAAAGTTATTGGCATATTCTAGTGCAGAAAATATAGGACTTATTTTCGCAGCACTTGGTATATCGATGATACTTGTGAATTATAATTTGAAAATGTTGGCATCACTTGCACTAACTGCGGCCTTGCTTCACTGCTTAAATCATGCAATTTTTAAAAGTCTTTTGTTTTTAAATGCGGGAAGTGTTTTGTATGCAACAAGTACTAAAAATATGAATGAACTTGGTGGACTACATCAAAAAATGAAGTTCACTGCAATTTGTACATTTATTGGAACATGTGCTATTTCTGCAGTTCCACCATTCAATGGTTTTGCAAGTGAAATTCTTATACTTAGAAGTTTCATTGAAGCTATAACTATGGTAAGTAACATTTGGGTTATAGTATTAATTTTTAGTTGTGGAATTATTATAGCATTAACAAGTGGCGCGGCCTTTTATGCTACTGTAAAATCGTTTGGAATTACGTTCCTCGGTAAACCAAGAAGTAAAAAAGCGGAACATGTAAAAACGATACCTTTATCCATGAATATTGGGCAGGGGATACTAGCTATGCTTACAATAGTTACTGGAGTATTTTCACCATTTATAATAAGTGAAATATCTTTTTATACTAATAATTTATTAGGCATTAGTGGAAAGAGTCCTAGTTTTAAAAATGAAACTGAGATAATAGTATTCACTTTAATATTAATTTGCATTACAGTAATTATATTTATGTTTAATAAGATAAACTCATTAAACAAAAAACAAGAAATTAATGACACTTGGGCTTGCGGATATAAAAGTGATAAACCTTATATTCAATATACTGGAAGCGGGTTTGTTCAGCCTGCAGCAAAAATATTTGGTGCTGTTGCGAATTATAACAAAAAAGTTAATTATAAACGTACTATTTACATAAGTCAAACTACTAGTGATTTAGTAGAAGATTATTTATACAAATCAAGTTTAAAAGTAGTTAATTTTATAACAACAAAAATATTGAAAATTAATTACGGCAAAATTCAATTACATATTTTATATATTTTTATATCATTAATAATTGCACTTGTTTTAGTTTTGAAATTTGTGTAAGGAGGAATTCATTTGAAATACAATTTATTTTATTTTATTCAGAGTATATTGATTATAGTTTTATCACCTTTGTTTATAGGAATTTTGAAAAAAATGAAGGCAACCCTTAGAGGATATAGGGGCTCATCGGTTATTCAACCTTATTATGATTTATGTAAATTGTTGAAAAAGGGTAAAGTAATATCAAATAGAAGCTCCTTTATAACAGCTATAGGGCCAATAGTTATACTTTCTGCCACAATAACAACAGTTTTTTTTATTCCTGTTTTTTATACTAGCATGGAAAAGACTATTGGAAACTTATTTATTCTTATGTTTGCATTTGGAATAGTTAAAATGTTTACAGTACTCATTGGTCTTGATAGTTCAAGTACATTTGGAGGAATGGGATCTAGTCGTGAGGCTTTTATTTCAATGATGGCAGAACCTTTGATATTATTTTTAATGATTTTTTTATATATTGAAACAAATGATTTTAATGTTTTTCATATTTCATTTATTAATAGTAAGGTAGTACATTACGACACGGCACATCTTATTACAATGGTAACTTTTGTTATTGCTATACTTTCTGAAAATGCAAGAATACCATTTGACAATCCGGAAACGCATTTAGAACTTACGATGATGCATGAAGCAATGATTTTAGATTTATCAGGTAGTGATTTGGCATACGTTGAACTATCTTCATATATTAAGTTAATTGTATACTTGATAATTTTAATTAACTGTTTTGTTCCTATTGGAATTGCAACGACATTTACAATTTCAGCATTGATAATTGGTTTTTTAACCTTTATATTTAAACTTTTATTTTGTTTACTAGGAATTGCTTTAATAGAAACAACTTTTGCTAAATCTAGGTTATTTAGAGGTGCAGAATTATTTCCAGCAATGATATCTATGGGCATTGTAGCAATTACTTTAATCTATATTTTATAAGGAGAAAAATTATGATACAAGCGTTACTTACAATTATACTAATATCTAGTATATTTATGTCAGGAGTTAGGCGTATTAAACTAATTACCGCAGGATTTATATTTCAGTCAGCAGCTATTGGATTAATAGTCTTGAAGCTAGGATATGAGACAGGAAAAGTGGATTATTATATTTTAGGGATGTTAACAATAGTAACTAAGGTTATTATAATACCTTTAATAATAAATAAATCTGTAAAGAAATTAAAGATAAATAGAGAAATGGAGTTAATAGTAAATGCGTTTGTTTCTTATATTATAACTGGAATAGGGATAATGATAGCTTTTGGTCTTTTAAACAAAAGCCAAGACAATTTTTTAAAGACTGGAATTGCCCTATTTATCATTGGCGTTTTACTTATGGTAGCAAGAAAAAAGGTTATTACACAAATGATAGGATTTCTAATATTTGAAAATGGTATCGTACTTTTTGAAACATCATTATCCAAAATGTCCCTTGTAATTGAGGCGGGGATAGTTTTTGAAGGTTTAATGCTGGCCCTTATTATGGGAATAATGATTTTCCATATAAATAAAACTTTTGATTCAATAAATACAGACTTTTTTGAAAATCTAAAAGAATAGTTGGTGAAAAAATGTATATTATAATATTTGGTTCTTTATTTTTAATTATGATAATAACTCCATTAATCTTTAAAAATATAAAAACAACGGGTTTAGTTACGATATCTGGTTCTGTACTGATTTTTGGGATTGTACTTAAAATTATTACGCTGATTTCTGGAGGGAATTCTCTTAGTTATTTTAATGAATTCTTTTATATTGATAGTGTAAGCATTGTGCAGCTTTTGATTATAGCTAGCGTAAATATAATAGTAAGTATCTATTCTTATAAATATATTGAAAACGAAATAAATGAGAAGATAATATCTCTTAAAAGAGGCAAATTTTATTATTTTCTATTTAACTTCTTTGTTTTTTTTATGATTTTCATTGCACTTACAAATAATATTGTAGCAATGTGGATTGGACTCGAAGGGACAACACTTACAACTGCATTTCTCATTGGGTTTAACATTAATAAAAATTCCTTAGAATCAGCTTGGAAATATGTTATTATTTGTTCAATTGGAATAGGTATGGGTTTAATTGGTATACTTATTTTCGTTAATGCCTATAGTAATCAAGATACTAATGAGATACTTAAATGGTCTCATCTTATAAAAAATCCAAATCCACAAAGTACTTATGCTATTAAAATAGCTTTTACATTAATATTTGTTGGGCTTGGCACAAAAGCAGGCCTGGCACCCATGCATACATGGCTTCCAGATGCTCATAGTGAAGCACCATCGCCAGTTAGTGCCATGATGTCTGGGGTTCTTTTAAATCTTGCACTATATGTAATTTTAAGATTTTATATAATTACAAAACATATACCAGGCCTCCAAAATACTAAATGGCTGTTTATAATTTTTGGTTGTGTGTCGCTTATAATTTCATCTTTCAGCATTTTAAGGCAACTTAATTACAAAAGAATGCTTGCATTTTCATCAGTTGAAAACATGGGAATTATAGCCTTGGGGCTTGGAATTGGAAGTAAGATAGCAGTATTTGGTGCAATACTGCATTCATTAGTTCATGCTTTTGGAAAGTCTATGTTGTTCTTAACTGCAGGAAATGTACTAAGTGCATATAAAACAAAACGTATAGATAAAATTAATGCTTTAATAAAAACTATGCCAATAAATGCTGTATTTCTTATCTTGGGAATGCTTGTTATTACTGGGGCTCCACCACTTCCAGCGTTCTTTAGTGAGTATTATATAATTCTAGGAACTGTTGAAACTGGAAATTATATTATAACCGCGCTGTACAGCCTTTGTCTGCTTTTAGTTTTTGCAGGGTTTTTACGGGTTTTTATTAAGATAGTTTTCAATACTGAACCTGGCGTTAAATATGTTAAAATGAAGAAGGACAAAGAAAATATATTGCCTTTAGCTTTGTGTTTTGTTTCAATTATTATTATGAGTTTATTTATGAATGGTTATTTGTCTAATTTGATAAATAATGCAGTTTTAATTATTTGTGATTAGGAAGTGAAAATATGAAAATAACAGATACTATAAACAGTCTACAGGAATTAAATTTTGATTTAAAATATGAGGTTAAAAATAATAATGAATTATACGTTAGAGTAAAAACTGATCAAATCAGGAAAATTGTACTTATATGTGTTGATTTATATAAATTTAATTATATTTGCGAATTTTCCATAGAAGGAAAAGAAAGTATAATAGAAGGAAAAGAAAATACAATAAATTGTATTTTTTCAAGCAGTAAGCAAGGGTATTATGTTATATGTAGTTATGTTACTGAGGAAAAACCTATTGATCTTAGTAATATAATTTACCAAAGTAGACTATTTCAAAGAGAAATTAATAAAGATTTTGATTATAAAGTTAAAGAGGTTTCAGGTACTGGTGCATATCAAGTTGCAGTGGGACCTGTGCATGCAGGAATAATTGAACCGGGCCATTTTAGGTTTAGTGTTATGGGAGAACCTATAGAAAACCTTGAAATAAGGCTAAGGTACAAATACAGAGGGATAGAAAAACAATGCGCGAATATAAATGCAAATTCTTTAAATCTTATGTTTGAGCGTGTGTCAGGTGAATCTAGCGTAGCTTATGGCGAAGTTTATGCTATTCTCGTAGAAAAGATTCTAGATATTAAGGTAAGCGAAGAAATTAAGGCTTTTAGAATTGTTCTTTTAGAACTTGAGCGAATATATAATTATTTGGATGATTTAGGTGGTATTGCTAATGATATTGGTTATAGTTATGTAGCTAAAAAATTCGGATACTTTTCAGAAATTATACATCAGCTATGTGAAAGAGTAAGTGGGAGTAGGTTTATGAGAAATGCCATAGTTCCACTTGGAATAAATATTGATTTTAATAAGCAGAAAAAGAAGGATATAATAGACACGTTGCAAAGCATTAAAGCTCGTGTAAGTAGTATAATCAAAATGAGTATAAATGCAGTTTCATTTTTAGACAGAGTAGAAGATACCGGCATGGTAAGCAGGGCTATGGCTAAAAAGCTATGCATGACGGGCGTAGTAGCAAGGGCCTGCAATTTGAAATATGATGTTAGAGTAGCATTCCCTTATGAGCTATACAAGGATATAAAAAAAAGCATAAATATAGAAACAAAAGGTGGAGTTTTTGAAAGATATAAATTGAAATGTCGTGAGCTTAAAGACGCTTTTAATTTTATAGAAAAAGCACTGACATATATAAATGGAGATATAAAAAGAGATAAACAAGAAATTTGTTTGAAAGAGGGACTCGAGGCAATAGCTTCTGTTGAAACAGTAAAGGGCGAGCTTGTAGTTTATGGCTTAACGGGAAAAGATAATAAATTTGACCGCATCTATTTTAAAACGCCTTCTTTTACTAATTGGACAGGTATGAGTGAAGCAGTTCTTGGAGAAATAATTCCTGATTTTCCTCTTATTAACAAGAGCTTTAATATGTCTTATTCTGAGAATGATAGGTAGGGAGCAATAAAATGAACAATTTATTTGATAGAATAAAATATGGAACTGAAACAATAAAAGATCCACTTAAAAATAATGAATTTTCTTATGGGAAAATAATTGCTAAAGAAAAAGAATGTAATAACTGTAGAGCATGTATTAATATATGTGCTTTGGATGCTATAAGAATAAACACTAATGCATTTGGTGAGAACGTAATAAGTGTAAACAACAAAAGGTGTATTTACTGTAGAAACTGTGTTGATATTTGCCCGAATTCTGTTTTAGAAATGACTTCTGATTACAAGATGGCGGAACTTGAGCTTGCGGGTGATAAGCTTCGTGAAAAGATATATTGTATTTTTAAGAGGTCACTTGTATTAAGAGTAGTAGATACCGGTTCTTGTAACGCGTGTATGTCGGAACTTTCAGCACTCCAAAATACTTTTTATGATATTTCAAGATTTGGAATTAATGTAGCGGCGTCTCCAAGGCATGCAGATGGACTAGTGGTAACTGGCGTTGTTACTATAAATATGAAAGAAGCATTAGAGAAGACCTACAATGCGATGGCTGAACCTAAAATAGTTATAGCTGTTGGAAGTTGCGCATATAACGGAGGAATGTTTAAAGAAGGCGATGGAGTTTATGGAGTATTAAAGAATATTTTACCTGTTGATTTGGTAATCCCAGGATGTCCGCCTTCTCCACAAGCAATTATTTTTGGACTTCTTAAACTAATGGATAGGATAAAAATAGATTAAATTTAAAGAATTAAATTTATTAATTGTTTAGTAATAAAAAGGAATATAGGAGGGAATCTATTGGATATTAAAAATCTTCCAAGAGTTGCTTATTTTTGTATGGAGTATGGACTAAGCTCAGATTTTAAAACTTATGCGGGCGGACTAGGAATACTTGCAGGTGATCATTTAAAAGGATCTAAAGATTTAAGCCTTCCACTAGTTGGAATAGGACTTAAGTGGAAACAAGGATATACTGAACAATTTATTGATGAAGATGGAGAAGTATATGATACGTATCACAATTATCATTATGATTTTTTAGTGGACACGGAGAAAAAAGTAACTGTTAAAATTAGGAATATAGATGTAGTGTGTAAGGTTTGGAAATTAGAGGAATTTGGGAACAATCCTATATATCTTTTAGATACTGATATTCAAGAAAATGCTGATAATTGGATAACAGGACAGCTGTATGGATGGTTTGGAGAAGAGAGAATTGCTCAAGAAATAGTATTAGGTATTGGCGGAGTAAAAGCTTTAAGAGCTTTAAAAATTCCTATAGATGTATATCATTTCAATGAGGGTCATGCAGCCCTCGCGGCAACTGAGCTTATTAAAGAAAAGATGCAATTAGGTGATAGCTTTGAGGAGTCTTTTAACAAAACTCGGGCAGAGGTAGTATTTACAACTCATACTCCTATAGTTGAAGGTAATGAATCCCACTCTGTTGATAAATTGGAGTATATGGGGGCGTTTAATGGATTGACAAAAAATCAAATGATTGGAATTGGTGGAGATCCATTCAATATGACCATAGCAGGGCTTAGGCTTTCAAGAAAGGCAAATGCAGTAGCGAGGCTCCATATGGAAACTGCAAATAAAATGTGGAAAACTGTTGATGGTAGAGCTAAGATTATTGGTATAACTAATGGAATTCATAAACCTACTTGGGTTGACGCGCGAATTACTAAGGCCTTTGAGAATAATGGAGACCTATGGGATACTCACATAACAGTCAAAAAAGAATTAATTGCCTTTATAAAAGAAAGGACAGGTACATCGCTAGCTGCGGATAAGTTACTTATTGGGTTTTCAAGAAGAGCTGCACCTTATAAGAGAAGTGATTTAATTTTTACAAATGAAGAAATTATTTCACCGCTGCTTAAAAGTGGAAAAGTTCAAATTGTGTTTTCAGGAAAAGCTCATCCTCTTGATGATACGGGAAAAGAGATAGTTGCGAAACTTATAAGAATGATGAAGAAGTATCCAAATAGTGTTGTGTTCCTTGAGAATTACGACATGGATATAGGAAGAATGTTAACAAGAGGATCAGATATTTGGTTAAACAATCCAAGGAGACCACAAGAGGCAAGCGGAACTTCAGGAATGAAGGCTGCAATGAATGGAGTGCTTAACTGTTCTATTTTAGATGGTTGGTGGCCAGAGGCTTGCATTGACGGTGTAAATGGATGGCAGTTTGGGGACGGGGTAGGTCTTGATGATCTACCAGTAGTTGAATTAGATAAACATGATACGCTAGCTCTTTATGATACTTTAATAAATAGAGTAATGGCTACGTACTATGATCATAGAGAAAAGTGGATAGAAATGATGAAAGAAAGTATTAAGACTACAAGTTATAAATTTTCAGTTGAGAGAATGCTAGATGAATATTATAATAAGATGTATATAAAGTAAAATATAAAAAACAACTTTAAAACTTAGGTTTTAAAGTTGTTTTTTATTATATGAATTGTTATTTTACTTTTACAATCCAACCTTCTGGTGCGGCTACATCTCCAAATTGAATTCCGTAAAGAGTATCATAAAGTTTTTTAGTAACGGGACCTACTTCTGTTTCACTGTGGAAAACATGAAGTTTACCTTTATGTTCTATGGCACCAATAGGTGTTATTACAGCAGCAGTTCCACATGCACCTGTTTCTTTAAAATCAGAAAGGTTATTTATTGGAACGTCTCTTTCTTGTACTTCCATTTTTAAATATTCTTTAGCAATATAAATTAATGAGTGTTTTGTTATGCTAGGTAGTATTGACGGTGATTTTGGAGTTACAAATATATTATCATTTGTAATTCCAAAAAAGTTTGCAGCACCAACTTCTTCGATTTTAGTGTGGGTCGCAGGATCAAGATATATACAGTCTGCAAAACCTCTTTTGGCAGCGTGTTCATGAGCAAGAAGACTTGCGGCGTAGTTTCCTCCAACCTTTACGTCGCCTGTTCCATAAGGTGCAGCTCTATCATATTCGTCAGAGGTCATAAAGTTTACTGGGGCTAGTCCTCCTTTGAAGTAAGCACCAACAGGACAACAGAATACGCCAAATAAGAATTCAGGAGCTGGTCCTACACCAAGGTTATCTCCAATACCTATCACATAAGGCCTAATATATAGAGTTGCTCCAGTTCCGTATGGTGCAACAAAAGCTTCATTTGCTTTAACAACTTGCAAACATGCATCAACAAATTTTTCAGCAGGGACCTCAGGCATTAAAACACGTGAACAACTGTTCATCATTCGCTTGGCATTCTCAAAAGGCCTAAATAATTGGATGCTACCGTCCTTTGTGCGATAAGCTTTTAGACCCTCAAAACACTGCTGACCATAATGAAGAGATGTTGAAGCTTCACTTATAGAAAGATTGTTATCTTCAACTAGTTTCCCGTCATCCCATTTACCATTTTTCCATATTGAAATATAACGTAGATCTGTTTTCGAATAGCCAAAACCTAATTTACTCCAATCGATGTTAACATTTGTGCTCATATTAATCCTCCTATTATGTAAAAAAAATTTAATCTAAAAGATGTTTTATATATAATTATAACATAGATTATGGATATGTTATGTGTTGTCAGTAATTTAATGAAATAAGTTCAGAATATTCTTGAAAGGAATAAAACGTTGCATATGTATACCTCCATTCATATTTTGCAGTGTTTATACTAATAGCATAGCCAGATTTATTTGTAATATGTATATATAAACAGAAACAGTCAATTCATTTCACAATTTGTAAAATGGATCGACTGTCATTAAAATAATTTTTTAAAGCAGTTTTTACATAAAGAGGCTTTACCTTTGTTAGCTGACATGCATTCATCTTTTGACACTGTTTTTCCACAAATTTCACATACTAATTTTGACGTAGAGTTAAGGGGTGACGGGGGTTTTGTTATAATTACTTTAGCGCCTATAGTGTTTTTCTTATTTGAAGGTGGATCGTAATTTATAGGTTGTTGTTTTTCTTCTTTTTTAGTTAGTGAGTAGTTCATAGCATATGTACTCTCACCAAAAAGTTCTAATTCAAACCTTGGATTTTCTTTATCGTAAAACTCCTCAATTATAAGTCTTGTAACCTGGGCATCATTTACTATGAGACCGCTTTTTTCAATTCCATCAAAAATACTTTTTGTTATGTTATTTGTATCGGGATGTCTTTTTATGCTTTTATAATATACTTTTAAAACAGCAATAAGAGATTCCGTTAAAAAGGTATTGGAATTTTGAATTCTGCATTGATAAGCGATTTCTTCTTCATATAAAGCATATCTATCATGATACTTGCCAGAATTATAAGGCAAGATAGCTCGTCCATTCATATTGAAAAGTTTAAAATTTGATTTTGAAATAGGTGAACCCTTTATTATGACTTTTGCGTAGGTGTTACTCATATGTTCCTCCTAGGATATATATTAAACAAATAAATACATACACAATTATATCATATAAAGAGAAATACCTAAGCATATCTACTTAAAAACCATATAAAAATTTGATATGCTAAAGTTAATAAAGTATAATTAATATGTATTATTAATAGATGCAAACATTTTTATGAATATAGAGAAAAAATCATATAAACTATTTTAAAGGTGGGGAAAAACCATGGAAAAGAATATTAAAATACTTGCAATTGAATCTAGTTGCGATGAGACAGCTGCGGCGGTTGTCGTGAATGGACGTGAAATTTTATCAAATATAATTGCATCGCAAATTGATATACATGAAAAATTTGGAGGCGTTGTTCCAGAAGTGGCATCTAGGAAGCATATTGAAGTAATAAGTGCTGTAGTTCAGGAGGCATTAGATGAAGCTAAGGTTACATTAGATGATATAGATGCAATAGGAGTAACTTATGGACCAGGGCTTGTAGGAGCACTACTCGTGGGGGTGCAATATGCTAAGGGTCTTGCATATGCAACTAGCAAACCCTTAGTTGGAGTTAATCATATAGAAGGTCATATAAGTGCTAATTTAATTCAGTATAAGGAGCTTGAACCACCATTTATGTGTTTGGTAGTTTCGGGTGGGCATACATTTATTGTATATATGAAGGATCATGGCGAATTTGAGGTTATGGCTCAGACTAGAGATGATGCAGCGGGAGAAGCTTTTGATAAGGTGGCTCGTGCAATTGGTCTGGGGTATCCTGGTGGACCCAAAATAGATAGAATAGCAAAAGAGGGCAATGAAAATGCTATAAAATTCCCAAGAGCCAAATTTCATGAGGCTAGTTTAGATTTCTCCTTTAGCGGAGTTAAATCTTCTGTTCTAAATTACATAAATAAAATAAACATGAAAAATGAAATTATTAATGTTCCCGATGTTGCTGCATCGTTTCAAAAGGCAGTGGTTGATGTTTTAGTAGACAATGCTCTAAAGGCATGTTTAATTAAAGGTGTGGATAAAATAACAATAGCAGGTGGTGTGGCATCAAATTCTTGTCTTAGAGATACAATGATAAAAGAAGGACAGAAGAAAAATATAAAGGTTCTGTTTCCAGAAATGGTGCTTTGTACTGATAATGCAGCTATGATTGGAAGTGCGGCTTACTTTGAGTTAATTAAGGGGAGAGTTTCAGGGCTTAACCTTAATGCAATACCAAACTTAAAACTTGGAGAAAGGTAGGATATTATAAATTAATATATACTTGGTATGTTCAAAATTAAAAGTATAACAAATATTGTGGATAGGAGAAAAAATTATGTATAAAGTGCTCCTGGTTAATGATTGTAAATTAGAAAATTTTATTATGAGGGATATGCTTATAAGTTTAGGCTATGAAGTTATTTTAAGTGATGAATTTAATGCTGCTTGTGATGCACGCGAGTTAAACTGTAACGTTATTATAGCAAATTTTATTATGAAGGAAAAAACAGGTGATAAAATACTACAACAAATAAAACATATGTATCCACAAACAAAGTGCATTTTATCCTCAAGTAACGATATAAAATTAGAGGATCTTAATAAAGAAGCAATAGATGCGTTTATACGTACACCGGTAACTAGAGAAAAGTTAGAAGAAGTTATCAAGGAAAATAGGAAAGACATGCCTGAATATAGAAAGCATTTGAAAGCATCATTTTGCAAATATTGTGGACAGAAATTAGATGATAGTGACGGTCAAGCAAGATTTTGCAAGCAGTGCGGAGAGAAAATATAAATTTTAATTAATAAGCAAAGGGCATTAGTTAAATTAAGCTGATGCCTTTTTTATTAACATATAAATATTAGTATATATAAATAAAAAAATCCAGTTGATACCATAATATAAGTAGAGTATAATAATCTAAGTTTCAATGATTTAAAATTAAAATTATTCTTATGAATTTAAACGAGGAGCAAGATTATGGCTATCCATCAGAAAATAACAAAGGGATTTTTCAAGTTACTCATTATGACAATCTGTGTATCTTTAAGCATATTTATACTGATGGCTTGTTCAAATAAAACTGAAAAAATTAATAAAGATATAAGTAAAAATAAAGATCAAAATAAAATAGTAGCTAATACTAAAATAACAAAGATAGCATTTGAAAAGAATAATAATGTATATCTTTATGATGAAACAAATCAACAAATTAAATCTATAGGTGATAATTTGCAATTTAAGGATTTATTGGAGCTTTCACCAGATAAAACAAAAATAATATTTAGACAATTTAATCAAGAAAAAGAAACATATCCACCACACTTAATTGTTTATGATGTTAAAACTAAAAAATCAATAGATATTGCTATAAATGATAAAAATATTCAACAAATAATTGAAATCAAATGGGTAGATAATGAAAATATTTTGGTTACTGGCCACATTAATCCGTCATCTTCGGGTTATGGAGTATATAATATAAAAAGCAAATTAGAGTTGATATCTTGCCTAGGTACCATAAGGGATGTTATTGTAAATAAAAAAGATATTCTTTATAGTGATACGCCTCATATATTCCCACAGATAAAGGCGAATTTATATTTTAACGGTAATAAAATTTTTGAAGTAAGTAATGCTAATGAACAAATTTTTGATGGTGTTATATCTAAAGATGGTAAAATGATTGCTTTTAGAAGTTGGGTGGAAGATAAAAAAAAATCAAATGCACAAAAAATAGCTTATCTTAATGTGGCTAGCATCGATAGTGATGGAAAAGGAATAAGCAATTTAAAGAAGGTAATTATAAGCGGTAATACCAATGGAAATTTAAAATTTGATGACCAAAATAATATCAGCATTATAGGTGATGACTTTATATACAAATTAAAAGCAGGTAATCTTGTCAAGACAAAAAATATTTCGCCAAAGCAATTGGAAATCACTGATTTACAACTTAAAAAGTTTAAACAAATTTTGTCTAAACAATTTCCTGAGGACTCTATATCAGAAGAAACATTATTAGAAGATATAGATATATCTAATATGGTAGAATTTTAGATATATCTATATAAAATTTGATTACAAAATTTTATATACTTGTTATAATGATAACAATAGTTTCTGAAAAATTATGGAGGAAGGGTTATTATGAAAAAGAAAAGTTCTAATAAAACTCTAAACAAAAAAAACAGGATGAAGGCAATACGGAAATCAATACCGAAATCAATAAGCAGAAAATTAGGTATGTTACTAGGTACTATTGTACCAATAGCAATATTGATATCCTATTCTATGAATGTAAACCTTTTTTCTATTACGGAATTTCTATCAATTTTTGTTTTAATTATAAGTATAGCTGCCTACCTCAAAGATGAAATTATTTATTCTCATTCTAAAACTACACATAACGGCAATGTAGCAGGAAATAAAAAAATCGTAGTAAACAAAAAAAATAAAATAAACCTTTCATTCTCATTAAATAAGGGAACAGTTCAAGTTGTGTTATCAATAGTAATAATTCTCGCATTAACATATTTAGTACAAGTTATTTATAATGTAGTTTTATTAAGTAAATAGGAAGAGTAGTAGAGGGAAATATAATTTAATGAAGGAGGTTTATTAGTGAGTAATAATTATAAGTTTTTCAGACATAAAGATTGTGAGTATTTTCCATGCCATGAAATTAAAAACAATGAAAAATTCAATTGTCTATTTTGTTATTGTCCATTATATTTTCTTGAAAAATGTGGTGGGAATCAGAAGTTTGTAGATAATATTAAAGATTGCTCATCTTGCATTATTCCACATTCTGAAAATGGGCACGATTATATAGTAAGCAAGATAGTGGAAGTAAATAAAACAAAAAGAAAATAGTGATTATCAATAAACCAGTACAAAATTTCTCTTATAATAACCCATGAAAACCTATCATTTTTATTGAATAAATTGCATTTTCTCTATTATTGGGTTATAATATATAATATAATTAAAAACTTCACTCAAGAAAATATTCAAACAAGAAGTCGGTTAGGTATGTTAAAAAGGCACTGTAAATTCAGCGTCTTTTTTTTATAAGTTAAATTAATAAAATCCATAAGAAAAATAAGCAGTTTAACATTTTAAAATGCTATCATTGTTTTCTATAATTACTATGATAGGAAATGGATATACTAAAAATAATGCTGGAGTGGCTACTGAATAGTTAAAAAAGTAATTTGCGATGGAGGTACTGACATGAAAGTTAATAGACGATTTGAATTATTTAAAGATATAACAGATAAGGAATGGAACGATTGGGAATGGCAAGTTAATAATAGAATTGAAACTGTGGAAGAATTAAAAAAATATATACCACTTACCCAGGAAGAAGAAGAGGGAGCCAAAAAGTGTCTTCAGACATTAAGGATGGCCATAACTCCGTATTACCTGGCATTAATAGACCCAAATGACCCACATGACCCAATAAGAAGGCAAGCTATACCAACAGCTCTTGAATTGCATAAGGCAGATGCTGATTTATTGGACCCACTGCATGAAGATACAGATTCACCAGTTCCAGGGTTAACTCATAGATATCCTGACAGGGTATTATTATTAATAACGGATATGTGCTCAATGTACTGCAGGCATTGCACAAGAAGAAGGTTCGCAGGTCAAAATGATAATTCCATGCCAATGGAAAGAATAGATAAAGCAATTGATTACATTAGAAATAATCCACAAGTTAGAGACGTATTACTATCAGGTGGAGATGCACTACTTGTATCAGATGATAAGTTAGAATATATAATTAAAAAATTAAGAGAAATACCACATGTTGAAATAATAAGATTGGGTTCAAGAGTGCCAGTAGTTCTCCCACAAAGAATTACAAAAGAATTAGTGAGTATGTTAAAAAAATATCATCCCATTTGGTTGAACACTCACTTTAATCATCCTAATGAAATTACACAAGAGGCAAAATTTGCTTGCACAAGACTTGCGAATGCAGGGGTGCCTTTAGGAAATCAAACTGTACTTTTAAGAGGAGTTAATGATTGTACACATATAATGATGGAACTCGTGCATGAACTTGTTAAAATTAGAGTTAGACCATACTACATCTATCAGTGTGATCTTTCAATGGGGCTTGAACACTTTAGGACATCGGTATCTAAAGGGATAGAAATTATCGAAGGTTTAAGAGGACATACTTCAGGCTTATGTGTACCAACATTTGTTGTTGATGCTCCAGGTGGCGGTGGGAAAATTCCAGTAATGCCGAACTATATTATATCTCAAAGTCCTGAAAAAGTAGTACTTAGAAACTTCGAAGGAGTTATAACTACTTATGAGCAACCAACGAATTATACTACGAACTGCAATTGCGATTTATGTGTGGGAAAGAAAAAGATTCATAGAGTAGGAGTAGCGGGGCTTTTAAATAATGAGAAAATGTCTATGGAACCAGTTGGACTTGAAAGAGGTCTAAGAGAAAATCAAGAATAAAATGATAAATATTGAGGTTGAATTAAAGGATCAGTAAATTTTTTGCATATACTAAAAATAATAAGGGTTGTCTTAAAATGATTTTTACCATTTTAAGATATACCCTTATTTTTATTCTACTTCTGATATACAATCCTCCCAAATGGCATATAGAGTTTCAAGTTCTCTTTTAATCTTTAAAATATTATTGTTTGTTTCAACACTTCGACTAGGGCTTGAATAAATTTCTTCAAGGCAAAGGTCATTATTTAATTTCTCTAATTCTTGCTCCGACGACGCAATGTTTTCTTCTAGAGCTTTTAACTCTATTTTTTTTTGTTTTTCTATCTTATCGTAATCCCTCTTCTTTTTTTTATCAAGGTTAGCTTGAGTCTTTGACATGCCAACATGAGATTCCTCGACTTGAAAACGAAGAGGATTTTTCTTTTTATCTACATAATAATTGTAATTACCTAAATACTCTTTGAGTCCATCTTTGTTCAATTCAATTATTTTATGGATTACCTTGTTTAAGAAATACCTGTCATGGGAGATTACAATAACGGTACCCTCATATTCTAGTATTGAATCCTCTAAAGCTTCACGAGACATAATGTCTAGGTGATTTGTTGGCTCATCAAGTAGTAAGAAATTAGATTTAGATAGCATTATCTTTAAAAGATTAATTCTACACTTTTCACCACCACTTAATGTAGCGATGTTTTTAAAGACATCATCTCCTAGAAATAAAAATGCAGCTAATGAAGTGCGAAGTTCTGTAGTAGTAAGTTTAGGAAACTCATCCCAAACTTCATCTATTATAGTTTTCTCAGGATTTAAATTCGATTGTTCTTGGTCATAATATCCTAGGTCTATACCTTTGCCTAATATTTTTATACCTGTATCGCTTGATATTTTATCCATTATAATATTAAATAGGGTAGTTTTGCCACGACCATTTTCACCTATAAGAGCAATCTTTTCTGATCTTTTTATATCTAGATTTAAATTTTCGAACAAAAGATTATCTCCAAAGCGTTTAGATAAATTTTCAATGTGTAGAACATCATTTCCACTTGTGATTTCCGTTTCAAATTTGATTTTAGTTTCCCGAGGATCGTTATTTGGAGAATCAATACGTTCCATTTTATCTAAAGTTTTTTGTCTGCTTTCGGCAGCACGTACACTTTTTTCTCTATTAAAAGACTTATATTTAGTTATAATGTCCTCTTGCCTTTTAATTTCTGAGCGTTGTAAATTATATGCTTTTAACTGCACCTCATAATTTTTTTTCTTTAATTCAATAAAATTTGTATAATTCCCATTATAACAATCTACATGACCATGTGTAAGTTCAAAGGTTTTATTGGTAATAGCATCTAAAAAGAATCTATCGTGTGATATTATAAACATAGTTCCTTTATAGGATTTTAAATAATCTTCTAACCATTCTATAGCATCTAGGTCCAAGTGGTTAGTAGGTTCATCGAGTAACAGTACATCAGGATTTCTAAGTAATAACTTGCATAGTGCAACTCTAGTCTTTTGACCTCCACTTAATATATTTATTGGTTTAGAATAATCTTCTTCCATAAAGCCAAGACCCTTAAGAATTTTACTTATTTCAGCTTTGTATGTGTAACCACCACGATTATTATAAAGCTCCGAACTTAATGTATACTCTTTTATTATTTTATTATGATATTCCTCTTTCAAAGCATCATATGGTTCACTCATCTTTGTTTCTAAATCTTTAAGCTTTTTTTCAAGTTTTAATAAATTATCGAATACTAAAAGCGTTTCTTCGTATATAGTACTATTTACATCTAATGATAAGTTTTGAGATAAGTAACCAACTCTTTTATTTTTATCTATAAATAGCTCACCATTATCATGATCTAATTGTGATGTGAGTATCTTAAAAAGTGTAGATTTACCTGCTCCATTAGCACCAATAAAACCGATTTTTTCACCTTCATTTATACTCAAAGTTATTTTATCTAAAATAACATCTATACCATAACTTTTGTGAATATCTTTGCAACTTAGAACTATCATCATTTTCACCTTCCTTAAAGTGTATTTCAAAAACCATAAATATAATTTTAATCAAAGTTTGTTCTATATTATTGTACTATTTATATTAAAAGTTTTGTAGTAAAAAATAAATATAGATTGCATAAATTTTCAAAAATTGAATAAAAAGAAACTAAATTGGCGAAAATCCTGTAAGAACTACTAACTCAGAATTATTAAATTTAAAATAAATAGTGGTGCTAACTTATAATTGTGTGTTAAGATTGATAGTATGAAATTGATGATGGTTGCAGAGGAGTGTAGATTGTGGAAAGAAAGAAGAATATATCAATGGCGGTTATTAGAAGACTGCCTAAATACCATAGATACTTGAGGGAGCTTTTACGGAACGATGTAGATAGAATATCTTCAAAAGAATTAGGAGAGAGAATTGGGTTTACTGCATCTCAAATAAGACAAGACTTAAATTGTTTTGGAGATTTTGGGCAACAGGGATATGGTTACAATGTTAAAGAATTATTAAATGAAATTAGCGGAATACTAGGATTATCTAAAGAATACAAAATGATAATAATAGGTGCAGGCAATATAGGGCAAGCTATTGCCAATCATACTAGATTTCAAAGGTTGGACTTTAACTTGGCTGGTATATTCGATGTTAATCCAAAACTTATAGGACTAAGAATTCGAGATGTTGAAGTAATAGATATAGATGAATTAGTAAATTTTTTAAAAATTACACCAATAGATATAGGAGTAATTTGTGTATCAAAGAATAGTGCACAAACAGTTACTGATATGATGGTAAAAAATGGGGTAAAGGGAATATGGAATTTTGCACCTATTGATCTAGAGGTACCACAAGAAATAATTGTGGAAAATGTTCACTTAAGTGAAAGTCTTTTAACTCTGAGCTGTTTAATGAATGATAGAACTTTTACATAAAATTTATAAGGAATCCTTAACATAATTTAAGAAAAAAAAAATTCTAAAAAAAAATATTTTTTTTGTTGAATTATTTTCAAGAAAGATATATAATGTATTTGAAGCGAAGAACCTTAATTTGTTTCAGGGTTAATTGTTATATTATTAACAAATATTTAATGAATGAATGAATTTATTCGTAAGGAGTGGTGTTGTGGAATACAAAAATATTGTTCTTCTAAAGGAAGAAAAAGTTGCAGTACTTACAATTAGTAGACCAAAAGCTCTAAATGCATTAAACTCAGAGACATTAAAAGAGCTGGATTTAGCAATTGATGAAATTGCTAATGATGACGGAATTTACGCAGTGATTTTAACAGGAGAAGGAAAAGCATTTGTAGCAGGAGCCGATATCACTGAAATGAAGGAT
>Ga0209125_1001218_pt1 | contig 25456 bp, 25 predicted proteins | sample BarGraIncub1131A_FD_184503 | JGI IMG/M metagenome (GOLD analysis project Ga0209125, IMG submission 184503) | Arctic peat soil microbial communities from Barrow, Alaska - Barrow Graham LP Incubations 11-31A (SPAdes) (version 2) | ecosystem: Environmental > Terrestrial > Soil > Wetlands > Peat... | reverse complement strand
CTTCCTGATGTAGGTGAGCTCGTAGATGTCCTCGATGCCGCGCGAGGCCTTGAACACCAGGGCCTCGAAACCCGGGGTGATCGGGGTGCCGAGCTCCAGGCTCAATTCCTCGGCGCGCGCTATCACCTCCTGGGGATCGGAGATGTCGGCCGGCGTGATCTTGTTCATCACCTCGGCGGCCGTGTACCCCAGCATCCGTTCCGCGCCGACGTTGAAGATCTGGATGACACCCTTCGCGTCGGTGGCGATGCTGGAGAAGTTGGCGCTGTTGAAGATCGCGCTCTGCAGCGCTCCGGCCTTGAGCAGGGTTGCTTCGCTGCGGACCTCGGAGATGATTTCCTCGGCATCGGCGGCGCGGCTCGGGACGACAGGTTCGATGGCTTTAGCGGGCATGGAAGACCTCAGTATTGAGCCGCCTTGACGGGGCGCGGGCGACGTGATGACCATGCCATGCCCCCAGTCGGGTGTTTGTTTTTTTCTAACGGCCTAATATATCAGCATTTCAGAAATGCGCCTACGTTATAATGAAAAGCTAAATCAGGAAGCGACCTTGCGGCATGCCGTCATTGCGCCGCAACCGGCGCTACGAAAATCCACCAATCCCTCCCTCCCACCATAAAAACCCTCAAGATCTTGAGGCACCCACAGAAACTTGAGGCCAAACCTGCTGTACCGATCATTTCCGATCTGCTCTCTTGTCAATCCAATGCCCTGGTATTACAGGTCGAATTCAACCCTCTTGTCTGAACCCGGATATTGGCAGGCTATTTGCTGTTACAGCATAAGATCTTGGCCATCTCTCCTGAAAGCGGGTTCTGGTATTTTGGGGAATCGGGGTGCAGATGAAAGAAGGAACTGTGGATGTTGATTTCGTGGGTACGACGCTAAGTGCAGGTGTAATGGTACCATACAACGCTAACGGCGGAGAAGCTAATGGAAGAGATACTGGTCGTAGATGATGACAGCTTAATTCTGGAGCTGATCAAGCGCATTCTGGAAAGCGGAGGGCTTGTCGCCCACTGTGTATCGAGCGCGGAAGAAGCGCTCGAAAAGATACAGGCGAGAACCTTTTCCCTGATGGTCACCGATCTCAATATGCCGGGGGAGGACGGTCTCGAACTGTCCAGGAAAAGCCTGAAGATGGCACCTGAAATGCCCATCATCATGGACACCGGCGGCATTTCACCGCAAATCACCGGTCTGGCGAGGGAAATCGGGATATCCAAGGTTATCGCCAAACCTTTTCTCCCCAATGAAATGCTGGAGACCATAAGGGAAGTGATGGGGGCACGGAGGGAAGTGATGGGGGCACGGAGGGAACGGGCCTTAACTGCGAGCCTGGCTTCCCGGGAAACGTTTGATCGAAGGAACCGGTATGTATCTGGGTATTGAGCGCAGGCAACCCCTCAATCGGGCGAGCCGAGGTACAGCAACAGATAGAGGCGGTATCTGTCCGGTCGAGGCCGTCGAACTGCACCCCCGCGCAGAAGTACGGCTGAAAGCGAAAACGCCTGAAGCGCGCTTTTTCCCGAGCCTACGACGAGACGCGGCGACTCCTCTACGAGCTGCAGGTCCGCCAGATCGAACTGGAGCTGCAGAATGCGCAGATGCGCCTTGCCAGGGACGAGGTTGAGACAACTTTGGAAAAGTACAGCGACCTCTACGATTTCGCCCCGGTCGGCTACCTGACCCTTGACCGTGACGGGGCCATCCGGGCCGTGAACCTCACCGGCGCGAGGCTTCTCGGAATCGATCGCGCCCGACTGCTCGGCCGGCGCTTCGGGCTGTTCGTCGCCAATACAGCCCGTCACGCCTTCAGCGAGTTTCTAGGCCGGGTCTTTAACAGCCCGGCCAAAGAGGCCTGCGAGTTGCCGCTTCTCCAGGGGGCGGAACGTCCGCTTTTTGTGCAAATCGAAACCGTGGCCGCTGCTTCAGGGGAGGAGTGCCGCGCAGCGATCATCGATATTTCCGCGCGCAGGCAGATGGAAAATGAGCTCAAACTTCTCCACAGCGATCTTGCCGTCCGATCCGCCAAACTCGAGGAGGCCAACGGCGAACTGGAGGCGTTCAACTACACGGTTTCCCACGACCTGTGCAGCCCGCTGACGAGCATCAACGGATATTCCCAGGTACTTATGACGCTCTGCCAGGACCAGCTCGATGAGCAGTCCAGGGGACACCTCCAGGGAATACATGCAGGCACCCTGCGCATGAAACATCTCATCGCTTCCCTGCTCGATTTTTCACGCGTAGCGCACGTCGAAATATGCCGGGAAAACTTTGATCTGAGCGCTATGGCGAAAGCTGTGGCTGCGGAATTAAAACAGGCGGAGCCAGAGAGCCGGGTCAGCTTCCTGATTGCCGAAGGGTTGACGGGCAAGGGCGATGCGGGCCTGTGCCGCATTATCCTCGATAACCTCCTCGGTAACGCGTGGAAGTATACCGTCAACCGTGCGGGTTCGGTCATCGAGCTCGGCATGACCGAGCTGGCAGGGAAACCGGTCTGTTTCGTCTGCGACAACGGACCCGGTTTCGACATGGCGCATGCGGGAAAGCTGTTTATGCCTTTCCAGAGGCTCCCCGGCACAGAAGCAGGGGGGCACGGCATCGGCCTGGCCACGGTGAAGCGGATCGTCATGCGCCATGGGGGCCGGGTCTGGGCCGAGAGTCGCCCGGGCGAGGGCGCGACCTTCTTTTATACCCTGGAGTAAACCATGAGAGGTCACGACATGGCAGAGAAATTAATCCTTCAAATTGACGGTGCCGAACTGCGCAGCCTTGCCGGGAAGCCGCTCGGAGTGAGGGGAGAGACTGCCCCCCTGGCAGTGGCTGCGGCGCAAAGGCTGCATCGTGAGCCGGAACTGGCGCGGGAGGAACGCCTCAGGCTCGATCGACGGCTCCTCCACGTCCAGAAGCTTGAGAGCATGGGGGTACTGGCCGGCTGCATCGCCCATGACTTCAACAACATCCTGATGGCCATCATCGGCAATGCCGACCTGGCCATGTTGCATATTGACAAGGAATCACCGGCCTTGGAGAACCTGCAAAGGATAGGGCAGGCAGCTGCACGGGCCGCCGACCTGACCAAGCAGATGCTTGCCTATTCCGGCAAAGGGAAATTCGTCGTCGAGAGCCTCGACCTGAACCTGCTGCTCGAAGAAATGCGGCCTCTGCTGGAGGTCTCCATCTCCAGGAAAGCGGCCTTAAGGCTCAACCTGCGTCACCCCCTCCCGCCTGTGGAGGCCGATGCCACCCAGATACATCAAATCGTCATGAACCTGGTCATCAATGCATCGGAAGCGATAGAGGACAACAGCAGTGTAATCGACATTGCCACCGGCTGCATGGAGTGCGACCTGAACTACCTGAAGGAGGTATGGCTGGACGACAACATCAGCGCCGGTCTTTATGTCTTCCTCGAGATCGCCGACACCGGCTGCGGCATGGACAAGGAAACCATGGCACGGCTGTTTGACCCGTTCTTCACCACCAAATTCACCGGCCGGGGGCTGGGTATGGCCGCGGTGCTGGGCATTGTCAAGGGGAACAAGGGCGCCATCAGGGTCTACAGCGAGCCGGGCAAGGGGACAACCTTCAAGATCATGCTGCCGGCCAGCGGCCGCCCTGTCGATTCTTCCAGCGGCGCTATTGCTGCAGCCGGCTGGAAGGGAAGCGGCACCATCCTGCTGGTGGACGACGAAGAGAACGTGCGCGGCATCGGGGCCGAAATGCTGAGGGAGCTGGGGTTCACGCCGATCACGGCCAACGACGGGCTGGAAGCGATCGGCATCTTCAAGAGGATGCCGGACATTGTTTTAGTGATCCTTGACCTGACTATGCCGCGCATGGACGGCGAGCAGTGCTTCCGCGAGTTGCGTCAGCTGGACCCCATGATCAAAGTAATCCTGTCCAGCGGCTACAACGAACAGGAAGTGACCCAAAAGTTCGCCGGCAAGGGGCTGTCCGGCTTCATCCAGAAACCCTACAAGTTGTCGGCGCTGAGGGACGCGGTCGAGATAGTTCGAAAGCGCGACTAAGGGAGCTTTATGATGACCCGATTGCTGCAAAGAACCCTGGTCCGGTAAGTTTTTCCGTTGCCGCTAACTGTTTTTCTTGCTAAGGAAGTGCTTTTTGAGAGGTTCGAGGGCTTCCATCAGTTCCTGCCTTTTTTCGGATAATCCGCCGTTTTGTGCCAACGTCCTAACTTGATTGAGGATTTCAGTGCCTTCAACCAATATTTCCGCTGCCAGCTTTTCCACGTTTTTAGCTTTGATTTGCAGTGTTGCTACTTTTATCTTTATAGTGTCGGCCTCTTCCTTTAGCGCGGTTTTTTCGCTTTCCAGGATATTCAGCTTAAGGTTCAGAGACTCCAGCCTGATTTTGAGCCTTTCCGTGTCTCCATCCGGTAACATTGAAAGATCTATCTCCATTTTCTCCTCCTGAAGCCGCCTGAGTTTGATAATTCTATCCTTTCCTGCACGTTCTGCAATTTCTCCTTTTCCGGGCGGACCGGTAGCCCTTTGAAACGATTGGTCCGTCCGGCCGCGAGATTTAAGCAGCGCAAGGGAAGAGTGATAAGCTATTGCAATATCCCGAGCGTGTCCTGGAATTCATGCGTCCAAGGAGTGCAAAAATGACCCAAAGCAAAAATACCAACCGCAGGATCGTACTGAACTCTCGCCCCGTCGGCGCACCAACCACCGATAATTTCCGGCTTGAAGAGATGCCGATACCCGTCGCCTCCAGAGGACAACTGCTGCTGCGCACCATTTTCCTCTCTCTCGACCCTTACATGCGGGGCCGCATGAGCGACGCGCCGTCGTATGCTCCACCTGTGGCGATTGGCGATGTGATGGTCGGTGGCACGGTATCGCGGGTGGAAGTTTCCCATCATCCCGGCTTCAACTCCGGCGATCTGGTCCTCGGCTATTGCGGCTGGCAGGATTACGCCCTCTCCGATGGCAGCGGTCTTACCACGTTGAGCGCCGAATCCTCCCACCCGTCCTACGCACTGGGTGTTCTCGGCATGCCGGGCTTCACTGCCTACATGGGCTTACTGGACATAGGCCGACCTAAGGCGGGAGAAACGGTTGTGGTCGCAGCAGCAACCGGGGCTGTCGGCTCAGCGGTCGGGCAGATCGCCAAACTCAAAGGGTGCCGCGTGGTCGGAATTGCCGGCGGCGCGGACAAATGCCGCTATGCCGTCGAGGAATTTGGCTTTGATGCCTGCATCGACCACCGCGGTGCGGAGCTGGCACAACAACTGGCCGCCGCCTGCCCGAAGGGGATAGACGTCTACTTCGAGAGCGTCGGCGGTGCAGTCTTCGACGCAGTGATGCCGCTTCTCAACGCCAGTGCCAGGGTGCCTGTGTGCGGACTCATCGCCCACTACAACGCAACCAGCCTCCCGGAGGGACCAGACCGTCTGCCACTTCTGATGGGAACGCTCCTGACCCGGCGCATCAAGATGCAGGGCTTCATCATCTTCGACGACTACGGTCCTCGCTTTGGTGAATTTTTTAAGAATATGGTAATCTGGTACAAGGAAGGCAAAATCAAATCTAGAGAGGACATGGCCGACGGTCTTGAGAACGCACCACAGGCTTTCATCGGCCTGCTCGAAGGAAAGAACTTCGGAAAACTGATCGTTCGTGTCGCGGAGGATTAACCGACTGACCAACGAGAGTTGGTGCTCTCGAACAACGCTGCAAAAAGGAGGAACGGATGAAAAACATGATGCGCATGACAGCTGTCGCGTTCCTGGCGTCGTTAATGTTCACCGGGTGCGTATTCACGCCGGCTCCATACTATGGGGAGGACGTGGCCCCGCCGCTTCCGGCGATTGTAGAGCTCGATAGCGGGCCCTACTATTACTACGGAAACTATCACTACCGTTATGAAAACGAGCGCTGGCATTACGCCAGAGATAGGAAAGGACCCTGGAGTGAGTTGCCCCGGTCCCACTGGCCCAAAGAGATAAGGCACAGGGAAGGAGACGGGCGTGGCGGGGAATTCAGGCATGAGAATGAAAGGAGATAAAAAGTCGGCCAAGGGTCTTGCCGATTGCCTGCTCTTCGGCTCCGTTCAGTGACGCCCGGTCCCTGAGCGGAGTCGAAGGGCTGCTAAGCCTGAAGGACCGCGGCAGGAATGCCGCTGCTGGGTGAACTTTTATGCCGGCGGGCTCAGCACTTGAGCCTCAGTGAGCGACAGAGCTACTCATGTTCTGAACCGCCCGGCAAAACTGTACCAGGTTTGAATGATGCCGGTAATCCTTGTCATTGCAATAGGTGACATAATCGATGAAGAGGCTCGTCTTGGCAACCACTGTCTGCCCCAGCTCCTGGCGGTGCAGATCGAAGAATTCATCCATGTGCTGGCTGTTCTGGTCGATCATTTCTTGCTCCTTTTGGCGGTCATGGGATACACAAAGACAAACTTTAACCTAGTATGGCCCTGATGCAAACGCTGGTGTGACCAAAAGGTCAGATATAACAACGTGTTAGAAGCAGCTTCGTTTTATTTGCAAAGATGCGGATGATGAAGAGAGTCGGGGAACAACCCAGGCGTGAAGCACCTTCACCGGTAAGCTGCCGTAATGTTTGGATATTTTTCAACAAAACAGTTTTTCTCTTTTCCGGAGAAAAAATCCCGCCCAGGAAGGTCCGGAAGACAATAAAAATATCTCTCCCCGGAAGCTGTTCCCAAAAATAATGAAAGTTTAAACCTGCCATTTCCCTCCCGTTCAAAGTAGGATGCGCTGGGGAGGTACAGGCACGACTGGAATCGGATAAACGGCTCTCTCCCCTGGTTCCCCATGCCGCGTTAGAACCCTTTGGATTTCAACTGAATTCCCAAGGGGGTTGTGATATCTTACAAAGTGTTGTGATCGGAAAAGTAGGTCGGCAGATAGGGATCGCCGTGGGGGAGGCAAAAACGTGGGAATCGCTTTAGTGTTCCAGATTATCAAGAGAATCGCTACCAAGATCCCTTGGACTCAGGTAGCGCAAAATGCTCCTTTGATCGCTGATATGGTCGGTAAGGCCAAAGACAAACTGAACGCGTCCGCCAGGAAAATTCAGGATGATCAAATACAGCTGTTGCAGGAGGAAAATGCACGATTGGCAAAATCCCTTCTTCAAATGTCTGATCAACTGCAAAACATCTCCTCTCGAGTTTACCTGCTGACAGTGATTACGGCGGTATCGCTGCTAATTGCCATCTCGTCCTTGATAATAGGTGTACTGCACTAAAAGGTTGACAACATACGGGGTTCACCAGAGTTGAAGATTGAGGCTTCTGAGAAAGTTCAAGCAGATTCACCCACCAAATTGTTCCCTCTTCCGGGTGGCTAGGGAGGGGGAGACGGGCTAGCTCCGGACTCGGCTGAAAGACCGGCAGGCGTTAGCTGCCATGATCGGCCTGATGCCTGCCGCCTCGCATGCCGCAGCCTCCAGCCGAAACTCTGCCGAACCGAGTGCCTCGACCAGCGCTGTCGCGCCGGCTCCCAGCGCGAACCGGCTCCCCTGGTTCACCAGATAATCCAAGCCGTCCCCTTTGGTGAGCCAGACCGTTCCGCTCAGACAGTGAAGCACTACGCCCTTAGGGCCGCCTTCCAGCCGTAACAAATCTCCCTTTCCAAGACTGCATTCCATGGTGATACCTCCTTTTAGGTGCGCCAAGTGTACCCGCGCGGCAGATATGCGTACAGATACAGCAAATCTGTTTTGTTATCATGACAGTTCCAGTATATGATGACTGTACCCTGCCCAAAAGGGGGTAACTGTGTCTGTGGGGCGGGTTCGGGATCGGGTAAACTTTAAGCCGCCTTAAGTTAGCCGGCAGAGATGCTGAATCGTGTGCGATGTGTTGCTCTGTAATTTTCCAACAGAGAACGCTGGTGAAAAACCTGCCTGTGGCAGGAACCGGCAGGGCCGCTGACACGCGATGATTTCGGGTGAGGCGGAGGAGGGGGGGATGGCTGTGGAAACTGTTTCGGACTCAAGGCCGCTCTACGAGCGCGTCGGTGGCGAGATCGCGGCGTTGATCGATGCGGGGACCTATCGCGTCGGTGACCGGCTGCCGTCGATCAGGCAGCTGAGCTCTAAAATGAGCGTCAGCATCAACACCGTCATGCAGGCCTACGCGGTGCTGGAAGACCGCCGGGTGATCCAGGCGCGCCCCCAGTCCGGCTATTACGTTTGTCCGCGCGCCCCGGAAATCACGGCCAGGCCGCTTTTGCCCAAGCAGAGCATCGTAGCGACCGCGGTGACCTTCTGCGACCTGTGCCAGCAGGTGATACGCAACATGATGAACCGGGAACTGCTCCCCCTGGGCAGCGCCATTCCCGACCCGCAGCACCTGCCGGTTGACAAGCTCAACCGCACCATGTCAGCGGTGCTGAGGCGTTTCGGCGACCAGAGCGTCGCCTACATGATGTCCCCCGGAAGCGAGCGCCTGCGCATCCAGATCGCCAAGCGCTCGCTTTTGGCTGGTTTCAGCGTCAGACCGGACCAGGTGCTGATCACCTCCGGTTGCGTGGAGGCGGTGCAGCTCGCCCTGCGCGCCACCTGCCGCCCCGGGGATACCATCGCCGTCGAATCCCCGTTCTATTTCAACTTCCTGCAACTGATCGACGAAATGGGACTCAAGGCCCTGGAGATTCCTGCGACCCCGCGGGAGGGGATCAGCATCGAAGCGCTCAGCTACGCCATCGAGAACAACCGGATCAGTGCCTGCCTGGTGATTCCCAATTTCAGCAACCCGCTGGGGAGCCTCATGCCGGATGAGCGCAAGCGCGAACTGGTGCAGCTTCTGGCGAGCCACGATATCGCGCTGATCGAGGACGACATCTACGGCGACCTGACCTTCGGCCAGGAGCGCCCGCTGGCGGCAAAAGCTTTTGACCGCAAGGGGCTCGTGATCTACTGTTCCTCGTTTTCCAAGACTCTGGCTCCCGGCTACCGGGTGGGGTGGGCGATCGGGGGGCGTTTCCAGCCGGAGATGGAGAGGCTGAAAACGATGGCCAACCTGGCGACCGCCTCGCCCCCCCAGCTCGCCTTGGCCGAGTTTCTGGCAACAGGCGGCTACGACCACCACCTGCGCTCCATTCGTCGCATCTATGCGCGCAACATCTCCCGGATGGCCGATGCCGTGGTGAGATATTTCCCGGAGGGGACCCGCATGACCCATCCGGGGGGGAGTTTCATCCTCTGGGTGGAGATGCCCGAGGGAACCGATTCGGTCAGGCTGTATCATCAGGCCCTGGAGCTCGGTATCGGCATCACGCCGGGCTCGATCTTCTCGCTCTCCGACAAGTACCGAAACCATATCCGGCTCTCCTCGGCAGTCTGGGATGAACGGACGGAACGGGGGATAGAGACCTTGGGAAGGCTCGCCAGGGATATGATATAGTCTTACCTGCTTCGTTTATGATGGAACTCGGGATTTCTGCCAGTGCTCTGCCGATGAACAGGGAAATGGGTGACTACATGGCAAAAGCGGCGAGGTATTCACTCTTTATGGCTGCAGCACTGGCATTGACAGGGTGTGCCGGGAATGTGCCGAAAGACCTGGGTGTACGTGACGGCCGGCTGGCCGCCTGTCCCGCTTCGCCCAACTGCGTGTCGAGTCAGGCCGATGACGAGCGGCACCGGATTGCGCCGCTGGCGTTCCGCGGCAATCCGGATGCCGCCTTCGCCCGTCTCAAGCAGCTGCTCGGCCGGCGCGGCGACACCAGGATCATCGAGGAAAGGGAAGGGTATCTGCGGGTCGAACTTCACACCGCCCTTTTCGTTGACGACGGAGAGTTCCTGCTGGATCGCGAGCATAACGTCATCCAGGTCCGTTCCGCCTCGCGCCTGGGACATTCGGACCTCGGCAAGAACCGCAGCAGGATGGAAGAGATCCGGCGCGGCTTTCTCAAGGGGTGACTGCCCGGGAACTGACATATTAACACGAAAGGGGCGATTCATGCGTTTTGGGCTCTGCTGCCTGTTTCACAACGAGCCGGTTTCGTTCCGGACCACCACGGCAAAGGCTCTGTCGCCTCTGCTGCGTGACGAACAGCTGGGGAGGCTGTCAGGAATCTGTGCCCATAATGCCGCCAACCTGCTGCTGGCTCTGGAAACCGTGCAGCGCCTGGGAATCGGTTCCTTCCGGATCATGTCGCCGCTTTTCCCCCGTATGACCCACCCGGATGTGGGCTATCTGCTTGTCGAGCTCCCGGAAGGCGCTGCCATCGGGCAGATGCTGGCGGATATCCGCAGCTATGCCTCTCTGAACGGTATCCGCCTCAGCTTCCATCCGGACCAGTTTGTCGTCCTATCGTCGCCCCATGCAGCCGTGGTCGAAAACTCGATTGCCGAGCTGGAGTATCAGGGGATGCTGGCAGAGGCGGTCGGTGCCGAGGTCATCAATATTCACGGCGGCGGGGTGTACGGAGACAAGCCGCTGGCGCTGCAGCGGCTGGCAGAGGTGCACTCCCGCCTGTCCGAGCCGGTAAGAAGCCGGCTGACGCTGGAAAACGATGACGTCAGTTACACGGTGCGCGACCTGCTTCCCATCTGCCAGCGGCTCTCGATCCCGCTGGTGTACGATGTCCACCACCACCGCTGCAACCCCGACGGCTTGAGCATCGACGAGGCTACCCGCCTGGCGGGGGAGACCTGGCAGGCTGTCGGGCGCGAGCAGTACTGCCACCTCTCTTCGCCGAAGAGCGGCTGGGGCAGCGGCAACCCCAAGCCGCACGCCGATTACATCGATCTTGCCGACCTGCCCGCGTGCTGGCTGGACCGGGAGATGACCGTGGACATCGAGGCCAAGGCCAAGGAACTGGCGGTTATCAGGCTGATGGAAGAGTTGAACCGTTTATCGGGGAAGGTGTGACATGACAGGTACGGTGCTGGTCGCAGGCGCTTCGGGATTCATTGGTCAACGTCTGGTACGGGCCCTGGTTGCCGCAGGCGTTCAGGTCCGCTGCCTGGTGCGGCGGGATGTTCCGCTGCCCGCGGCAGTCCAGGTGGTCAGGGGCGACCTGCTGGAGCCGCTTACACTGCCTGCCGCGCTGGAAGGGGTGGATACGGTCTACTACCTGGTCCATTCCATGGCCGCCGGGCGTTCAGGTTTTGAACGGAGGGACCGGCAGGCGGCCGGTAATTTCACCCGGGCGGCAACCGCGGCCGGAATCCGCCGGGTCATCTACCTCGGAGGGTTGGGCGAGACTGGGCCGGAGTTGTCCGGGCACCTGCAGAGCCGCGTCGAGGTCGCCTCAATCCTCCAGGGCGGCGGCTTTGCGACCACATTCCTGCGCGCCGCGATCATCTTTGGAGCGGGCGGGGCATCGTTCGAGATGATCCGCTCACTGGTGGAGCATCTTCCGCTCATGATCACCCCCCGCTGGGTCAGCACAAGGTGCCAGCCGATTGCCGTGGGCGATGTCATCCGCTACCTGACCGGGTGTCTGCACGAGGAGCGTACCGCCGGCGGGACCTTCGATATCGGCGGGCCGGATATTCTCACCTACCGGGAGATGATGGAGCGTTTTGCTGCCATCGAGGGGCGCCGGCTGCTTGTTGTCCCCGTGCCGGTGCTCACCCCGAAGCTCTCCTCTTACTGGGTCGGGCTGATCACCCCGATCAAACCCTCCATAGCCATGCCTCTCATCGAGGGACTGGCCAACGAGGTGGTCTGTCGCGAGAACCGTATCCAGGAACTGCTGCCGTTCCGCCTGACCCCCTACGACGAGGCGGTGCGGATCGCCCTGGCGGAGGAGGCTGAGGTGGCGAGGTAAAAGGGAGTGGTCCGATTGCTGTTGTTCAGCGCCGTTGCCATTGTTTCCCATAAAGCCGGAGGCTGCTGTCTCTACCCTTACTGCCCTCCTAAGGCTGAGTTCACCTTCTCGTAATAGGCATTGTTGACCGTTTTACCAATGCCTTCGACCACCAGTATGACGACGACCACGAGCAACATGAGCACTAGCAAGTACTCGATTAATGCCTGCCCCGAAGACCTCTCCCACACCTTTGCTTCCCGATTTTGGTTGTCAGCCCTTTGCATGGAAGGCTCCTTTCCGCAGACGCCGGTATTGTTCAAAAGGAGGTGAATCCGCTGTCTGATCTTTTCGCGCCGCAACCGGAGTTTAAAGGAATGCATGATCTCGCGTTCGGCCGTCTGTGAGATCGCGTATCCGTCTGAACAACGACTCTTCAGTCAAGGGAGTGGCGAGGAGATTACCTGTTTGCGTTAATATGCATTAACAAAGCTACCAGCGAAAAAGAAATATTCAAGAGAGTATCGGCATTGAACAGGGGAACAAAAGCTCCAGCCTCGTTCCCAAGCTCCAGCTTGGGAATGCAATGGCTGGCAAAGCTCCAGCTTTGAATCGTTGCAGCGGAGCTTCCCGTACAATTTACGTCCCCAAGCTGGAGCTTGGGAACGAGATGACGTGGTAAACAGGGACTCGTTGGCTAGGTGGAGCTAACCGACTACCCCCTTATATATTATCCCGAATGGATGAATTGCAGCCCCTCGTTAGATAGTATGAATGTTTGTATGAAAACCAATATTATAAATCTGTCAATGTTCGGACGCGCGTTGTCTCATGCCTGATAACGTACTGTTGACTTTACCGGGCCATATATGCCATTAATTTCGTTGAGACTTCCTGTCTCCGCATTACTAGTGCTCCTTTTTGTACAGGTACCTTGCCGTGGATCTTGCCCATTCTCCTTCTGACCGCAGCTCGACCGGTCGGCTTTGCCCGGTTTCGGCTTCCCGGCGCCCGGCTTTTTCTGAAGGCCTGCTCTGGGTCTGTTGCTTCGCCGCGGCCGTTGTGGCTTTTCTGGTTTTCAATGTCCGCATTGCCGCTGCGCAGGAAGAGTCGGCCGGCAAGGCGGTGGTCGTGGTGGGCGGCGACTTCAATTACCCGCCCTACGAATTCATCGACAAGCAGGGGAAACCGGCCGGGTTCAACGTGGAACTGACCCGCGCCATCGCTGAAGTCATGGGGCTGAACGTGGAAATCCGCCTCGGCCCCTGGAGCGGGATGCGCCGTGCCCTGGAGAGCGGCGAGGTGGACATCGTCCAAGGCATGGCTTTTTCCCGGGAGCGTACCGGCGAGGTCGATTTCTCCACGCCTCACGCGCTGCTGTACCAGTCCATCTGGACCAGAAGGGATGACCGGAGAATCCGCTCGCTGGAGGACCTGCGCGGCAAAGAGGTCATCGTCATGAGAAACAGCATCATGCAGGACTACATGCGCAGCTTCGATCCGGGTGCGAAACTGATACTGACCGACACCCTGGCCGACGCGCTCAGGCTGCTCAACCAGGGCAAACACGACTGCGCCCTGGTGTCGAAGCTGACCGGGAAGTACCTGGAGAAGGAGCTGGGCCTTAAGCGCATCATTCCGGTGGCCGAGCCGATCATCACGCAACCGTACGGTTATGCGGTGAAAAAGGGCAACCTCGAACTGCTGGGCCGGTTCAATGAGGGGCTCGCCGTATTGAAGCGCTCGGGCCAGTTCCAGGAGATCCACGACAGATGGCTCGGCGTTCTGGAGTACCAGCCGGTCACCTGGCAGCGGGCCGCCCGCTATGTCGCCCTGGTGGCGGTTCCGCTTTTGCTGATCCTGGGGGGAACCGTCGTCTGGTCGCGGGCACTGCAGAAACAGGTGGCCCAGCGCACCCGGGAACTGGCATGGGAGGTGGCGGAAAAACAGCGCGCCCTGGAGGAGTTGCGGCTGCATCAGGACCAGCTGGTTCAGGCGGACAAGATGGCTTCGCTCGGCATCCTGGTCGCCGGCGTCGCCCACGAGATCAACAATCCCAACGGCCTGATCCTGCTGAACCTGCCGCGTTTCGAGGAGGCCTACCGGCGCTCGCTGCCGATCCTGGAGGCCTACTACCAGGAAAACGGCGATTTCAACCTGGGACGGCACAGCTATTCGAGGCTGCGCGAGGAGCTCCCCCACATGCTGACGGAGACCCAGGACGCCGCGAAAAGGATCAAGCGGATCGTCTCCGAATTGAAGGACTTCGCCAGGCGCGACACTGCAGAGCTCACGGATGTCATCGACTTCAACGCCGTGGCGCAGGCTGCCGTGCGTCTGGTCGACAATGCCGTCATGGAGAGCACCCACCGGTTAAGCGCGAGCTATGCGGAGCAGCTGCCGCCGATCCGGGGCAACAGCCAGCGGGTGGAGCAGGTGATCGTCAACCTGCTGCTGAACGCCTGCCAGGCCCTGGAAGGGAAGGGGAAGAGGATCGTCATCGCCACCTCTTTCGAGCGCGACAGCAACGTGGTGCTGCTCACCGTGCATGATGAGGGGAGGGGGATCGCTTCGGAGCATCTGCCGCACCTGACCGATCCGTTCTTCACCACCAAGCGGGAGGAAGGGGGGACCGGGCTGGGACTTTCGGTATCCGCCGGTATCGTCAAGGAGCACGGCGGCTCGCTCAGCTTCGGCTCGCTGCCGGGACAGGGGACTACCGTCACGCTGGCGCTCCCTGCCGTAACGGTAGAGTTCCCCCTCCCTAACCCTCCGGAAGAGGGCACTTTTAACGCGTAGAGACGCATGGCATGCGTCTCGATCTTGCCGATACGCCCAGATAAATCTGCAGGTCCGAGACGCATGCAATGCGTCTCTACACAGGCGGACCCGAGACGCATTGCATGCGTCTCTACCCGGATCCAGAATTTTTTCCAGCAGGGAGGGATTGCTACCCCTCATTCTCTAAATGGAAACTGTAGGAGTGAATGATCGATGAAAGAAGCTCTTTACCCTGCCTTCGGGGTCCTGCTGGTGGACGACGAGCGCCCCTGGCTGCGCAGCCTGAGCATGACTCTTGAGGGGCCGGGCGCCGTCAGCAATATCATGCAGCTGAGCGACAGCCGGCAGGTAATGCCCCTGCTCGCGCAGCGGGACGTGGGCCTCATCCTGCTCGATCTCACCATGCCGCACCTCTCGGGCGAGGAACTCCTCTCGACCATTTCCCAGGAACATCCCGAGATTTCCGTCATCGTGCTTTCGGGACTGAACCAGATCGAAACCGCGGTCCGCTGCATGAGGCTCGGCGCCTTCGATTACCTGGTGAAGACGGACGAGGCGGATCGCATCCTAGATTCGGTGCGGCGCGCCATCCGCATGCAGGAACTGCAGCGGGAAAATAAGGAGATGCGGCGCCGCTTCCTGAACGACCGGCTGGAGTGCCCGCAGGCCTTCTCGGGGATCGTCACCAACAACAAGACGATGCGCTCTATTTTTCAGTACATCGAGGCGGTCGCCAAAAGCACCCAGCCTATCCTGATCACCGGCGAGAGCGGCGTCGGCAAGGAACTGGTCGCCCGCGCCGTCCATACCCTGAGCAGGGGGGAGGGACCGCTGGTCTCGGTCAACGTGGCGGGACTGGATGACAGCGTGTTCACCGACACCCTCTTCGGGCACAAGAAGGGGGCCTTCACCGGCGCGGACGAGACCCGCGCCGGCATGGTCGAACAGGCCGCCGAGGGGACCTTGTTTCTCGACGAGATCGGCGATCTCTCCCTGTCCTGCCAGGTGAAGCTGCTGCGACTGCTCCAGGAGGGCGAATATTACCCGCTCGGCAGCGACCTGCCCAAACAGCTGAGGGCGCGCATCGTCGTCGCCACGCACCAGGACCTCACGGAAAAGCGCAACTCGGGCGGGTTCCGCAAGGACCTCTACTACCGGCTGCGCGCCCACCACGTGCACATCCCGCCGCTTCGCGAGCGCAAGGACGACATCGCGCTGCTCCTCGACCACTTCCTGGAAGAGTCCGCCCGCAGCTTCGGCAAGAAGGTGCCGACCTACCCGAAGGAGCTCCTCACCCTGCTCGCCAACTACAGCTTCCCCGGCAACCTGCGGGAGCTGAAGTCGATGGTCTATGACGCCATGAGCGTCCACACCTCGCGCATGCTCTCCATGAACACCTTCCTGCTCGCCATGGAGGTCCAGGGAGAAGCTCCGCCGTCCTGCGCCGTCGGCAGGGAGCAAAACGTGTTCCTGGCTTGCGAGGAAATGCCGACCCTCGGCGAAGCGGTGAACCAGCTGGTCACCGAGGCGATGCGCCGCGCCGACAACAACCAGACCATCGCCTCCCGTCTGCTCGGCATCTCACAGCCCGCGCTCAGTAAGCGGCTCAAGCTGCTCCGCCGCGACTGATTCTTCTCCAAGGGGGTATAACTTTTGTTATTTCGATAATCAAAGTTATACCCCCGACAACGCCTCGTAATTCCCCGGTTTTCTCCCCGTTTGATGGACTGCCGGTCGCAAAGGTTATACCCCTTCAGAAGCGCAGACAAATCCCGGAACAGGTTTTCAGATATAAATCCGCAGTGTTACTTCTACCCCGTGACTTTGGCACTTGCCTTGCTAACGGAGATCGCCCCCGTCTCGTGCATTGCAAGGGACAGGCGGACTTGGCGGAGATGGTGCGGGGTAGAGCGAAACTACAGAAAAGGAGCACAGATGATCCAGTTTCAAGGCGTCCACAAATGGTTCAAGAAACTTCATGTATTAAACGGCATAGATCTTCACGTCAAGCAGGGAGAGGTAGTCGTTGTCTGCGGCCCCTCGGGATCGGGCAAATCTACCCTGATCAGGACCATCAACCAGCTGGAGCCGATCAACGAAGGGCGCCTGACCGTCGACGGCATGGACCTTTGCTGCAAGAAGACCGACCTGAACAGGCTGCGCGCCGAAGTCGGCTTCGTCTTCCAGCAGTTCAACCTCTACCCGCATCTCTCGGTCCTGAACAACATCACGCTGGCGCCGACCAAGATCAGGAAAACTCCGAGGAAGGAGGCGGAGGAGCAGGCCATGCAGCTTCTGGAGCGGGTCGGCCTGGCCGAGAAGCGGGATGCCTATCCCACCCAGCTCTCAGGCGGGCAGCAGCAGCGCGTGGCCATCGCCCGGGCACTCGCCATGAAGCCGCGCATCATGCTCTTCGACGAGCCGACCTCGGCGCTGGACCCGGAGATGATCGGCGAGGTGCTGGCCGTCATGCAGGATCTTGCCAAGAGCGGCATGACCATGATCGTGGTGACCCATGAGATGGGCTTTGCCCGCGAAGTCGCGCACCGGGTGGTCTTCATGGACCACGGCGTGGTGCTGGAGGAGGCGAAGCCCGAGGAGTTCTTCCTCGACCCGCAGCACGACCGCGCCAAGCAGTTCCTGAAGCAGCTCCTGTCGCCCATGCATTAGAATCTGTGAATGGTGAGTGGTGAAGGGTGAATTAAATTCACTGCGGCACTGCAGGCGCGATTATCGCTGCGGGAATGCTGCTCCTTACTGCCGATTTCATTCACCTTTCACTTTTCACCTTTCACGATTTTAGGAGGTCTCCCGTTGCTCAAGTATCACTTTGATTGGTCGATCGTCACCTCAGGAAAATATTTCGAATGGCTGGTCTCCGGGCTGAAGGTCACCCTGGAAATCTCGGCCATCGGCATCGTCGGAGCCTTCATACTGGGGCTCCTCGTCGCGGTGCTGAAAATGAGCCATTTCCGGCCGTTGCGCTGGGCCGCCTCGGCCTATCTGGAATTTTTCCGCAACACGCCGCTCTTGATCCAGATATTTTTCTGGTACTTCGGCTCCTATAAGCTCCTTCCGACGCCGGTGAACGACTGGCTCAACAACACCAACTTCGAGTTCGCCGCCGCCGTCATCGCCCTTACCATCTACACCTCGGCCTTCATCGCCGAGGACATCCGCTCCGGGATCCTCTCCATTCCCACGGAGCAGATGGAGGCGGCCCGCAGCGCCGGGTTTTCCTACCTCCGTTCCATGCAGTACATCATACTGCCGCAGGCGGTGCGCATCACCGTCCCGCCGCTGGTGAACCAGTTCCTGAACCTGGCGAAGAACTCCTCGCTCGCCATGACCATCGGCGTAGCGGAGCTCACCTACCAGGCCCGCCAGGTGGAGAGCTACTCCTTCAAGGGTTTCGAAGCCTTCACCGCCGCCACGGTCGTCTATCTCGTGCTGTCGGTCGCGATCACGGCGCTGGTGGACCTCTACAACAAACGCGTGCTGAACCCGCATCGGGCTTAAGGCGTCGCACACGGATTAAACGGGAACTGGCGGATAACTGCAGATTAAACAGATTTTGAGGTTAACCCTGCCTGTTCCGCCCTTTTTAGATGTTATCCGTGTGCCAGGTTTTGATTGGTTTAAATGCCAGCAGAAAATGGAGAACCAATATGGACGGTATGCTGAATTTCCAGGTAATCATAGACAACTTCACTTACTTCATGATCGGACGTTACCCGAACGGACCGCTGGGAGGGCTCGGGCTCACCATGTATCTCGCGGTGGTGTCGTGCATCCTCTCTTTCTTCGGGGGGCTGGTCCTCGGGCTCTTGAGTCTTTCCCGCATCGCGGCGATTCGCTACCCGGTCAACCTGTTCATCAACACGGTGCGCGGCCTGCCGCTACTCATGGTGATCTTCTGGATGTACTTCCTGCTCCCGGCGCTCCTCGGAAAGACCGTCCTCGAGAGCCAGACGGTCATCATGGGGCTCACCATCTTCACCTCCGCCTACATGTCGCAAATCGTGCGGGCGGGAATCGAGGGGATTCCCAAGGGGCAGGTCGAAGCCGCCGTCTCCACCGGGCTCAAGCACTGGCAGGCGATGCTTTATATCGTGCTGCCGCAGGGGATGCGCAACATGATCCCTTCTTTCGTGAACCAGTTCGTCTCGCTCATCAAGGACACCTCGCTTGCCTTCATCGTCGGGGTCTCCGAACTCACCCACGTCGGAACCCAGATCAACAACCGGACCATGTCCTTTCCGACCGAAATATTCATCTTTATCGCAGCCGTCTATTTCGTGCTCTGCTTCAGCTTCACCTCATTCTCCCGCTGGTTGGAAGATCGGCTCGCCTGGCGCAAGGCGATTTGAAAAGAGGGGATGGGCAAGCTTTTTTGCACGGTTTCAGCGGCCCAAAGTGCTCAAAGCAGGGGGCGCAACTCTTTACTCTTGCTTTTTTTTCACTCTAAGGTAAATTCGGCTAGGCGGACCCCTGGGAGAGGTCGACAGTCCGGACTCACTCCCTTTTGCATACACCGCCGTAGCGAGGAACCGTCATGGCAAAGAATAACCTCAAACTGGGCTACAATTTCATCCGGTCTGCCCTTGTGGGCGGCATTGCCCTTTCCGTTGCGGGCGTTTTCTGTGCCTACCACGTCCTCTCGCTTGCCGCCGGGAACCATCTGCCACAGGGGTACGCGTTTGCTACCATGGGCGCCCTCATCCTTCAGGGCGTGGTCTCCATTTCGGTGCTGGCGGTGTTCGCCTCCAGAAATCTGGCCAAGCGGGTGCACATTCTGGCTGCCGCCTTGGACCGGGGAGCCGAGGGGGACCTCCGTTCCCGGCTGGAAGTCTCCTCCGAGGACGAGTTCGGCAAACTCAACCAGAATTTCAACGCCATGATGGAGCAGCTGGCAGGTGTGGCGGGCCGGGTGATCCAGTCGATCGCCGAGCTGCAAAAGATCGCCGGCGACATCGACCAGGTTTCCAAAAAGGGGCTCAAATCTGCCGAACTTCAATCCGAAGGGATCAACGGGGCTTCCCACGCGGTCCTTGAGATCAACCGGTCGGTGAACCAGATAGCCCAGTGGGTGGAAGACCTCTCCGGTTCCGCCACGGACAACGCATCGGCCATCCTGGAGATGTCTGCCAGCATTGAAGAGGTCAGCCACCATGTCGAGATGCTCTCCAAGGCGGTCGACGAGGTGAGCTCCTCCATCATCGAAATGACGGCAGCCGAAAAGCAGATCGGCGCCAGCGCTCACAGCCTCATGAGTGACTCCACCATCGCGTCCTCCCTGGTGGCGGAACTGGATGTTTCCATCAAGCAGGTGGGGGAAAATGCCCTGCAAGCCGCCGCCATTTCCGAGACCGTCAGGCAGGACGCGGAAAATGGACGGCAGGCGGTCGAGGCTACCATCTCCGGCATCGGCGAAATCCGCCGCTCGTCCCGCTCCACCGTCGAGGCCATGGAGAATCTTTCGGTGCGTGCCGTCGATATCGGCAAGATACTGTCGGTCATCGACGCCGTGGCGGAACAGACCAACCTCCTGGCCCTGAACGCATCGATCATCGCGGCCCAGGCCGGCGAGCACGGCAAGGGTTTTGCCGTCGTGGCCGACGAGATCAAGGAACTGGCCAGGCGCACCAGCAGTTCCACCCGGGAGATTGCAGGGATCACCAAGGGGGTACAGGAAGAGACCAAGCGTGTCGTTTCCGCCATCAAGATGTCCGAACAGCGGATTGCAGAGGGAGAACTGCTGTCCCAGCGCTCGGGGGAGGCGCTCCAGAAGATCGTCGACGGGGTGCAGCAATCGACCCCGCGGGTCAATGAAATAGCGCGCACTACCGAGGCACAGTCCAAGCTGAGCGAGAACATGCGCCAGGCCATCGAGCGCGTGGCCGACATGGTGCGGCAGATCGTGAGGGCTACCCGGGAACAGGGGCGCGGCAGTGAACAGATCATCTCGGCGGTGGAGCGGATGAAAGACTTTACCGTCCAGGTCCGCAACACCACGCGGGCGCAGCACGAATCAAGCAATCACATCGTCAACGCCACCGAAGACATCACGAGCATGATCGGCAACGTGAGGAAAGCGTGCGAAGATGAGGCAGAGAGCAGCAAGATGATAGTGCAGGCAATGGAGAACATCCAGCACTCGTCCAATACTACTGTGGAAGCGACGCGGATAATGGATGGTGCCGTAGCCGGTCTCTCGGACCAGGTAAAACTGCTGCAGCAAAAGATGTCAGGATTCACGGTCTAAGGTCTCCCGGAGACAGCCGATGCCTGCATACAGAATGGCAATTTCAGCCGGCGTGCGTTGCTCAACCATTACAGTCCCCCCGTGATGGATATCTCAGCGATGCTGCGGAACAGCTTGCCGCCGCTTCTTTCGATGAAGTGCAGTATCTGCAGGTTGACCGGCAATCCGATGAAATCACCCGAGTCGCGCTGATCGGTACGCAGGCCGTAACACCTCTTCCCCAAGGCTGAGCCAAAGCCCACCTCACCCGCAGTCCCGGAGTCGACCTCGGCTCCATCGAGCACGGCGAGGATGAAATCCGCCCACCTGATCCCACCTTCGTTGCATGAGCCGATCTGCTGGGCAATCTCCCTGAACGCCTGGATCCTGGCGGCGTAATTATTTTCCTGGAAGGCGTTATCGATCCTGCCTGCGAACTGCTTCTGCTCCCACGGATCGAAAATCTCGAACCCTTGGGACGCCAGCTTTGCCTTGATCTGGTTCAAGTACCCAGTATTTTCCGGTGAGAAACCAAGTGGCGATGCGAGATACAGTTTTTTCATGTTACTCCTTAATGCAGCATCGGGCGGCCATCTGTATACTGTACCCACGACTCGCGGAGAGGCTGCCCTAAATCCTATGGTGGCTAAACTTGAATGGAGAGATTCGCCTATCGAAAGGCTCTCTGTCAAGGGCAAAAGCTCCGAACTAGCGCCGTTGCGTTACCGGTTGAAGGGTGATCAAAGATTTCAGGTTGATCTGCCGTTATCCGTCAGTTTCCGTTCCATCCGTGTGCGACGCTTTTAAGCTCTTCATCTTGATCTGTTCTAGTGCCTCAAATGGGGAGGTGGGTTATGAAGGCAGAAATCGTATCGATTCGCTACCGGATACCGCTGACTGATGCGCAGGTTAACAAACTCAGGCGCACCTGGCCGAACGGGGACCCTTTTTATCCCTATGAAAAAATGGAACGTTTCCTGGCTCCTCTTCTGGTCGAGGATCTCAACTGGCATCATTATTCCGGGCCGTACCTCTATTTTACTGTGTACGGCGACGACATCGAGGCGACGCTGGCCGACGCCATGAAGGTGTTCGAAGCGAAGCTCGGAGCGCTTGAAGGGCGCAGCTGAAAGGGAACTCCCCTTTTTTGAGGCCGATGGCTTATAATAATCGTATGGGGATGTTTGGTGTTTGGCCTCGCTCTTCCCCCTCCTTGGAGCGAGGTTTTTTTTTGCGCCAAATTCCCGGATCAACCTTTCCCCACGTTAGAAGAGGGGAAAGGCCAAGCACAACATTATTGCCGAGGGCAAACCAATGGGTACCCTGATCAAGACCATAGGCAGGACCTGCTGCATATTTTTCTTCCTGCTGGTGACGCTGGCGACAGCTGCGACACAGGGCGAATTCGCTCAGCAGGTGCTGGCGGAAACCAACCTGGCCCGCACCGCCCCCCAGCGCTACGCAGGGTATCTCCGTGAGCTGCGCCGGCAGTACCGGGGAAAGAGCTATCCGATGCCGGGTACGGACTCCCTGGTGATGACCTCCGAGGGGGTAACGGCGCTGGACGAGGCGGTCCGTTACCTGCAAAAGCAGGCTCCGCTCCCTCCGCTTGCCTGGTCGCCGGGGCTCGCCGAGTCCGCGGCGGATCTGGTGAGTGACCAGGGACAAAACGGCGAGGTCGGCCACACGGGGAGCCGCAGCGGCGACACGCGGGAGAGGATCGAGAGGTATGGCACCTGGCTGAGCCGGATCGCCGAGAACATCGGCTACGGTCCCAGCACACCGCGCCTCATGGTCATGCAGCTTATCATCGACGACGGGGTCCCGGGGCGGGGGCACCGTAAAAACATCTTCACCCGCTCCTTCAAGGTTGCCGGCGCGACGTGCGGGCCACACCCGCAGTTTCGAAACATGTGCGCCATGGAGTTCGCGGTGGGGTTTCGCAGCGGCGGCGGGCGTTGATGGCAATCTTCCCAAACCAGGGCGCCTTGCCGTAGAGACGCATTGCATGCGTCTGCGCACTATGAGAATCCCGCTAGACTCTCTGATGCCGATTAAACTCTCCTGGTTGCCCGATGGAAGACAGTTGTTGCTATGCCTTCAGAGACGCATGCAATGCGTCTCTACGGTTGCCCTCCCGCCAAGATTCGCTTGACTCTCCCGATGCAAAAAACTATAGCTAGATCAGCATTTATTCATCCAACCTCTTTCCGCCCACTTCGGGCCATTGGCGAGCTATGTACTGGGAATTTTTTGGCTTCAAAGAACCGCCGTTCGCCCTTACACCTAATCCCGCTTTTCTTTTCCTCAGCTCTCCGCATCAGGAGGCGTTCGCCCACCTGCTTTTCGCCATCGAAAACCGGGCCGGTTTCATCGAGCTTGCCGGCGAGGTGGGGACCGGCAAAACAACCATCGTCCGCACTCTGCTGAACCAGCTGGACCCCGACACCCATCGGAGCGCGCTGATCTTCAATCCGACCCTCTCGCCTCTGGGCCTTTTCAAGGAGATCAACGCCGAGTTCGGGCTCTCTTCTGCCGGGACGGAGCTGTGGGAACTCCATCAGGCGCTCAATGCCTTTCTCCTGGAGGAGAACCGGGCCGGGCGCACCGTGGTGCTGGTGATCGACGAGGCGCAGAACCTCTCCATAGAGGTGCTGGAGCAGATTCGGCTCATCTCCAACCTGGAGACCGATCGTTCCAAGCTGATCCAGATCGTCCTGGTGGGGCAACCCGAACTGAAGACCCTGCTGGCGCGGGAGGAACTGCGGCAGCTGGACCAGCGCATCACGGTCCGCTACCACCTGAGGCCGATGGACTTCGCCGACAGCTGCGACTACATCCGGCACCGGATCAGGTTCGCCGCCGGCGGGCGCGAGCCGCTGATCTTCTCACCTGGCGCCGTCAAGCGGATCTTCAGGTTTTCCGGCGGGCTGCCGCGCCTGATCAACGGCGTGTGCGACCGTGCGCTCCTCCTGGCGTACACCAGCAAGAGCCGCGTGGTGTCGCCGTCCATGGCGGCGGCCTCCATCGCCGACCTGCGCAAGGACTCCCCTCGCGCTCGCTACGGGCGCTGGCCGAAGGCTCTGGCCGCGGTTGTGGCCCTGGCGGCGCTCTCTGCGGGCGCCCTGATGGCGCTTCCCTCCAGCGAGCCGCCGCAGGCGATAAAGGCCACGGTCCGTTCCGAGCCCATCCTGTCCCATGCGCTTGCCCTGCAGGGGCTTGCCGCCGTACCAGAACAGGAGAACCGGCTTGCCGCGGTGAACGCCGTGCTGGGTGCCTGGCGTTCGCCAGCGTTCCCTCCGGCGCCGGGGCAGACCGCGAGTTTGCGGACCCTGGCCCGGCAGCGTGGCATGACGGCGACGAGGATCGACGGCAATCTCGACACCCTGGCACGCCTTGACGCGCCGGCACTGCTGCACTTCACCGTTCCCGGCGCCGGGAACCGGCTGGTCGCCCTGACGGGACTCGGGCCGGCTGGTGTCAGCGTGGTGCCGCCGATCGCCGGACGCTCCACCCTGACCCGGGAGGAGCTGGCGCTGATCTGGACCGGCGGAGCTACGCTTTTATGGAAGGATTTTCACGGCATCGCCTCCCGGGTGAAACCGGCGCAGAAGGCGGAAGGGGCGAGGCTGTTGCAGGGACTTTTGAAGGGAGCCGGATGCTACCAGGGGCCGCTCGACGGCAGCCTCGGTGCCAAGACAGTAGAGGCGATTGCCGAGTTTCAGCGCAGGGAGCAGCTAGGCGTCGACGGCAAGGCAACGGGGCTTACCCTGCTGCTTCTGTATCGCCGTGCCGGAGGGTTCTTTCCGCCTGCACTCACCCGCGATGGTATCGCCAAAGGGGTGGGACAGCATGCGGAGAATAGTGGGGAAGCGGGGCGTTTAGCATGAGTCTGATACTCGATGCGTTGAGGAAGATGGAGCAGGATCGTAAAAACCGGAGCGGCGCTGCACTGGACATCCGCCCGGAGGTGCTCCGTTATCGGGCCGTTGCCAAACCGCAACGGGAAAGGTCCTATCTCCCGGTGGCGCTCGGAATCGTGTTGTTGCTTGCCTGCGGCATCGGAGCGGGTTTCTACCTGAAGGGGAAGGGGGCGGCGACCGTTCCGCAGGAGAGCGCGCCGGTCACCCAAGTCGCGCCGGTAGCTCCCGCGGTCGCGGCGCCTGCCGTCGAGGTGGCGCCGGTCCAGCCGCTTTCAGTCCCTGTCCCCGTCGAAACCGTTGCTCGTAATCCGGTTCGCCAACCCGTTGCGGCGGCCGTCCCCGCGCGGCGCGAGCCTGCCGGGACGCAGCAGCCGAGGCCCTTGCATAGCGAGGCAACTGCGGCGCCGCGGGCCGCCTCAGAGATTACCATCTCCGGCATCGCCTGGCAGGACGAGCGCCGTCTGCGGCGCGCTGTTTTGAACGGTGCCCTGGTCGGAGAGGGGGCGGAGGTCGCCGGCGTGCGCGTGGTCGAGATCAGGGAGGACAAAGTCAGGCTGTCCCGGGGCGGCCAGGTTTTTGAAGTCCTACTTTCTTCGAGCTTTTCGACTCGCTGAGTTGAATCTAGGTCCATAACTCCAGTTGCCCCTAACCCGTAGGGGCGACCCGGTGGGTCGCCCTGCTTTCGATTTCGGTTCACCCGTGCAAGGTTTCTGGTCGGCCTTGGCAAGAGGGCGACCCACC